>Ga0116190_1002323_pt1 | contig 15314 bp, 11 predicted proteins | sample AD_JPNTR4_MetaG_FD_89808 | JGI IMG/M metagenome (GOLD analysis project Ga0116190, IMG submission 89808) | Active sludge microbial communities of municipal wastewater-treating anaerobic digesters from Japan - AD_JPNTR4_MetaG | ecosystem: Engineered > Bioreactor > Anaerobic > Digestate | place...
AAATCAGTTTAAATACTAATTAAATGGCGATACAACAAACAAAAACATATCTTCTCATTTTTTTCTCTTTTATTTACAGTATAACGTCGCTTTACGCTGATTATATTGATTATGCCGATTATGCTCTCGACACCTTAATGTTAATACCCAAACCTCAGTCCATAAAAATTCAAAATGCGACACACCTGTTTGAAGATACAATCAACAACAATAAAATTGCCATTCAGTACGTCTCATCAATACCACAGGCTTTGGTAAATCATAAAGAGGCGTATCATTTGACGATTACACCCGACAGTATTTTCATAAAGGCAACGGCAGATCAAGGTGTTTATTGGGCTAAACAAACATTAAACCAGCTCATTACACAATATCGCAGCAAGCACTATTTGCCGTGTTGCGATATTGTCGACTGGCCTGCTTTTCATATACGTGGTTTCATGCATGATGTGGGAAGAAGCTACATTTCGCCCAATGAACTGAAACGGGAAATCGCAATTCTATCCACATACAAAATAAATACATTTCATTGGCATCTAACTGAAGATCTAGGGTGGAGATTGGAAAGTAAAATTTACCCTCAGCTCAATGATAGCGCTAACTTTGGACGTCTTCCGGGAAAATATTATACCATAGACGAAGCCAAAGATATTGCGGCATTTTGCAAAGCACACCAAGTATTGCTTATCCCGGAAATAGATATGCCGGGGCATAGCGCTGCTTTCAGAAAGACATTCGGTTGCGATATGCAAAGTCCTGAAGGAATGAGCATCCTGAAACAATTGCTCAAAGAAATTTGCATCGAGATTTTCCCCGATCTGCCCTATCTCCATATCGGAACCGATGAGGTAGAAATTACCAATCCGAAATTTGTTCCTGAAATGGTGCAACACATTCGTTCAATGGGGAAAAAAGTGATTTCCTGGAATCCCGGATATGCCTACCATCCGGGAGAAATCGATATGATACACATGTGGAGTTCGCGGGGAAAACCATTAGTCAATACCCCGACAATCGATTCTCGCTATCATTATATCAACCATTTTGACAATTTTGCCGATTTAATTGCCTTGTACAATAGCAATATTGGCAACCGAGAATATGAAAAAGATAACATCATAGGAGCAATAATGGCTGTATGGAACGATCGATTTGTATATCCCGAAAAAAATATTTTAATCGAAAACGCCTTCTATCCTTTAATGCTGACTTTTGCCGAAAGTTCGTGGCAAGGCGGACGTAAAAAATATTTCGACCAACAAGGCACATTATTGAAAGAAGATTCGCCGGAGTATCGGCTCTTTATTGATTTTGAAAATCGAATGCTTTGGCATAAACAAAACATGTTGAATAATTTACCCTTTCCCTATGTCCGCCAAACAAACGTGAAATGGCGCATCACAGATGCTTTTCCCAATTACGGAAATCTGCAACAATCATTTCCACCCGAAAAAATACTAAAAACACACTATACCTTTCAAGGGAAAACATACCATACCCGCGAAGTTATCGGTGCTGCCATATACCTGCGCCATGTATGGGGAGAGGCGATACCCTCCTTTTACACTAACCCTAAACCCAATCATACTGCTTACGCATATACATGGGTATGGTCGCCGAAAACACAAACCGTTGGAGCATGGATGAGCACGCAAAACTACAGCAGGTCGGAAAAAGATCTTCCTCCTCCTCAAGGAGAATGGGATTATCGAAAAAGTAAAATAATGATTAACGATAAAGAAATTCAACCTCCGGTTTGGAGTAATAATCATACCATTCTTTCAAGCGAAATCCCACTTGGGAACGAAAATTTCGCGATGCGTCCTCCTATTCCCGTAACTTTAAAAAAAGGTTGGAATAAAATTTTGTTGAAATTGCCGATAGGTGAATTTTCCACAAAAGAAGTGCGCCTGCAAAAATGGATGTTCACGTGCATATTCGTTACCCTCGATGGTAAACAGGAAGCGAAAGGACTTATCTATAACCCCGATAAAAAAATCGATAAAGAAAATGAGAAACAGTAAAGCTTATCCTTGGATTGTAGTTGGATTACTTTGGGTGGTTGCACTGCTTAATTATCTCGACCGACAGATGCTATCCACCATGCAAGCGGCAATGGCTGTCGATATTGCAGAACTGTCAATTGCGGAAAATTTCGGCCGGTTGATGGGAATATTTTTACTTGTTTATGGATTTTTAAGTTCCGCAGCAGGAGCCGTAGCAGATAGAATGAATCGAAAGTGGCTTATCGCAGGTAGTCTATTTGTATGGTCTGCCGTAACCTTTTTCATGGGTTATGCTACTTCTTTCAACCAATTGTATTGGCTCAGGGCTTTTATGGGAATAAGCGAAGCATTGTATCTTCCGGCAGCATTATCAATGATTGCCGACTATCATACAAATAAAACCCGTTCCTTGGCAATTGGTATTCATATGACAGGGCTTTATACGGGGCAAGCACTGGGTGGCTTTGGTGCCGCAATAGCGGCCAATTATTCATGGCGAACAGTATTTCATGGTTTTGGTATCATTGGGATTATATACGCCGTTATCCTTATTTTGTTCCTTAATGACCAAAAAAGTCATACTAGTCGAATATCCGAGACACAACCTTTAAACACAAAAGCCGAAAAAGAAACTTTCTGGAAACCATTCGTTGTGCTTTTAAGTACAGCATCTTTCTGGGTTATGCTATTCTACTTTATCGTCCCGAGCCTTCCCGGATGGGCAACTAAAAATTGGCTCCCCACATTATTTACAAAAAACCTGGGCATTCCCATGACAATGGCAGGACCAATGGCCACGATTTCCATTGCCGTTGCATCCCTCATTGGCGTTTTTATCGGCGGCCCTCTATCCGACCGATGGGTGCTCAAAAACATCAAAGGCCGTATCTACACGAGTGCCATAGGATTAACCCTGACCGTACCTTCACTCATACTCCTGGGCTTTGGGCACACCTATATAAGCCTCATTTGTTCGGCCTTTTTGTTCGGTATCGGTTATGGAATGTTCGATGCCAACAATATGCCTATACTTTGCCAAATCATCTCCCCAAAATATCGGGCAACAGCCTACGGCATAATGAACATGATGGGAGTTTTTGGAGGATATGCTATTACAATTGTACTTGGAACTTCAACCGACAAAGGAAATTTAGGTTCCGATTTTAGCAAATTGGCTTTTTTGGTTTTACTGGCAGTCATTATGGTATTGCTCTTCTTAAAACCCAAAAAAGAATATACCTATACGGAAGAAAATAATATTTAACTAAAATAATCAACATCTAAAAAAAATTACATGATGAATTTCGAAAAAATAAAAGGATTGATCGTTGCTCCGTTTACGCCATTTGACAAAAGAGGCGAAGTAGATTTAAACCCGATCGGGGATTATGCAACGATGTTGCAAAAAAACGGAATAATAGGGGTTTTTATCAACGGTTCGTCAGGCGAAGGTTACATGATGACCGTTGAAGAGCGTATGAAACTGGCAGAAAAATGGATATCGGTTGTAGATAAAGAATTCAAAGTTATCGTCCATGTCGGATCAACATGCATAAAAGACAGTTATAAGATGGCACAACATGCTGCTGAAATCGGAGCATTCGGTATCGGGGCAATGGCTTCACCTTTCCCAAAGGCAGGACGCGTTGAAGAACTTGTAAAATATTGCGAAGAAATTGCTTGTGGTGCACCCTCTCTGCCCTTCTATTTTTATCATATTCCGGCTCTAAGCGGTGTATGCCTGCCCATGCTACCCTTCTTGAAAGCAGCCGAAGACAGGATTCCCAATCTGGCAGGAATTAAGTACACTTACGAAAGCTTATATGAATATAACCAATGTATGCTATATAAAAATGGCAAATTCGACATGTTGCACGGACAAGATGAAACCATTCTTTCTGCGTTAGTCATGGGTGGAGCACAAGGGGGAATTAGCGGAACAGGCAATTACATCGGTAAAGTACTTGTAGGCGTGATTGACGAATTCAATAAAGGCAATATCGAAAAAGCGAGGGAATTACAAAATTTCGCCCAAAAAGTCATTAATGTGATTGTAAATTATCGAGGAAACATTGTTGGGGGGAAACGCATTATGAAATTAATCGGTCTTGACTTAGGCATTAACCGCACACCATTTCAAAACATATCAGATGCTGAAGAAAATTCTCTGGCGAAAGAATTGGAAGAAATCAATTTCTTTAAATATTGCAATAAGTTTTAGTACAATCTGATCACGAGATGAAAATTTACGAAATCAAAAGAAAAGGATTAACGCTCTGACTAATCAAAAAATAAGTAAAACATTTTGTCAATTCATTTGAAAATAATATCTTTGCGTAGAAAATTAAAGGGAAGCAGAAAAGACGGCTTCCTTTTTTATTATTCATTTTAAAATGATTGATAAAAACGAGCTGAGCAAAATTGTAGAAGCCTATTTGGAAGGGAAAACCGATTATCTTGTTGACGTACAGATAGCTCCGGGGAACATCATTACCGTGGAGATCGATAACGATAGGGGAGTAAATATTAACGACTGTGCGGCATTGAGCCAACATATCGAATCGAAGATTGATCGCAATACAGAAGATTTTGAGCTCACCGTTACATCCGTGGGACTGACAGCACCGTTTAAAACGTTGCGTCAATACAAAAAATTTGAAGGTAAAGAAGTAGAAGTTCTCACGAAAAAAGGCGATAAATTGAAAGGTATCCTGAAGTCGGCCGATGAAGACAGGTTTATGATAACGATCACAAAGAAAATCAAACAAGAAGGAACGAAACGTAAAACCGAAATAAAAGAAGATTTACCGTTTACATACAGCGAAGTTAAATATACGAAATACTTTCTTCACTTCAAATAGCACTGCTTCAGCGGCAAATTTATTATCGGAAGGAAATCCATCGAATAAAAACGAATACATAATTTTGAAAATATTGAGAATAATCCATGGGCAAAAAGAAAGAAACCATAAGCCTTGTAGATACTTTTTCTGAATTCAATGAACTGAAAAATATCGATAAAACCACCATGATCAGCGTGTTGGAAGAGTCGTTCCGGAGTGTAATTGCAAAAATTAACGGAACCGACGAAAATTACGATATCATCATTAATCCCGACAAGGGTGACCTTGAAATTTGGCGCAACCGCACTGTGGTGGAAGACGATAAATTGCAAGATCCCAACAAAGAAATCTCCCTTTCTGAAGCAAGGAAAATAGACGAAGATTTTGAGGTTGGCGAAGAAGTGACCGATGAAGTTTCACTTGACCATTTTGGTCGACGTACTATTCTGAATCTTCGCCAAACCTTGGCTTCTAAAATTCTGGAATTGGAAAAAGATAACCTCTACAACAAATATAAAGAGAAAGTAGGTCAAATCGTCTCGGGTGAGGTATATCAAATATGGAAAAAAGAAATCCTGCTGCTTGATGACGAACACAACGAACTTATTCTTCCGAAAACAGAACAAATTCCAAGCGATTTCTTCCATAAAGGGGAACATGTTCGTGCAGTAGTTGCCCGTGTAGAAAACAAAAACAATAATCCGAAAATCATACTTTCCCGTACATCACCGGTATTCCTCGAAAGACTTTTCGAAACGGAAATACCTGAGATTGCCGACGGATTGATCACCATAAAGGGTATAGCACGAATTCCCGGAGAACGTGCAAAAGTTGCCGTGGAAGCTTATGATGACCGTATCGATCCCGTTGGTGCATGCGTTGGAATGAAAGGATTCCGCATTCATGGAATTGTACGCGAATTGCGTAACGAAAATATTGATGTCATCAATTACACCAATAATACTACTTTATATATTCAACGTGCACTCAGTCCCGCAAAAATCAATTCCATCGTGGTGAAAGAAGACGAACGCCGAGCTGAAGTGTTTCTTCCTCCCGAAGAAGTATCACTGGCAATTGGCAAGGGTGGTGCCAACATCAAACTAGCATCCATGCTTACCGGTTACAATATCGAAGTATTCCGTGAAATTGAAGGCATGGACGAAGAAGATATCTATTTGGACGAATTCCGTGACGAAATAGACGGATGGGTAATCGATCAGCTCAAACGCATTGGCTGCTCGACAGCAAAAAACGTATTGGCTATGGATCGCGAAAAACTTATACGAGAAGCCGATCTCGAGGAAAGCACCGTTGATGAAGTGTTGCAAATATTGGCTTCGGAATTCGAAAACGATGACGATGAAGACGAAAATTAATTCACACTAATTTGCATCTTCATGACAACACTCACTGTTCACAAATCATAAAAAGTCTAATTTAATTATATGTCTATAAGGTTAATAAAAGCATCGAAAAATTTAAATGTAGGGATCAACACTCTGGTTGAATTTCTACACAAAAAAGGTATTAACATAGAAGCTAACCCAAATGCCAAAATCGAAGAAGAACAGTATGATTTGTTAATTGCAGAGTTTGGTAAAGATAAAAATATCAGAAAGGAAGTCGATAAAACACTCGAAAAACTTCACAATAAAGAAAGCAAAAAAGAAACCGTTGCTATTGAAGGATACGAATTGCGGGAAACCGAACCAAAAAAGAAAGTTGAGAAAGAAACCATCAAAACCGAAATACCGGAAAGTTTAAAACCCCATATCAATATTATTGGGAATATCGAACTGGACGAGCATAAGAAGAAAAAAGAAACAAAATCGGAAGAAAAGCCTCAAGAAAAAGAAATGGTAGAAGCTGAAACAGCAATAGAGTCTGCCCCCAAGACCATCATAGAAGAAGAAAAAGAAGAAAAAGAAGAAATCGCAGTCGAGACAAAAAACGAACCGGAAAAAGTTGAATTTGCCGGAGAAAAAATTGTAACTGAAGAAATAGAGGGTAAAGAAAATGAATCAACGTTGGAAACCGAAACTATAAAAGAAGAAGTTACAAAAGAAGAACAAGCTTACGAAGAAAAAATCGTTCCGGAGGAAATAATTATTGCTGAAGAGGAATCTGACGATAAAAGCGATAATAAAGAGGAGGAAATTTTTCGTATTCATAAAAAGAAATTAGAACCCAATTTAGTAATAAAGGGCTCTATTGACCTGGATGCCATTAACGATAAAACCCGACCCGCCCGGAAGAGCCGCGCACAACGCAAAAAAGAAAGGCTCGAAAGGGAACAAAAAGCTCTTGACAGCAAAAAATTAAAAGAAGAAAATGTGAAGCTTTTGAAAAAAGAAAGCATCGAAGAAAAAAGAAAACCGGTTGACGAATTAGAAGATAAAGGGAAGAAAAAACGTAAACGTATTCGTAAAAGCAAAGTTAATATCGATAGACCCAATACTTTTGACTCTTCTCCCAAAGAGGTAGGGCGACGCCGTCCAATACTCAGAAAACCGAATAAAACGGAAGTCAGCGACGAAGAAGTACAAAAACAAATTAAAGAAACATTGGCACGTCTCACAGAAAAAAGGGGCGGGAAAGGTGGCGCAAAATATCGCCGCGAAAAACGCGAAGCTTTATCTTATAAACAACAACAACAAAATCTGCAAAAAGAACGCGAAAGCCATGTACTCGAATTAACTGAATTTGTTACAGCCAACGACTTAGCCAACATGATGAATGTTCCTGTAACCGATGTTATCTCCACTTGCATGAGTTTGGGGGTCATGGTTGCGATCAATCAACGCCTGGATGCAGAAACCATTAACATTGTGGCTGAAGAATACGGTTTCAAGACCAAATTTGTAAGTGCAGATGTAATAGATGCTATCGCCGAAGAAGAAGTAGAAGACAATCCCAACGATTTGGTTCCTCGTCCACCTATCGTTACCGTAATGGGACATGTGGATCACGGTAAAACATCCTTATTGGATAATATCCGGAATACCAATGTAATTGCAGGTGAAGCCGGTGGAATCACACAACATATAGGCGCCTACAATGTTCAATTAAGTGATGGAAGAAAAATTACTTTTCTCGATACACCCGGACACGAAGCATTTACCGCTATGCGTGCACGAGGAGCTCAGGTCACAGACGTAGCCATCATTATTATTGCTGCCGACGATGATATTATGCCTCAAACCGTTGAGGCAATTAACCATGCCAAAGCTGCAGGGGTACCTATTGTCTTTGCAATCAATAAAATAGATAAACCGGAAGCCAACCCCGACAAAATAAAAGAAAGATTGGCTGAAATGAACTATTTGGTAGAACAATGGGGAGGAAAGTATCAATCTCAAGATATATCGGCAAAAAAAGGAATCGGGGTGCAGGAACTGATGGAAAAAGTATTGCTCGAGGCCGACCTGCTCGAACTGAAAGCAAATCCCAATCGCAATGCAAAAGGCTCCGTTATTGAATCTTCCCTTGATAAAGGCCGTGGATATATAGCAACCGTCCTCGTTCAAAACGGAACATTGAAACAAGGAGACATCGTGTTGGCCGGCACATACTATGGACGTATAAAAGCCATGTTCAACGAACGCAATCAACGCATAGAAAAAGCAGGCCCTTCGGAACCGGCACTTATTCTGGGACTAAACGGCGCACCTCAGGCAGGAGATATTTTTTATGTAATGGAGAACGAACAGGAAGCTCGTGCCATTGCAAGCCGACGTGAACAATTACAACGCGAACAGTCAATTCGTACACAAAAATTGCTTTCACTTGACGATATCGGCCGCCGCATTGCCATCGGGAATTTCAAACAACTGAACATTATTGTAAAAGGCGATGTGGATGGTTCGGTAGAAGCACTCTCAGACTCGCTCATCCGATTATCCACCGATGAAATACAGATCAACGTTATCCATAAAGCTGTCGGCCAAATCTCTGAATCTGATGTTACGCTGGCTGCAGCATCAGATGCCGTTATTATTGGTTTCCAGGTACGTCCCTCAATGGCAGCTCGCAAAGAAGCAGAGAAAGAAGGAGTCGAAATTCGTTTATACTCTATCATTTACGATGCTATAGAAGATGTAAAATCTGCTATGGAAGGTATGCTATCGCCCGATATCAAAGAAGAAATTATTGCCAATCTGGAAGTACGCGAAGTCTTCAAGATTACCAAAGTGGGGACAGTTGCCGGCTGTATGGTTAAAGAAGGTAAAATCAAACGTACAAGCAAAATTCGGCTGATCCGTGACGGTATCGTTATTTATACGGGAGAATTGGATTCGCTGAAACGTTTCAAAGAAGACGTAAAGGAAGTAGCTGCAGGTTACGAATGCGGATTGAACATCAAAAATTTCAACGATATAAAAATAGGCGATATTATAGAAGCTTATGAAGAAGTGGAAGTAAAGAAAACATTGTAAAAGCAATGCTTTATAATATATTGAAAACCAGTTGACATTGTAATTTAAATTCTCTACCTTGAGATAGCAGCATCTGCAGGTTGCAGCAGATGCTGCTACAACACACAGAGAAATAAGTTGCATATGTTGACTGGGAAAACAACAAACAAAAATCATAAAATTGTATTTATTATGACAAAAAAAATTCTATTAACTGCAAGTGTACTCATCTTCGTGATAACTGCGAATGCAACTGCTCAAAGTGCATACCTGGTAGCTTATGTAAATACGATTGAATTGATTAATGCTTTCCCGGAAAAAAACAGAGCTACCGAAAAACTGACCACACTCAGTAATAATTATAAGGAAGAATTACAGTTGATGCAAAATGAATACAACAAAAAATATTCCGATTTCATCACCTATCAAAACTCCCTGGCCGAGAACATCAAACTACGCAGAATGCAAGAATTAAACGATTTGGAAAATAAGATTAACGAATTCATGAAATTAGCACAGAAAGATATCGAAGAACAAGAAAAGATTTTGTTGGAACCCATAAAAGAAAGAATCAAAGAAGCCGTACGCATCGTGGGCATTGAGCAAAACTTTACGGTGATTTATGACTTAGCCGACCCGGCTATAATTTTTATTACTCCCAATGCTATAGATGCCAATCCATTTGTAAAAGCGAAACTGGGTATAAAATAATAGTTAACTCCAAAATAAAAGGCAGTGGAGAATAGTTTTAGCCGAAAAGAAGGAGCTATCGGCATTTTCGATTCGGGGTATGGCGGACTCACCATATTATCTGAAATCCGTTCCTTAATGCCCCGATACGATTATATTTATTTGGGAGACAATGCACGAGCCCCATACGGAAATCGTTCATTTGATGTTGTGTACCGATTTACACTTCAATCGGTTAAATGGTTTTTTTCTCAAGGCTGCCATTTGGTTATTCTGGCATGCAACACAGCATCAGCCAAAGCGCTACGAAGTATTCAACAAAACAACCTTCCGCATCTTGATCCCACGCGACGAGTATTGGGTATCATACGACCGACAGTTGAAAACATCAATACGTATACAAAAACCGGACATATAGGAGTTATGGGTACCGAAGGCACCATTCAATCACAATCATACAATTTAGAAATCAAAAAACTGCACCCTCATCTTATCGTCACCGGCGAAGCCTGCCCGATGTGGGTACCTTTAGTGGAAAACCATGAGCACGATAAACCCGGTGCAGATTATTTTGTGAAACAACATATCGACCGCTTATTAAAAAAAGATCCCGATATCGATGCCATTATTCTTGGTTGCACGCATTATCCCTTGCTGATAAAAAAAATAAAACACTATCTGCCGGAATATATTCGCGTAATTGCGCAAGGCAAGTATGTAGCCAATAGCTTGAAAAACTATCTTGAACGCCATCCCGAAATGGATGAAAAATGTACAAAAAACGGTACAATTCGTTTTTTTACTACCGAATCGCCAAAAAAATTCTCCCAACAAGCATCACTTTTCCTTAATGAAAAAATAGAAGCTCAAAACATTAATATCGATACGCTGTGTTAAATTGGTTTGACATTATTATAACAATCGCATTGATCTGGGCCTTTGCGAGTGGATTCAGGCAAGGATTAATCAGGCAATTAATAAACCTTTGCGGGCTAATTTTGGCAGTTGTTTTTGCAGGACAAACAGCAAAAATCATTCTTCCATGGTTATTGCAAATCACGCATATGCCACAAAACACCGCATCAGTAGTCTCCTATCTTATGGGTTTTGCCATCATTATGGCTATCGTAACACTACTTGGCAGCATCATTCAAAAATTCATAGCAATCATTCATCTTGGTTTTTTTAATAAAATATTAGGTTCGATTGTATCCATAGGAACAGCTACAGTAGTACTCAGTTTGATTCTTAACGTGGTATTGATGCTCGACGCTAAAGAAAACATCATAAAAAAAGAGACAAAGAAATCTTCTTTTTTTTTCGAACGCATACAAATAGTTATTCCTACGATTGTACCATACCTTAACGAAGAAGTTTGGAAACAATATATCCCGGAACAACAAAAAAGAAAAACAATTCAAACTTTTTCACCTACTTTGCAAAAGAACATCAATCAAATGTTTATCCCCAACTCATACAGGAGGCAATTATGTTGATACACAAAGAAGGCAGACACATACTCATTAAATGGTTAATAACATTTATTTTGCTGAATATAATCCTGTTTGTCTTTTGCAGGATGATAATTCTCAATCATGTTATCTTTGCCATAACTGCTATTCTATACGCAACAATGGTAAATTTCTACAAAAAACCCAAAAGAATATATACGGGCCAACTTCTCGGCTGGGTAAATGCACCTGCCGACGGAAAAATCGTAACCATAGAAAAAGTATTTGAAAAAGATTTCCTACAGCAAGAGTGTATACAAATATCCATTTTTATGTCGTTATTCAATGCCCATTCCAATTGGGTCCCCGTAACCGGCAAAATAATCCATTTATCACACGATATGGGCCGATTTCATGCAGCATATCTGCCAAAATCAAGTAAAGACAACGAACGAACAAACATCATTTTTGAAACTCCCGACGGTTATCGAATACTAACACGGCAAATAGCCGGAGCAGTAGCAAAGCGCATCGTGACTTATATAAAAGAAGGCGAAAGTTATAATATTGCTGATCCTCTAGGATTTATAAAATTAGGTTCCCGAGTAGACGTCTTCCTCCCCACTGATAGTGAAATTCTGGTAACGATGAAACAGGAAGTACGTGCAAACAAAACCTTTTTGGCTCGATTGCCTCAAAAAAATCCAAAAATTAAATGATACAAATTTTTGAATTAAGATCATCCATTAAGTTTCGGGAAAATAAAAATATAATTACTTTTGTATCGCCAAATATATTACTAAGTTATTGAGATTGAAGAAATCTCAAATCATAAAATTATACATCCAATTATGTCGACATTACGATTTACAGCAATAGAAAAAGCAACACAACATCTACCCCTGGAAATTTCGGCACCGGACAAATTGCCATCCAATTATTACGGGAAATACGTGTTCAACAAAAAACAAATGGCCAAATTCCTTTCGAAAGAAACAATGCGGACAGTCCTGGAAGCTATCGACAAAGGCACAACCCTTCAACGGGAAATTGCCGACCATGTGGCCGTAGGCATGAAGATGTGGGCGCTGGAAATGGGTGCGACACACTATACCCATTGGTTTCAACCACTGACAGACGGAACTGCCGAAAAGCACGATTCGTTTATCGAATATGCAGAAGGATCGACACTGGATGTAATCGAAACATTTTCCGGAAAACTTCTTGCACAACAGGAACCCGATGCTTCGAGTTTCCCGAGCGGCGGTATCCGCAACACGTTTGAAGCACGAGGTTATACCGCATGGGATCCTTCTTCTCCGGCTTTCATCATGGGCGACACATTATGTATCCCCACTGTTTTTATTTCATATACAGGGGAAGCACTCGACTATAAAACTCCTTTATTGAAAGCACTTTCTGCCATAGACAAAGCAGCCGTAGAAGTCTGCAAACTCTTCGATCCTAATGTCAAAAGGGTATATTCGTATTTGGGATGGGAACAAGAATATTTTCTTGTAGATCAGGCATTGTATGAAGCTCGTCCCGATCTGGTACTCACCGGAAGGACGTTGATGGGTCATGAAAGTGCCAAAAACCAGCAGCTGGAAGATCATTACTTCGGTGCGATTCCTCCCCGGGTGGCTGCTTTCATGCGTGAAGTAGAAATTGAAGCCTACAAATACGGTATTCCATTAAAAACCCGACACAATGAGGTTGCACCCAATCAGTTTGAAGTAGCTCCCATTTTTGGTGAAACCAATTTGGCAGTAGATCAGAACCTACTGTTAATGACACTGATGAACAAAATTGCGACTAAGCATCATTTCAAACTCCTGTTGCACGAAAAACCGTTCGCAGGAATCAATGGTTCGGGCAAACACAACAACTGGTCGCTGGGAACCGACACCGGTGTGGGATTGTTTACTCCGGGAAAAACGGCCAACGAGAATCTTCAGTTTGTCACCTTCCTGGTAAATACACTGATGGCTGTTTACAAATATAACGGACTGCTGAAGGCGTCAATCATGTCTGCGCAAAATGCGCACCGATTAGGCGCAAACGAAGCTCCTCCGGCCATTATTTCGGTATTTCTCGGCAAACAGATTTCAGCTGTTTTGGATAAAATCGAATATAGCTCGGAAGACGACGAAATCACGGTCGAAGAATTAAAGAAAATGAAATTGGGGGTAACTCATATTCCCGAAGTATTGATCGACAATACCGACCGTAACCGCACATCACCCTTTGCTTTCACCGGCAATCGCTTCGAGTTCAGGGCTGTAGGCTCATCGGCAAACTGCTCGACAGCCATGATCGTATTGAATGCTGCCGTAGCTGCCCAATTGACCGAATTCAAAAGCGAAATCGACAAAAAAATGAAAAAGGGCATGAAAAAAGAAGAAGCCGTTTACGACACGATACGGCTCTATATCAAAGAAAGCAAACCTGTCCGATTTGAAGGGAACAATTACAGCGAAGAATGGAAAATTGAAGCCGAAAAACGCGGTCTCGATTGCCAAACCGGCGTTCCTCTGATTTACGATGCCTACACTTCCAATCAATCGGTAAAGATGTTTGAAAGCACCGGAGTCATGACAAAAAAAGAACTGGAAGCCCGCAACGAAGTAAAATGGGAAACCTACACAAAAAAAATTCAAATTGAAGCACGGGTGTTGGGCGATCTGTCCATTAACCATATCATTCCCGTCGCTACACGCTATCAATCGGTTCTGCTCGACAATATCTGTAAAATGAAAGCGGTATACGACGAGGAAAAAGCAGCCGGATTGACAAAAGAAGACGCTTCACTCGTCGAAAAAATAGCCACACACATTGCGGCTATCAAGAAAAATGTGGACGATATGGTTGAAGCGCGAAAAGTAGCCAACAAAATCGAAGATGCAAGAGAAAAAGCCATTGCTTACCACGATACGGTGCTCCCCTACTTTAATGTCATACGTTATCATGTAGATAAGCTCGAACTCGTTGTTGACGATCAGATGTGGCCACTCCCAAAATATCGCGAATTATTGTTTACGAATTAATTGTAAGGCTAGCTGTTGAGTAAGTACACCTGATTGTTTTTCGCCAAAATTCAGCAGGTTTTTTCATTCCGGTGAATTCTCTACAAAAGTGAAGTACTATAAACTAAACCCCTAAAGGTAAACAAAAAACTTTAGGGGTTCAGTTTTTAACGGACACTCTTCTATTTACGAAAATAAGCCGATTATCCTTCCGTTTTAAACAAACTCATCTCCAAAACGGAACTTTACTTCGGTAACAAAATGTTTGATGCGTTGTTCTTCGCTTTTTTTACAAATAAGCAAAGCATTATCCGATTCTGCTACAATGTAGTCTTCCAACCCTTGAATAACCACCACTTTCCCGTCACTCATGGCAACAATGTTGTCATAACTTTCAAAATACAAGGCTTTGCAATTCAAACCGGCATTGTTGTTTTCGTCTTTTTCTGCCATCTCGTACAGCGACCCCCATGTTCCCAGATCACTCCATCCGAAATCGGATGTTATGACATAGACATTTTCGGCTTTTTCCATTAAACCGTAATCAATAGAGATATTTGGACAAAATGGGAAGCATGCATCGATAAAATCTTTTTCCTTCGGTGTATTAAACACATCTTTTCCCTCGTTGAATTTGTTGAATATATCGGGCAAATAATTTTTATAAGCCTCTAAAACAGTATTTACATTCCATAGAAAAATTCCCGAATTCCACACAAATTCTCCGCTCTCATAAAACTTCTGAGCCAGCTCGCGATCCGGTTTTTCGGTAAACGTTTTAACTTTGTGAACGCCGTCGATATTCTCTTCGCTCACTTGAATATATCCGTAACCTGTTTCAGGTCGGCTCGGCTTAATACCCAGCGTCAGCAACACCGGA
>Ga0116190_1002326_pt1 | contig 15297 bp, 14 predicted proteins | sample AD_JPNTR4_MetaG_FD_89808 | JGI IMG/M metagenome (GOLD analysis project Ga0116190, IMG submission 89808) | Active sludge microbial communities of municipal wastewater-treating anaerobic digesters from Japan - AD_JPNTR4_MetaG | ecosystem: Engineered > Bioreactor > Anaerobic > Digestate | place...
CCGAGAAGGAGGAGTGTGTGTGCAATCGGGAAAATAAGCCCGGAAATTTTACGTCTTGACAACGAGGGCCCTCATAGAAGGCGGGACTACAAACAGGGTTTTCATGAAACTTCTTTTCAAAATGGGGACGCCGGCTAAGAACTTGGACTGTAAGTAGCTAGTAGGCAACGGTTTAGGGGAACAATTACGTACGGATAAGGCCCAGTTTGAAAGGGGGGACGCTGGTCAGGAATTCGGAATTCTCTTCTTTACTGCGTTACTGCGGTTCTTTCTATCAGCGGCAAGGTTCCAAGGGCGCGGAAATAGTCTTCGATCCCCTTGTAAAGCGCCTCGGCGATCGCGCTGCGAGCGCTATCTCGCTTCATGAACCTTTCATCCGCAGGGTTGCTGATGAATCCGATTTCGGTGAGAGCAGCCGGCATGTTGGCCCCGATTAAAACGATGAAAGGCGCTTTTTTAACACCTCGGTTCTTCTGATTGGGTCGAAACGGTTTCATCTCGCCCCAAAGGCCGGTTTGAACGAAGCTGGCCAACTGCCTGGACTCTACATGATAGTCAGTTAGAGCGATTTTTCTGAGGAGATCTTCCAACTCGTGAATGTTTCGTTGCGACCCAGCATTTTCACGGCTGGCGACTTCTCTCTCGTCGTCGCTGGTGGCAAAGCTGAGAAAGAACGTCTCCGCTCCGGATACCCGGCGATTACGACTGGAATTGGCATGGATTGAAAGGAAAAGATCGGCCCGCTGCTGATTGGCAATTGCTGTCCGTTCCTCGAGCGGAACAAAGACGTCAGTGCTGCGGGTTAACACCACATCCGTCCCCAGGCGCTCTTCCAAAAGTTTCTTCAGTCGCAGAGCGACGTCCAGCACGAGGTCCTTTTCCTTCAAGCCGGTGGGGCCGATCGTTCCGGTGTCCTTACCGCCGTGGCCCGGATCCAGTACAACTCGGCCCACTTTCAGACCAAGCATGCGAGTCAGGCTCATATCGCCTTGCCGGCCGGGAGAGGGGAGGACCGGAGTCTCCTTCCGCACTTCCTTCTTTTCGCCTTTTTCGCTGCCCGCTGTTCCTAACGGTATCACCGCCTCGGCCGTCTGCATGTTTTCAGGCGGGGTTTTGCCGGCCTGCTGATCGGCTGCCTTCTTCGGTCCCCGAGTGTCGATAACGACCCGAAACGGATCGTAAAGTGTAAACATGGTGTGAGTATTCAGGTCCTCGTAATCCAGGACCACACGTACCACGCCTGGCCGGTTCTTGCCTACCCTGATCTGCTTGATAAACAGGTCGTTGACAGGATACGTCTCGGCTAGCTGGCCGTCCAGCTGGCATCCCTCGAAATCGAGGTAAAGCCGATCCGGAGACGAGAGTTCTTCTTTGGTGATCTTAACCTCTCGATCAAATTGGATCACGATCCGCGTATAGTCCTCATTAGACCAGTACCGGATCGATGACATGGTGGCGTAGGGTGAAGCGGACTCGGGTTTCGCACGCGGCGCGCTGGCGGCTGCCTTCAATTCCCTGGCGCGACTCTCCGCCTTGGATCGATAGCGGGTTAAGGGGTACTCGCGGGCGACAAAGCGGTAGTAGTATTCTGCCTTCTCAGCATACTCGCGACGGTTAAACCGCCGCCCCATTTCGTCATAAAGCTCGGCAATGTAGAAGAGGCAATCGTCGGCCGCCCCGTAAGTCGGATCTTTGTCTACGGACCGGCGGTAAAGGAAGATGACCTTGTCGTAATCCTGAACCGTGCGAGACGATTCATTCTTCTTGAGAAGAAGGTTGTGCTCTTTCCGGGCTTTCTGGAAGTACTCCCGCGCGCCTGCGCGATCACGTCCTGAAACCAGCGACAGCAGCCCGAAAAGTACCAAGAGTCCGGCTGCCACATGACGCAGACTCATCAATCGTTACCCCGCGCGATTATAAGACACGCTGCTGACACCTGCTCTATTCATCGTTGAGCACGGCGATTCCTTCGCTTTCGGTCTCGGACCGGCTGAAAAGAGTAACCCTTACCTCCGTCTCAGTCCACAGCCTCGGTCGGGGTGTTTGTGAACAGGATGCGGCCATCCGCCTGGACCACCCGGTAAATCTTACGGTTGACTCGCACCGGCGCGGCTTCGGCGAGGTTCGCATCTTGCAGCGGATCCGACGGCTTATACAGGGCCGTCACCTTCTTTACGTAGTCCTGCGTTTCCTTGTAAGGCGGAATTCCTTTGTAACGCACCACGGCGTTTTCGCCCGCGTTATACCCGGCCAATGCCAGAGACAAATCGTTCTGGAAGTAATCAAGCAGGAAGCGCATATACTTCACGCCTCCCTCGATATTCTGACCGGGGTCGAAAACGTCTTTTACGCCAAACCGCTTCGCCGTATCGGAATGCAGCTGCATCAGCCCTTTGCAGCCCTTGACGGAAACGGCGTTCGGATCGAAGTTGCTTTCGACTTTAATAATTGCCTTCACCAGATCCGGACTGATGCTGTAACGTGCGGCTGCCTCCTCGATCAGAGGAAGGTAGAGCTGTTCCCGGTCCATCTCCGGCTTTCTCACCGCCTGAAGTAGAGAACTGGTTGCGCGAGACCCCGAAAGCCCGCTCCTATCCGTCCCCAGGTTCGTAAAAAAAACCCGCCCCGATTCATCCACAATCTTCTGGATCGAGCCGCCCAGGGCCGAAGTGCCGGGCCACAGCAATGCGAGCAACAGGACACGAGCGGTTTTAACGCGCATATTCCCTAACAAGGATGCGGAAGACGGCGAAAAAGTCTAGTGATTGCGTTCACCAACCGTAAGAGTTGCACAAAACCCTCCGAGCACCCACGCAAAGGGAAGAAGTCACTAGTCTCCTTCCAAACCGTGACTAAGTCCGTCTTTCTGATTATATCCGGCTTTGTCAGTTCAGCAGTTCGGCGACCGCGCTGAATGTGTGCTCCAAGGCCTCGTCGAGCCTGCCGAGATCCCGGCCGCCGGCCTCTGCCATGTCGGGGCGTCCGCCGCCTCCTCCGCCGACAAGAGGTGCGATCTTCCGGATCAACTGATCGGCCCTGATCCGTCCTGTCAAGTCGGACGTCACCATAACAACCAAACTGACTTTACCGTCGCTCGGCGCGCCTAGAACCACAATCCCCGACTCTAGCTTATTCTTAAGCTGGTCGGCCAGGGTTCGCATGGCACTCCGATCGAGGTTTTCAACCCGCTGCGATAGCACCTTTACGCCCTTGACGTCTCGGACCTGCGCGGCGGAGCCGCTCTCTTTCTGAGCAAGCTTCAATTGAAGCTGTTCGACTTGCTTCTCGGCATCCTTCAGATCAGCCAAAATTCTTTGCACTGTCTGGGTCAACGAGTCGCGCCGGGTCCGAAGCAACTCGGAAAGCTCCGTCAGAAGCCGGTCATCTTCCAGAGAGCGCGCCACGGCCGTCTCTCCCGCGACGGCTTCAATACGCCTGATGCCGGCGGAAATGCTGCTTTCACTGACAATCTTGAAGAAACCGATGTCGCCAGTTCGGCGAACGTGAGTGCCGCCGCACAATTCCATGCTGAATCCGGGCACCGAAACGACTCGAACCTGTTGCTGATATTTCTCGCCAAATAACGCCATGGCGCCCCGCTGTATCGCCTGGTCCAGATCGCTGATTTCAGTTTGAACCGGTAGATTTTCCTGGATCTTCCGGTTGACCAGCGACTCGATCTCTTTGATCTCAGCAGGGGTTACCGCCCTGTAATGAGTGAAATCAAAACGGAGCCGGTCTGGCGCAACCAGTGAGCCGGCCTGTTTCACGTGCGACCCGAGCACCTCACGCAGGGCAGCGTGGAGCAGGTGGGTTGCTGTGTGGTGGCGGGCAGTAGCACGTCTCTCTTCGGGATAGACCGTCGAGCGAACTCGATCACCAACTCGCAGGCTTCCGTACCGAAGCGCGACCCGATGAAGCCGTAACCCGGACAACGGTGAGAAGACGTCTTCAACCTGAGCGTGCATCTCGTCGTTTTCAATAACGCCTTTGTCTCCTACTTGTCCCCCTGCTTCCGAGTAGAACGGGCTTCGATCCAGCACGACCTCGGCAGTCTCTTTCTCGGTCAACTCCTCCTTGAATTCATCGCCCTGTATGATGGCCAGTACGGTTCCGGTGACATCGGCGATAGCGTCATAACCGGTGAATTCCGTTGTAAGCCCACGCCCGGCAGCCTGGCGATAAATCTCCTTGACCGTTTTCTCACCGCCCTTCCAGCTCGCCCGCGCTCGCTCACGCTGCTTTTCAAGCTCGGCATAGAAACCCGCCTCGTCCACCTCCAGGTCTCGTTCTGTAGCGATCTCCCGGGCCAGATCCAGGGGAAAACCGTAGGTGTCGTATAGCTTGAAAAGCTCGGCGCCCGGAAGGAGGCGCTTTCCCTGCCGGACCACCGTTTCAGCAATTTCATCAAACAGCGACATCCCGAGGCTCAGTGTCGAGCTGAATTTCTCTTCTTCGTTTTTCACCACGGTCGCGGCGTACTCGCGGCTGTCCAGAAGCTCCGGGTAGGCATCCTTCATCAACTCGGCCACCAGGCTGGTCAGGGTGTACAAAAAGGGCTGCTCCATCCCCAGCATCTTGCCATGACGGATGGCCCTGCGAAGAATCTTCCTCAAGACATAGCCGCGTCCATCGTTGCCGGGCACAACGCCGTCATGAATCAGAAAAGCGCAGGCCCTGCTGTGGTCGGCCGCAATCCGCAGGCTCACGTCCCGGTTCTCGTCTTCCCCATAGGCGACGCCGGTCAGACGTGAGGCCTCCTCGATGAGGGGAACAAAAAGATCCGTCTCATAATTGCTGGTGACGCCCTGCACGACGCAGGCAATGCGTTCGAGGCCCATACCCGTGTCAATCGAGGGCGACGGAAGGGGGGTCATAACTCCCGATCCATCCCGGTTGTATTGCATGAAAACCAAGTTCCAGATCTCGACGAAACGGCCGCAGGGGCAGGTCAGGTCACAATCGGTGTGGCCAGCCGGGCTGGTTCCCAAATCGTAATGCAGTTCGGAACAAGGTCCGCAGGGCCCGGTATCTCCCATGGCCCAGAAGTTATCTGCCTCTCCCAGCCTGTAGATACGGTTCTCGGCAATGCCGATGTCTTTTTTCCAAATTTCGAAGGCTTCATCATCGTGAGTGTAGACCGTGATGTAGAGCCGATCTTTGGGGAGGGCGTAGACTTCCGTACACAGCTCCCAGGCAAAACGAATCGCCTCCTTCTTGAAATAATCGCCGAACGAAAAATTACCGAGCATTTCGAAGAAGGTGTGATGGCGATAGGTCCGTCCCACGGTCTCCAGATCGTTGTGCTTGCCACTGACCCGCATGCATTTCTGGGCGGTGGTCGCGCGCACATAATCCCGCTTTTCCAGACCCAGGAAAACGTCTTTGAACTGGTTCATCCCGGCATTGGTGAACAGCAGGGTGGGATCATTCTCCGGGACCAGGGAACTGCTCTTGACCCTCTTGTGGCCATGGTCCTCGAAATATCGAAGGAAATCTTCACGAATCTGGCTGGATGTTTTCATTGGGTGCAACTCGTTAAAATCCTTGCTAATCCTCGTCCCTGTTAAGCGAGGCAAAATAAGGCTCGAGGACTTCTCTGACAGCAGCTGGAGGGTAACCTAACCGAATCGCGTAATCGAACAGCTTCTTGAGATCGATTCGGTTTTCTGGAAGATTGCGTGTTGCGACTCGTGCTCGCACGGCCTCCTGCAGGCTGGCTGATTCCGGCGCTTCTTTTTCCACTTGTTCCAGAATCAGCCCGATCATTTTAGCATCGAGGCCCAAGCTTTGTAACTCATGGAAGATGCGGCGATTCCCGTACAGCTTGCGAGTACGCAGGTAACGGGCCCGGCGATAACCCACCTCCTGGTCGTTAAGGTATCCCCGCTCCCTCAAATAGGCGAGGACCGCCTGGACTTCGGCGCTGGAACCGTGTCGAGACAGCTTACGAACCAGTTCGAACTCGGTGTGATCCCGGATGGCGAGCAGTCGGAGAGCTCGATCGAGAAGCGATCGTTCGTTCACACGGTTTCTTTCGCGCCCACGATACCTTGAAGTTTGAGTTTAAGATCCTCGGGCTGGCTGGCGTTGCGAAGAGCATCGGTCAAGCTGATAAACCCTTGCTGGTATAGCGAGAGTATCGACTGATCGAACGTCTGCATCCCGTACTGCGAAGTCCCAGCCTCCAGGGCCTTACGAATATCCTTCAACTTCTCGGGCTGTTCCAGCAATGATCGCACGAAATCGGTATTGCGAAGGACCTCGACCGCCGGCACGCGCCCCACCGGTAGAGAACTGCGCATCAGTCGCATTGACACGATCGCGCGAATCGCTGAAGCCAGCATCAGCCGGAATTCGTACTGTTCATGAGGGGGGAACATCGCAATGACGCGATTCACCGTTTCAACCGTATCCGTGGTGTGGACAGTGCTCAGGACCAAGTGGCCGGTTTCCGCCGCATGAAGCGCGGTTTTCATCGTTTCCAGATCACGCATCTCGCCGACCAGGATAACGTCGGGATCCTGCCGCAAGGCGGAGCGTAAAGCGGGCCCGAAACCCTCCGTGTCGATGCTCACTTCTCTTTGCGTGATAAACGCCAACTTGTCGCGGAAAAGAAACTCGATCGGATCCTCGATGGTGAGAATATGACACCGCCGGATGGAATTAATGTAATCGATCATCGCGGCCAGTGTCGTGGATTTGCCGCTTCCGGTCGTTCCCGTGATCAGCACCAAACCCCGGTCCTCTTCCGCGATCTTCTTGAGAACCGGGGGCAGGTTGAGCTCCTCAATATGGGGAATGACGTCCGGGATAAGCCGGAAGACAAAAGAAATCGAGCCGCGCTGCTGAAAAACCGCGACCCGGAAGCGGCCGAGGCCGGCTGCGCCAAATGCGAGATCGACTTCGGCCCTCTGGCTAAGAATATCCTTCTGCCTGGTGCTAAGCAGCTGCTGGGCCAACTCGGCCGTATCTTCCCTCTTGATGGGAGTTGAGCCAGCCAGCGGCATCAATTCCCCTTGCACTCGAATGTGCGGAAGGGATCCGACCTTCAAATGAAGGTCGGAGGCCTTACGATCAACCGCGCAGCGCAACAACGCTTTCAGATCAATCATGGTCAGTCGTCGATTGTCAGCTTTTTCGTCCTGACCGGTGTCATCCAGCCGTACCGATCGTCAACTTTTCCTTCTACATAATCGAAGAATCTGCGCTGTATGACCGCCGTCACAGGTCCGCGTTTTCCCTCGCCGATAACTATGCGATCAATCGAACGAACCGGGGTGATCTCCGCCGCAGTGCCCGTCACGAAGACTTCGTCAGCCAAGTAGAGCATCTCTCGAGGTATCTTCTGTTCAACCACCTCATAGCCCGCGTCTCGTGCCAGGGTGATGACACTGTCCCGAGTGATCCCGGGCAAGATGGCGCTGTTCAGAGACGAAGTATAAAGCCGACCTCCCCTGACAAGGAAAATGTTCTCCCCGCTTCCTTCGCTTACAAAGCCTTCACTGTCCAAGGCAATCCCTTCCGCAAACCCATCAAGCGTGGCCTCCATCTTTATCAAAGCGCTATTCAGATAGTTTCCGCCTGCCTTGGCCATGCTCGGGAAGGTATTGGGGGCGGCGCGATGCCAGCTCGAAACACACAGGTCGACGCCGTTTTCCATCGCATCCTCTCCGAGGTAGCTGCCCCATTCCCAAACGATAATGTAGGATTCGATGGGCGCCGGAAGCGGATTGACGCCGATTGCCCCTGCACCGCGAAACACCAACGGACGGATGTAACACTGTTCCAGGTTATTCGCATCGATGGTCTGAAGGATAGCCTCAATGATCTCCTGCTTGGAGAACGGGATGTTCGCACGGTATATCTTGCAGGAGTCAAACAGCCGATTCACGTGCTCTGGCAGCCGGAAAACCTCCGAGCCGCGCGCCGTCTTGTAGCAGCGGATGCCTTCGAACCAGGAGGACCCGTAATGAAGGGCGTGGGCCATTACATGGACCGTAGCCTGCTCCCAGTCTATCAACTCACCATTGCGCCAGATCTTCTTGGCTCTGATCTCACTCATGCAGGAAGAATAGGCGCGAATACCCAAAGGTGTCAAACGAATGATGATGGGCCAAGGCCATAATCTACAGATGCGTCGTATAATGGCTTTCAATGGTCAAGGTCAGACTTTTCGCCTCTTTGCGGGAGGCAGCCGGACAAGCGGAGATTGAGCTGCCCTGGCAGGACACCTCTTGCTCCAGGGCGGTCTTCGACGAACTGGCCAGCCGTTTCCCTGCCCTGGAACGATTCCGGCCGATAACTCTGATCGCGGTCAACGAAGTCTACGCGAACTGGGAGACCCCGGTAGCGCCCGGCGATCGCATTGCATTCTTTCCTCCGGTTAGCGGAGGACTGTCATGATTCTCCTGACCGATAAACCTATCGAGCCGCTACGGCCCGAGTTACTCGAAAGCGTCCGCTGTCCCGGAGCCGGCGCCGTCGTGACCTTCGAGGGAATCGTCAGGCGTGAGTCCCGCGGACGCCCCGTGACCCATCTGGTGTATGAAGCGTTTCCGGAGATGGCCGTGCCGGAAATGCAGAAAATCGCGGATGATGCCCGCAAGCGCTGGCCGCAGATTGAAGCCGTCTCCATCGTGCATCGTACCGGCCTCTTGAATGTCGGTGAAACGAGCGTGTTGATCGCGGTCGCCTCGGCCCATCGCGCCGAAGCCTTTGAGGCCTGCCGTTTTATCATCGATTCCTTGAAAGCCACTGTCCCCATCTGGAAGAGAGAACATTACGCTGACGGGGCTTCGTGGATAGAAGGTCACGCCTGATGAAAGCGGCGGTTATCACGGTAAGCGACGGCTGCTTCGCTGGCGCTAAACGGGACGTTTCGGGCCCGGCGCTGGCTCGAATGCTCTCGGAAGCCGGCTGGCAGGTGCTCGGGATTAACCTCACGCCTGACGAGACAGACGCAATCCGAGCCGAAGTCGGCAAGGCGATCTCGGGCGGCGCGGACCTTGTCGTGCTCACCGGCGGAACCGGCATTTCTCCACGCGACGTGACCCCCGAGGCCGTTCGGCCTATGCTGGACAAGGAGCTTCCGGGGGTTTCAGAGCTGATGCGCCTTCGAGGCTTGGAACAGACCGAACGGGCCGCGCTTTCCCGATCACTGGCCGGTTCTGTCGGCCGGAGCCTGGTGGTCTGCCTGCCCGGAAGCGTCAAGGGCGCTGTCAGTTCGCTGACCGCGATCCTCAGCCTTCTCCCCCACGCCGTTGACCTGCTGCACGGAAGGACAAGTCACGGAAACTGAAAACCTCTCAGCGCCAAAATTGGCCCTAATACTCCCGCCTGCCCGACAGCGCGCGTGAGATGGTCACCTCATCGGCGTACTCGAGGTCGCTTCCAACCGGGATTCCGGAAGCTATGCGAGACACGCGCACGGAAAGAGGCTTGATCAGCTTGGAGAGATACAGCGCCGTCGCTTCACCTTCGATGGTTGGATTTGTAGCGACAATGACTTCTTCGACCTGCCCGTTCTCCAAGCGCGCCAGCAGGTTTTTCAGCTTCAAGTCATCCGGTCCGATACCGTTGATCGGTGATATCGCGCCGTGCAGCACGTGGTAAAGGCCCTTAAACGCGCCGGTCTTTTCAATTGAAAGGATATTGAACGGCTCTTCGACAACGCATATGACCTTGGGATCGCGGCGGGAGTCAGCGCAGAGACGGCATGGATCAACGTCAGAGATGTTGTTGCACACCGAGCAAAGAATCAGATTGGTTTTGAGCTCGAGAATAGCCTCCGCGAGTTTGCGGCAGTCTTCTGTCGAAGCCCGGATCAAGTGAAAGACCATTCTCTGGGCCGACTTCGGGCCAACGCCCGGCAGCTTTCTCAGCTCCGCGATCAGCTTTTGAATAGGATCAGAGGATTCAGTCATAACCGTGGTCAATTATCGCTTCAAGGGCGCTATCCCCAAGCCGCCCAGGATATCGCTTCCAAAGCCCGAAGCACTAGAATTAAGAGCCTCATCAACCCGGCGTCCAGCTTCGTTTACCGCCGCCACAATAAGGTCCTGCAACATCTCAACGTCATCCGGGTCTACGGCCTGGGGATCGATTTTTATCGAGAGAAGCCGCTTGGCGCCGTCCATCTGGACGGAGACCATCCCTCCGCCGCTGGCGGCTTCGACTTTCAGCTCGGCCATCTGGTTCTCCAGCTGTTCCTGCACCTTCTGGGCTTCTTTCATTAATTTCTGTAATTGCTTAGGGTTCATTCTTACTGTTCCACCTTTCTCTGAACGATGACCTTGCCCGGGTATTTTTCCATCAATCTCCGTATACCGGGATGATCGACAGGGTCGTGACTCGCCTTCACTTCCGCGCCTTCGCGTTCAACCACGATCTTGCACTCCACCCCGGTCAGCTTCCTGACCTGGTCTTTGATAACCTGCTGGCTTGCCGGCTCCTGAAGAATAGCAAAATGCGTAGTGGACGAAACCCGGGCCCGCAAAGTGCCGTTTTCGAGGGCCAGAGCGCCGCCGGATTTCGCTTCCAATAGCGCGCCGCTGATACGGTACTTGCCCTGCTGGTCGAGCGCCGACAGCAGTTGATCAATTATCGGATCGTCGGAATGGACTTCGGGTTTTTCGGAGAACCGATCGGGAACCGGTCGCTCAGGCGGGGCTTCCTTCGCACGGCTTTCTTGCGCGGGGGCGGATGTGGGCTGGGCGAGAGGCGCCGGGTTGGCAGTCGCTCGGTTCGGAACGGGCCGGCTGGCGTAAGGCCGCGAGGCCGGCTCTTTGACTGCGTCAACCCCACCCGTTTTCAATTGCCCGATAACCTCCTCGATCCGAGGTAGATGAGCCAGCTCAATCAGTTTGAGCAGGGTCATCTCGAGATGGATGGCCGGATGCAAGTGCCACTTCAAATCCCCCTCGGTCTTGTTCAACACGTCGTAAAAACGGATCAGGTCGATTTCCGAAAGTCGCTTTGCCTGACCCATCACCGCATCTTTTTCGGCGTCCGATAAATTGAGAAGTTTCTCGTCCCAGCCCGCCACTCGACAGATCATAAGGTTGCGAACATGCTCGACCAGTTTTCGGCAGAAGTTGAGCGGCTCAATCCCCTGTTCGACAAGTTCACGGCTCTGGCGGATGAGACCAGCGCGATCGCCCTCGAGAACGGCATCAAAAGCAGCCAAAACCAACTTGTCGTCAACTATGCCGAGCAGACTTCGAACGTCGTCATCGGTGACCCGGTTACCGGCAAAAGCGATAATGCGGTCAAGCGTTGACTGGGCATCCCGCATGCTGCCCTGGCTTTCGGAAGCAATGGCGCGCAGAGCATAATCGCCAATCTCGATTCCCTCCTCGCGGCAGATCAAGCGCAGCCGGTCGAGAATCAACGAAAACGGAATCGGCTTGAAATCGTATTGCTGGCAGCGAGAGGTGATAGTCACCGGGATCTTGTGATGTTCAGTGGTGGCCAGGATCAGTTTGACGTGCGGCGGGGGCTCTTCCAGCGTCTTCAGGAGAGCGTTAAATGCCTCGGTGGTCAGCATATGGACTTCATCGATAATGAAAATCTTGAAGCGGTCGCGTGCCGTACCGTATCTGACGCTCTCTCTTAATTCACGCACATCGTCAATGCGGCGGTTGGAGGCGGCATCGATCTCGAGAACATCCACGCTGCCCGAGGCGGCGATTTCCGTGCAGGAGACACATCGGCCACAAGGCCGGATCGTCGGACCCTCGTGGCAGTTCAGAGCCTTGGCAAGAATTCGCGCCGTGGTCGTCTTTCCAACCCCGCGCACGCCCGAGAATAGAAAGGCATGAGCGATGCGGCCGCTGGCAATGGCATTTTGGAGTGTTTTGGTAACAGTCTCCTGGCCAGTTACTTCTTCAAAGAACTGAGGGCGCCACTTTCTCGCCAGAACCTGATAGGACATGTTTCCTGTTATGCCACGATTCCTGGTCAGGCCCCGGGAGACCTGCGGCACACATGCTTGACCTCTTAATGCTGCTTCCTTCCGGACCTGACATGATTCGAGGGGCATGTTGCACAGGGCCCGAGACCTGTCATGCAACTGAGGGGATAACTATACCATCATAGCTCATGCGATGCAGCGTCAAGCATCGGGTATCAGCGTTTTACGCGCAGGTCGCGATGTTCGCGGGTTCCGGCCCGCGGATAGCGCAGATAGCACGGATAACGCGGATCAAATGCCCGCTTGGAGGGACGCAACAGACTTGACTTTCGCAAGCGTTAATCGGTGTAATGGGTGTTCCTCAGCACGGAGGAGTACCGAAGTGGTTGTAACGGGCCCGACTCGAAATCGGGTTGCCCGGTGATGAGCCGGGCACGTGGGTTCGAATCCCACCTCCTCCGTTTCCCTTTTGAACTCCGGATGCCCTTTCTCCCTCCGCGAAAACCTGTTTTGACTTGCCGGGGAAACCTGCTAAGCTACTTCTTTCGTAGACCACGGAGAGGTGTCCGAGTGGTTGAAGGAGCACGCTTGGAAAGCGTGTGTAGGGGAAACCTTACCGCGGGTTCGAATCCCGCCCTCTCCGTACCCTTCCGGTAAGCAGACTCGTGTCCGACTTCTGCGCTGTGCACTATGCTTCACTTACGGGCTGCAAGTACCGCCCTTATCAGTCTCGATCTCGATCACCTCTCGGATGGCCCTGATCAGGGCCGATGCTGTGTCCATAGATGAACTGCCTCACGAATGAACTCGTCGCCGCCTGCCTGTCTGTCCTCGAACTCTTCTCGAGTCATCGACACGTAGTTGATCTCGCGCTTCAGCTTTCGCTCGAGTTGGCGCACTGTAGTCTCTACCGCCGACGCATCTGGCTGCCCAATGATAAGCAAATCGACATCGCTTTGCGCATCGTCCTGATGGCGAGCGAAAGAACCGTGCAGATACGCCTCTTCAATCCCTGGTACGGTTTCGAGCGCTGCTCGCGGCAACGCCGTCAGGCCTACGGTCTTGAAAACGATGCTTCGCAGTTCTCGGTAAAGCGGGTGCTGCCGATTCAGTCTGAAGTGCTTTTGATTGCCAATCTTTTGCAAGAGGAAGATGCCATCGGCTTCGAGCCTCCGCAGCTCTCTTGATAGATTGGCTGGATCCGACTGCAGCAACTCAGATATCTCACGCAGGTGGTGGCTGGTTTCGGGATTTGTAAAGAGTAGGCGAAGAGATTCTGTCTGAGCTTCGATTTCAGGCTCGGTGTCATTGTCACAGAATACAACGCTTGTTGTAGTTGTATACAACGATACTTGCTAATAGAGATCGCCCTACCAGATCTTCACGCGCTTGTCGAGCAGTCGGCCGTCCCTGTGACGAACACGATAGAATGTTCTCGAACGTGATGGCGCTTTATGGTCCGGACCTCGCATATATTCAGGCGGTCGGGTTTGGCGGTCTGGCGTGCGGCGCAGCCCCAGAAATTGTGCGACTTCTCAAATCTGCCGCCATCCCGGTTCGCGACGTCGTGGACGCGGGGTGCGGGGCGGGAGTTCTGGCGGCGGCCCTGGTCGAAGCAGGCTTTTACGTAACGGGTATCGATAGCTCCACCGACCTTTTGACGGTTGCCCGTGCTCGCGTGCCGCAGGCACGATTTCTGAGTGCGTCCATTTTCGAAGTCGAGATCCCTTGCTGCCAAGCCGTTGTAGCGTTGGGCGAATCTCTCACCTACCACGACGAAGATGCGGACGCAGATCGGCTGGTCCAGAGCTTCTTTGAACGAGTATCAGCTACCCTTCCTTCTGGCGGAATGCTTATCTTCGACGTAATCGAAACTGGCGAGCCGCCACTTTCCGGTAAGTTTTGGAGTTCCGGTGAGGATTGGGCTGTGCTGTCCGAAACCAGCGAGGACCAAGCTGCACGTAAACTCGTCCGCACGATCGAAACATTCCGGCGAGTTGGCGACCTATATCGGCGTGGACGCGAAATCCATCACGTTCGTCTATTCGAAACCCAAGAACTTAGCAGTCAACTTGCCGGATTCGGTTTTGCAGTCCGAACTGGGCGAACTTACGGCGCACACGCCCTTCCGCCCCGCCGCAGGGCATTCTTTTGCACTCGGCAGTAGTGATCAACGGCTTGCAATTCTGTACAACAATTCCACTTCCCGCTACCAGATCTTTACGCGCTTGTCGGGCGGGCGGTAGAGGCGATCACCCTCCTTCACCTGGAAGGCCTCGTAGAACTCCGGCAGGTTCGCGACCACCCCGTTGCAACGGTACTCGCTCGGTGAATGCGGGTCGGTTTTCAGCCGGTTCAGCAGCTCTTCGTCCCTGTAAAGACGAGGCCAGATTTGTGCCCAACCGATGAAAAACCGCTGATCTCCGGTCAAACCGTCGATAACCGGCGCTTCGCGTCCATTCAACGCTATCTTGTAGGCCCGGTACGCGATGGTCACCCCGCCCAGGTCGCCGATATTTTCCCCGACCGTGAGCGCCCCATTTAGTCTATGACCGGGCAGCGGCTCATACTCACTGTACTGATCGATCAGCATTTTCGCCCGCTTTTCGAATTCGGTACGATCCCGGTCGGTCCACCAGTTCCGCATGTTGCCGTCACCGTCGTACTTGCTTCCCTGGTCGTCGAAGCCGTGCCCGATCTCGTGGCCGATGACCGCGCCGATGGCGCCATAATTGACTGCGTCATCAGCGGCCAGGTTGAAAAACGGCGGTTGCAGGATCGCCGCCGGAAAGACAATCTGGTTCATCGAGGCGTTGTAATAGGCGTTAACGGTCTGAGGGGTCATGGACCATTCATCCCGATCGACCGGCTTACCGAGCTTGGCCAGATCACGATCCATTTCAAAGGCAACCGCGCGCCGTACGTTACCCACCAAATCCCCCGGCTTGATATCGAGCTTTGAGTAATCTCTCCACTTGTCGGGATAGCCGATTTTCGGAGTGAACTTTTCGAGCTTGGCCAAGGCCTGTTTCTTAGTCTCTTCCCCCATCCAGTCGAGACTTTGAATTCCCTGACGGTAGGCTTCGATCAGGTTCTCTACCAGAGCTTCCATTCGCGCTTTCGCCTCAGGCGGAAAATGGCGCTCCACGTAGATTTTTCCCACCGCTTCTCCCAAGGCGTTCTCGACAAGGTCGACTCCTCGCTTCCAGCGGGCCCGATTCTCGGTCATTCCTCGGAGCGTGCGCCCGAAAAACGCAAAGTCTTCGTCCACGAACTGTTTGCTCAGATACGGCGCCGTCCCGGTGATCACGTTCCATTTAAGCCAGTGCTTCCACGTCTGAAGAGGCGTATCGGCAAGAGCCTTACCCATGGCTGTGAGGTAA
>Ga0116190_1002330_pt1 | contig 15285 bp, 11 predicted proteins | sample AD_JPNTR4_MetaG_FD_89808 | JGI IMG/M metagenome (GOLD analysis project Ga0116190, IMG submission 89808) | Active sludge microbial communities of municipal wastewater-treating anaerobic digesters from Japan - AD_JPNTR4_MetaG | ecosystem: Engineered > Bioreactor > Anaerobic > Digestate | place...
GTAGGTGATCCTTTCAAGCGTTTTAATGAAGATGCTTTAAGATTAATGCGGGCTGTTCGTTTGGCCGTTCAACTAAATTTTGAAATTGAGTTAGAAACAAAAAAAGCCATAATTCAATTAGCCAATAATTTAAAATATGTTTCTTTAGAACGAATTCGCGATGAACTGATAAAAATTATAATGACTGAAAATGCAGCGCTAGGGATTGAAATGCTTCATGATTTAAAACTTTTACCTTATGTAATAAAAGAATTAGAAGATGGAGTAAACGTAATTGGTGTAACTAAAAAATTAAAATCCCATATTAAATACGAAAGCTTAACCGTTTTTGAACATTCTTTAAAAACTTTAGATTATGCTGCTAAAAATAATTTTAATTTAGAAACACGCTTAGCGGCGCTACTTCACGATATTGCCAAACCCCTTACTAAAAAAGGCGAGGGATTAGAGGCTAGTTTTAAAGAACATGAACAAGAGGGCGCTAAAATGACTAAGAAGATTTTAAGCCGTTTACATTTTCCCAATAAAATAATTGATAAAGTGGTAAAATTGGTACGTTGGCATTTTTTCTTTTATGATGTTGATGTAGTTACACCAGCTGGCGTGCGAAGATTAATTCGTAATGTTGGACCAGAAAATATTGATGATTTATTAAAATTACGTGAAGCTGATCGTAGCGGATCAGGATTGCCTAAAATTTCTTCTTATCGATTAAGACATTTAGAATATATGGTAGAAAAAGTTAAAAAAGATCCCATTGAACCAAAGATGTTGAAAATTAAAGGAGATGATGTAATGAAAATTCTTAATATTTCTTCTTCTCCTAAAGTAGGTTGGATGTTAAATATTTTATTAGAAGAAGTAATAGATGATCCTCAAAAAAACACTAAAGAACATTTAGAAAAACGAATAAAAGAATTAGAAAAATTAAGCGATCAAGAGTTAGAAAAAATGGCTAAAGAAGCTAAAATAAAAAAAGAAGAATTTGAAAAAGAAATTGACCAGAAAATAAAAGAAAAATATAATGTGTAAATTTTTTTAATATCGGGCTGTAGTGTAATGGTCGCACGAGTCCTTCGGGAGGATTTAGTCCGGGTTCGAATCCCGGCAGCCCGACAAAAAACAGAAAAGGACAAAATGTTTAAAAATGGGTATATTCAACAATAATCGATTAATAATAAGGCGGCGAAATTCTTTTAGAATTTCGCCGCCACTGCGCTACCGTTTATTTAACTAAATAACTTCTGGCTACGCCCGCCTCCGGTGGGTAAAGAATAATCCCACGCAATGTAGTGATTGCTGATTATTGCTAAAAACCGAGGGATCCTTCGGGCTGAGGCCCTCAGGATGACAAAATGGTAGCTGTCATTCTGAGTGAAACGAAGAATCTTCTGCACAGCAAATCCTTCCGTAGTCATTCTGAGCGTCAGCCCCGCCTACGGCGGGCAGGGAAGAATTCCACGCAATGCAGTGATTGCTGATTATTGCTAAAAGCCGAGGGATCCTTCGGGCTGAAGCCCTCAGGATGACAAAAAGGAGGTTGTCATTCTGAGCGTCAGCGAAGAATCCCACCTACAGCAGTGATAGTTAATTTTAAAATAAGTATTTATTAGTCTGATTTTAATAAAAATAAGTATTTATTAGTCTTATTTTAAAAATTATTTTGAAAAATTAAATAGTTGTGTTATATTTATAGAAAGTCGAATTAAATTAAATAAAAAATATGAAAGGATTTTTTACTAATATAGAAAAGGAAACTTTAGAAAATGAAAACTTTCGAAAAGTTTTATATACAGCTAAACACAGCCAATTGGTTTTAATGAGTTTAAAACCAAACGAAGAAATTGGTATGGAAATTCATCCTGATAATGATCAATTTTTCCGTTTTGAACACGGAGAAGGAAAGGTTGTTATTGATGGTAATGAATATAGTGTAAAAGATGGTGATGCAATTGTTGTTCCGGCTGGAGCCGAGCATAACGTTATCAATCTTTCAGCTACTGATTCATTAAAACTCTATACAATTTATTCTCCTGCTCATCATAAAGATGGCATTGTTCGCGCCACCAAAGAAGAAGCAGAAGTTGATTCTCCAGAATTTGATGGTATTACTACCGAATAAATTGATTATAGTCCAATAAAAAATCCGCTATTTATTAGCGGATTTTTTTAAATGACTAATTTGTTTTCGATACGCATTAGCAAAACGGTGAGCTTCATCTCTAATTTTTTGTAAAGTTTTAAAAGACATAGTAATTAAATCTTTTACTGATTTTTTAATATTTTTTCCAAAAACAATTTTATCATTATTAAATTTAGCAATGCCAATGACAGGAATATTAATATTTTTTTCTTTTAAAACATCTTCAACGGTTTTTACTTGAGTTTTTCCACCGTCAATTAAAATAAAATTAGGCAATGGCCATTCCAAATGATTAAATCGTCTTTCTATCATTTCTTTTATAGCGGCTAAATCATCGTTTGGTTTAGCATTTTTAATTTTGAATTTTTTATATTCTGAAGAAATAAAATTACCATTTTCAAAAACTACCAAACTGCCAACAGTTTGTTTTCCACCGAAATGAGAGATATCGTATCCTTCAATTCGTTGAGTAAAATTATTTTTTGACGGTTCTGTAATAATTAAAGGAGTATCATCAATTTGGTTTAAAAGAGGTAATTTTTTCGGTGAATATTTTTTTAAATAATTTTTAGCTATTTGTTTTTTGCCACTTAGAAAAGCTATTAGAGCATTAATTAATTTTTTATAATCTTTTTCAGTAATTTTACCAAGACATTTTCCGCTACACAATCCGATTTGATAATAAAAACAAGGTTTTTCTTGATTGTATCGACAAGTGCTATAAGGGAAAATTTTTCTAATAATAAATAAAAAATTTTTAGCCAATGAATAACTTTGTAATGGTCCAAAAATAAAAGATTTTCCTATTAAATATTTATCTACTTCTCGGGCTCGAACAATTTTCGGATAACTCCAAGAAATATTAGGAATAACAATATAAACAAAAGAGCGATTATCTTTTTCTCTAATATTATAAAAAGGTTGATATTTTTTTATATAGTTAGCTTCTAAAATTATTGCTTCTAATAAATTTTTAGTTTTTTGCCAAGAAAGTGAATTAGCTTCTTCTGTCATTTTTTGAGTTTTAGGATCAGTGGGGGAAATATAATTTTTAAGACGATTTTTTAAATTAACCGCTCGGCCAATGTAAATTATTTTTCCCTGTTTATTTTTAAAAAAATAAACTCCGGGCACATTGGGCGCTTTTTTTATTTTTTCTTTGATTTGAGTTTTCATATTTTTGGATGATAAGAAGAAAGATATTTTTTAAGATAGGTAGCGGTATAAGATTTTTGTTTAATTACTTCTTCAGGTGTCCCTTTGGCAACAATTTTTCCGCCCTTAGCGCCGCCTTCTGGTCCTAAATCAATAATATAATCCGAAGATCTAATAAAATGCATATTATGTTCTACAACGATAACTGTGTTTCCTCGATCAACCAAATATTCTAAAATATGCAATAATAATTCAATATCATAGTAATGAAGGCCAACAGTTGGTTCGTCTAAAAGATAGATAGTTTTAGAAGCGGTTTGAGAAAGTTCTTTGACTAATTTTATTCTTTGAGCTTCACCGCCAGATAAGGTGGTAGCATTTTGTCCTAATTGAATATAACCTAATCCCATTTCTTGAAGTAATTTTAATTTTTCCGCGATAGGATAAACATCATTAAAAAAATCCAATGCTTCATCAACGGTTAATTCTAAAACATCGGCAATGCTTTTTCCTTGATATTTTACTTCTAATGTTTCGCGATTAAAACGCTTGCCTTTACAAACTTCGCATTGAACTAAAATGGGTGGTAAAAAATGCATTTCAATTAGTTTGGCGCCAGCGCCTTCACAAGCTTCACATCTTCCGCCTTTAACATTAAAAGAAAAACGACTTTTGTTGTAGCCACGGATGCGAGAATCTTCAAGCGAAGCAAAAAAATCACGAATAGGAGCAAAAACATTAGTATAGGTAGCGGGATTAGATCTTGGAGTGCGACCAATAGGACTTTGATCAATTTGGACAATTCTTCTTATATATTCTACTCCCATTATTTTAGAGGCATATTCCATTGGATTGTTAAAGCGTGATAAATTATGATTAATACCTCGATAAATAACTTCCATTAACGAAGATTTTCCACTACCAGAAACACCAGTAATAGAAATTAATTTCCTTAAAGGAATTTCAATATTGATATTTTGCAAATTATTTAATCGAGCGCCAATAATTTTGATATTTTCGGAAAAATTAGTGCGACGGCGAGGAATGGGAATTTCTTTTTCGTGTCTTAAATATTTTAGGGTTAAAGAATTATTTTTTTTATCGTTAATTAACTTTTGGGTTTCACCAGCAGCTACTATTTTGCCGCCATTGACGCCTGCGCCCGGTCCCAAATCAACTAAATAATCAGATTCAAAAATTGTTTTTTCATCATGCTCAACAACAACAATAGAATTATTCATTTGTTTTAATTTTTTTAATGTTTTGAGCAATTTATCTGTATCGCGTTCATGAAGACCAATTGTTGGTTCATCTAAAACATATAAAGTATTAGAAAGTTTAGAACCCAGTTGAGAGGATAGACGAATTCTTTGAGCTTCGCCGCCGGATAGAGTTTCTGCTTCACGATTTAAAGAAATATAATCTAAACCGACTTCCAAAAGAAAATCTAAACGATTAAGAATTTCATCGATTAATCCTCCGGCAATTTTTAATTGTTTTTCGTTTAATTTATTATTTAATTCACCAAAAAAATTATAGCAATCTTCAATTGTTAAGCTAACAATATCCCAAATATTTTTATTAGCAATTTTAACAGAAAGAGCTTCTTCTTTTAATCGTTTGCCTTTGCAGCTAGGACAAATTGTTTTAAGAAAAATATCTTCTTTGCCTAAACCATGACAAACGGAACACGCGCCATAAGGACTATTAAAAGAAAAAAGTCGAGGTTCTAATTCAGGAAAAGAAAATCCATCGTTGGGACAACTAAAACGAGAAGAATAAATCGTTTTTGTTTCGGGTTTAGATGGATAGATGATGTCTATTAATCCATCACTATAATCAAGAGCGGTTTCAATTGCTTCAAAAAGACGAGAAGAATCATTAATCATTACTTTATCAATAACAATTTCAATAGTGTGATTTTTATAACGCGAGAGAGTTATTTTATCATGAAGCGAATAAAATTTATCATCAATTACTACTTCAGAAAACCCTTTGTTTAAATAATCATAAAGTAATTGATAATATTCGCCCTTGCGTCCATAAACAACCGGTGAAAGAATAGTCACATATTCTACTTTTAGATTTTTACTTTTTTCTAAAATTAAATTAAAAATTTCATCAGGCGATAATTTTTCAATGGGAGTTTTACATAACGGACAAATTGGTTGGCTAATACGAGCAAAAAGGACGCGTAAATAATCATAAATTTCAGTTAAGGTAGCCACAATAGAGCGGGGATTGTGTGATAAAGCTTTCTGATTAATAGCAATAGCCGGTGATAATCCTTCAATATCATCAACGTCCGGTTTTTCCATTTGGCCTAAAAATTGTCTAGCATAAGGTGAAAGAGATTCAATATAGCGTCGTTGGCCTTCAGCAAAAAGGGTATCAAAAGCCAGTGATGATTTACCTGAGCCAGATAATCCAGTAAAAACAACAATTTTATTTTTAGGAATTTCTAAATTAATATTTTTGAGATTATGGGTGCGAGCACCTTTTATTTTTATTTTTTCTTCCATAAATTTTTTATTTTAATTCTCCTTTTTCAATTAACTCGACTATTTCTTTTTTAATACTTTGAGGTGTAATATCATTTTTTTGATTATATTTTAATTGAATTTGACGACGGCGATTAGCCTCAGAAATTGCTTTTTTAATTGAGGGAGTAATATTGTCGGCATACAAAATAATTTTTCCTTTAACATTACGCGCCGCCCGTCCCATTAATTGAATTAAAGAAGTTTCATTTCTTAAAAATCCTTCTCTGTCAGCATCAAGAATAGCAACAATTTCTACTTCTGGCAAATCAAGTCCTTCTCTTAATAAATTAACACCAATTAAAACATCAAAAATGCCACGACGAAAATTAGTTAATATTTCTGTACGTTCAATAGTTTTAGTATCTGAATGCATATAATTAGCTTTGATGTCTAGTCCTTTTAAATAATCGGTTAATTCTTCCGCTGTTTTTTTGGTTAGGGTATTAATTAAAATTCGGCCGCCTTGTTTTTGAATTTTTTGAATTTCTTCAATAATATCATCGATTTGACTGCGATTTTTTTCTTTATCAAAAACTGGTCTAATTTCAATCGGTGGATCAACAAGAAATGTTGGTCGAATAATTTGTTCAACGATTTGTTGAGAATTTTTTAATTCAAATGGTCCCGGAGTGGCGGAAGTAAAAATCATAGATTCCGTTCTTTCTAAAAACTCACTAAATTTTAACGGACGATTATCAAGAGCCGAAGGAAGGCGAAATCCATATTCAATTAAAGTTTTTTTGCGTGATTGATCACCTTCATACATTCCTCTAATTTGAGGAATGGCAATGTGTGATTCATCTATAATAGTTAAAAAATCTGGCTTCCCATTTTTATAAGGAAAATAGGAGAGCAATGTTTCTGGTGGTTCGCCGGGCAATTTATTTAAAAGATGACGAGAATAATTTTCAATTCCATGACAATAACCTAAATTTTTAATCATCATCAAATCATTTTTTACGCGGCGTTCAATTCTTTCAGCTTCTAAAAATTTGCCTTGTTTTTTAAAAAAATTAATTCGTTCTTTTAATTCTTCTTTAATATCTATTATGGCTTTTTCTCGTTGCGGAGCAGAAGAAATAAAATGTTTAATTGGAAAAATAACTAATTCATTAAGTTCTTCACGAATTTTAAAAGTGTTAGGGTCAACAATAGACAAATGACTAATTTTTTGATCAGTTAATTCAATGCGATTAATTATTTCACCTGAAGCAGGAATAAATTCAAAAACATCGCCGCGAACACGAAAAGTTCCTCTTTTTAAATCACTATTAGTTCTTTCAAAATGAATTTTAATTAATTGTTTTATTAAATCGCTTCTTACTAAAGGTTGGCCAATTTCTAAATGAATAGCTGAGGAAAAATAATTAGATGGCAATCCTAAATTATAAATACAAGAAACTGAAGCAACAATAATAACATCTTTTCTTTTGGAAAGAGCTGATGTAGCTTTGTGTCTAAGGCGATCGATTTCTTCATTAATAATAGCTTCTTTAGAAATATAAGTATCAGTAATAGGAATATAAGCTTCGGGTTGATAGTAGTCATAATAGGAAACAAAATAGCAAACTTCATTTTCGGGAAAAAAATTTTTATATTCCCGATAAAGTTGAGCGGCTAAAGTTTTATTAGGAGCAATAACCAATGTTGGTTTGTTGTATTGAGCAATAACATTAGCCATAGTAAAAGTTTTTCCACTACCAGTAACGCCCAAAAGAGTTTGGAAACGAAAATTTTTTTTAAGGCCATTGGTTAATTGTTTGATGGCTTGAGGTTGATCGCCAACTGGTTTATATGGAGATTGGAGTTTAAACATAGGTTTATTATTTATGTATAAAGAAAACCACCCTTTTTAGCTCTTATATATATGTAGATAAAGCAAAGGGTTTTTTCTAAATCTTTATTAATTATAAAATTTTTTCTTTAAAAAGTCAAAAAATCGTTTTTTATATAAATATTATTTAATGTGTTAGGTGGCGACGAAATTCTTTTAGAATTTCGTCGCCAACCACCACTACCCGCTAACTTTACACCTTAATATTTGCGCTTTATAATATTGATATATGCGTATTATTAGTGGAATAAGACCAACCGGAGATATTCATTTAGGAAATTATTTGGGAGCCATTAGAAATTGGCTCAATTTACAAAATAAAAAAAATAATCAGTGTTTATTTTTTATTGCTGATTATCATAGTTTAACTGATCCATCAATGCCCGCTGACAAAAAAAAAGAATTAATAGAAATGATGATGATTGATTTTTTAGCATTAGGTTTTGATCCTAAGAAATCCATTTTATTTTTACAATCACAAATTGATGAAGTTTTGGCTTTGAATTGGATTATTAATTGTTTAATGCCAATTGGAGAACTAGAGCGAATGACCCAATTTAAAGATAAAAGTCAAAAACAACCAGAAAATGTTAATGGTGGACTTTTTACCTACCCATCTTTAATGGCGGCTGATATTTTAACTTTTAAAGCTGATGCTGTGCCGGTGGGTGATGATCAACTTCAACATTTAGAATTTAGCCGGGAAGCAGCAAGACGTTTTAATAGAGTTTATGGAAAAACTTTTTCGGAACCAAAATCTTTAATTACTCCGGTTTCTCGATTAAAGAGTTTGAAAAATCCTTTAGAAAAAATGTCTAAAGCTGATCCCGATTCTTACATTTATGTTTTAGACGAGCCAGAAAATATTAGGAAAAAAATTAAAGGAGCTACTTCGGCTTCTAACGAATTTTTTGAAAAAATTCATTTTATTAATAATGATTTTGTTTTTAAAGTAAAACCCGAATATGCCAAACACGAAGAAATTGAAAAAATGCAGGCAGCTATTAAAAATCTTTTATTAATGTATCAAGAATTTTGTCCTAAGGAATTTAAAACGCTTTTAAAGGGAAATGAAATTAAAATAGAAGCTTTACGTTATAGTGAAATCAAAACAAAATTAGGTGAAGGAATTATTAAATCTTTTACCCCCGCTCGAGTTAAAAAGGAAAAATTATTAAAAGATAAAAAAGGAGTATTAAGAGTGTTTTTAGAAGGCAGTAAAAAAGCGCGAATTATTTCTAAAAAAACGCTAAAAGAAGTAAAAGAAAAAATTGGTTTAATAGGATAAAAATTTTTAAAATAAGTATTTATTAGTCTGATTTTAAGAATTAATTATCATTGCTGTTTTTTAGCGTCATCCTGAACCTGCCTGCCGGCAGGCAGGCGAAGCCTGCCCGCCGATAGGCGGGTGAAGGATCCCTCGGCTTTCAGTATTAACTATCACCGCTGTGGATGGGATTTTTCCCTGCTTGCTGGTAGGCAGGGCTAACGTTCAGAATGACTGCTATTTTTTTAATGTCATCCTGAGAGCCTGCCTGCCGGTAGGCAGGGCTAACGCTCAGAATGACAATTGATTCAGTGGATAAGCACGCTGGGCAAAAACGTAGCCAGAAGTTATTGAGTTAAACTAACGTGTTGGCGGCGAAATTCTTTTAGAATTTCGCCGCCAACACTAACACAAATACAAATGCTATTACACCATCATCACTCTATCAATTAATTCAATAGTAATTATTTAAAAGTTTACTTGCAAAAAATTTCAGATCGAATAATATAAAATAAGTCGCATTAAATAAACTATTATGGGAGGTGTACCAACAAAACATTCAACTCACGGCAAAGTTAAACGAAGACGTTCTCATTTAAAATTACAATCAGTTGGTTTGATTGCTTGTCCTAAATGTGGGGCCGCTATGCGCCCGCATCGTTATTGTCCTAATTGTGGTTATTATCAAAAAAAGGAAGTAGTAGACGTTTTAGCCAAACTTTCTAAAAGTGATAAAAAAAGTCGGGAGAAAGAAATAAAAAAATAATTTATGGCGACGCGTCATTTAAGTCGTTCAATCCTTTTTCAATCACTGTACGAATGGGATTTTTATCGTACTAAATTAAACAAAAATGTTGATTTAATGGCAATAATTGACCGCAACATGAAAGACGTAATGCCTTTAATTGATGAACCCGATTTTATTTATCGTTTAACTAAAAATTTAATTGATCATTTTGACGAAATTAATAATATAATAGAAAAAACAGCGCCTGAATGGCCAATAGATCAAATTAGTTTAACGGATCGCAATATTTTACGATTAGGGTTGGCGGAATTAATGTTTGCTCCAAAAAATGAAGTGCCGCCAAAAGTAGCCATTAATGAAGCTATTGAATTAGCTAAAAATTTTGGCACCGAATCATCAAGTAAATTTATTAACGGAGTTTTAGGAACAGTTTATCGACAAATGGTCGAAGAAGGAATTATTAAAGAAAGCGATAAAAAAGATAAATCCGATGATTTAAAAGAAAATAATTCCGAAAAAACAGAAATAGAAAATAAATAAGAATAATAAATTGTATTCTAATAAATTAAAATATAATTTATTGTTGCTGATTTTCTTTTAACAATGGATAAATTTGAAGAATTAGAAAAAAATTTACAAATTAAATTTAAAAAAACAGATTTATTAAGACAAGCTTTTTCTCATCGCTCTTATTTAAACGAAAATCCTACTTGGCGATTAGGACAAAACGAGCGATTGGAATTTTTGGGCGATGCGGTTTTAGAATTGGTAGTCAGTGAATATTTGTTTAAAAATTTTCCTGATAAAACTGAAGGATTTTTAACTAGCGTAAGAGCTAGTTTGGTGAATGCGGAAATTTTAGCGCAAATAGCCGAAGAATTAAAATTTAGTAGATATTTATTAATTTCTAAAGGCGAAGCTAAAGATCTTCAATCTGGTCGTCATTATATTTTAGCTAATACTTTTGAAGCTTTAATTGGCGCCATTTATTTAGATGCTGGTTATAAAAAATGTCAGCGATTTATTGAAAAGTATGTTATCAGACCGCACTTAGAAAATATTTTAAAAGAAGAAAAATACAAAGATGCTAAAAGTTCTTTGCAAGAGAAAACTCAGGCGGAAATAGATATTACTCCCATTTACAAAACATTAGAAGAGTGGGGGCCTGATCATGCCAAACATTTTCGAGTCGGTGTTTTTTTTGAAAATAAATTAATTGCCGAAGGAGAAGGAACTTCTAAAAGAAATGCTGAACAGGCCGCTGCCGCCAAAGCATTAAAAGATGAAAATTGGGAAAAGAAATTTGTTAAACAGTCGAAAAAAATTAAAAAGTCTTCTAAAGATAAATCCCAGAGTTAATAGTTATGAAATTAAAATCATTAGAAATTTTGGGATTTAAATCATTTGCTAATAAAACCGTTTTTTATTTTCCGGAAAAATTTACGGCTATTGTCGGTCCCAATGGTAGTGGTAAATCCAATATTGTTGATGCTATCCGTTGGGTTTTGGGTGAAAGAGATTTAAAAAAACTTCGGGTCGCTAATTCCGAAGAAGTTATTTTTAATGGCACACCAAATAAAGCTCGAATGTCTTTAGCTCAGGTTTCCATTGTTTTAGACAATAGTTTAAATGAATTACCAATTGATTTTAAAGAAGTGGTAATTAAAAGGCGATTGGAGCGCGGAAAAGAAACGCAATATTTTATTAATGATTCAGCCGTCCGTCTAAAAGACGTGGTGGAATTATTGGCAAGAGCAAAAATCGGCAGTGAAGGATTAACAATTATCAATCAAGGATTAAGTGATTCTTTGTTAAAGGCCTCACCAAAAGAAAGGCGTTTAATGATTGAAGAAAATTTGGGATTGCGTGAATTTCAAATTAAAAAAGAAGAGGCAAAAAAGAAATTAGAAGCCAGTCAGATTAATTTAGAAAAAACAGAGGCCTTACTTGAAGAATTAAAACCACACTTGCGTTCTTTGCGACGCCAAATTAATCGTTGGGAAAAAAGAGAAGAAATTTTTCAGGAACTTTCATCTTTAGAGAATTCTTTTTATTCAGCTAAATTTAAAGAAATTTTTTTATTCCAAAAACAAATTGATCAAGAAAAAATTGATTTAGAAAAAGAGCAAGTTGATGAAGAAGAAAAATTAAAAATTTTAGAAAAAAAGTTTGAAGAATTGGAAAAGCGTCGGCCGGATTTTTCTCAACAATTTCAAGCTCTACGAAAAAAAATTAGTGATATTGAAGAAAAACGAGGCAATTTATTTAAGGAATTGGGCCATTTAGAAGGGCAGATTGAAGGATTAAAACGTTTTGTTTTAATTTCAAAACAAAATGTTAATGAAATTACCCAAAAGGATTTAAATAAAAAAATTTTAGAAATTAAAAATCAATTAAACGAAGCCCTTTCTTTTGATTTAGAAAAAACCCGAGAAACAATTAAACAAATTATTAATCAAATTGAGGAGTTGTTTGATGCGGATGAAAAAAATGATAAAACAGAAAAAAATCAAAACAGCGACGAGATTATTAAATTACAACAAGAAAAAGAAAATATTTTGAAACAAGTTGATGAATTAACCGAAGAAATTAAAAAATACAATCAAGAGCTTGATGAGTTAAGAAAAAAAGACGAGATGGTTGGTAAGGATTCTCATGATGTTTTGTTGGCGGTTCAAAAGCAAAGAAATCTTATCAATCAAATTAATCAAGAATTAGCCAATATTTCCTTAAAGGAAGAGAAAAATAAATTGCGTCAGGCAGATTTATTAATGCGTCTAAAAGAGGATGATTTAGATGCTAATTTATTTAATTGGGAAAAAGTGAAAGATTTTGATACCGAAAAATTTTTAGCTGAAAAAAATATTTTTAATTTAGATAATTTAGAGGCACGCATTATTCATTTACGTCGCGAATTGGCTAATATTGGCGAAATTGATGAATTAACTTTAAAAGAAGCCAAAGAAACAGAAGAACGATATCAATTTTTATCACAGCAATTAGAGGATTTAATCAAAGCCAAAAATGACTTAGAGTCAATTATTGCCGAGTTAACCGAAAAAATTGATAATCAATTTTCCGAATCGCTAAAAATTATCAATGAAGAATTTAATAAATATTTTCGAATGATTTTTGGTGGTGGTAAAGCAAAATTTGCTGTTGTAAAAATTGCTAAACGACAAAAAAATAATAATCATTTAGAAGGCGAAAAAGGAAACGGAAATAAAAATGAAGAAAATGAAGAAATACAAAATGAAAATAATTTACCGGAAGAAGAATCAAAAGAATTTGAAACAGGTTTAGAAATTTTAGTTGATTTACCCAAAAAGAAAATAAAAAGTTTAGAATTGCTTTCTGGCGGTGAAAGATGTTTGATTTCCATTAGCGCTTTATTTGCTATTGTTTCGGCAATGCAACCGCCATTTGTAGTATTGGACGAAGTTGATGCAGCTCTTGACGAAAGTAACGCTCGACGTTTTGCTAAAATTTTAGCTGATATTGTTGATACTACTCAATTTATTGTTGTTACTCATAATCGGGCAACAATGGAAATGGCAAAAATTTTATATGGTATTTCAATGGGAGAAGAAGGTGTTTCAAAAGCCATATCAATAAAATTAGAAGAAGAAAAATAATCGCCATTTATTTATACGTCATTCTGAGCATTTTTCAGTTGTCATTCTTTTTCAGCTGTCATCCTGAACGCCTACCTATTTATAGGTAGGCAGTGAAGGATCTCATCCAATGCAAAATTTTACTGTCATTCTGAGAGCGAAGCTCGAAGAATCCCATCCACAGCAACCCCCCCAACTGTCATTCTGAGCGTAGCGAAGAATCCCACGCACTGCAGCAATTGCTTATTATTGCTAAACCGTGGGATCCTTCGGACTTCGTCCTCAGGATGACAGGGAGGGGCTGTCATTCTGAGCGTCAGCCCTGCCTGCCGGTAGGCAGGGAAGAATCCCACGCAATTCAAAAAATCGCTTATTAATAAAACAATGACAACCAGCAGCAAGGTGGCGGCGAAAGCCTTTGGCTTTCGCCGCCACCAGTCATCGCATCAGTTTAACTTAACAACATTCTCACATTCTCAAGAATGTGAGAATGTTAACGGGGTGTACCCATTATATTTTAAATCATTATAAATTCTTTGAATAAAGAAAGCGAAAATTTGCATTTTTGCATTTTCTATATTATAATAAATTTATTAGTCGAAAGATTTTATAATTTACTATTTATATGTTGGCTATTAGATTAAAACCAATTGGCAGAAAACATCAAATTTCTTTTCGAATTGTGGTGGCCGAAAAACGCTCAAAACTAAACGGCAAATACCGAGAGGATTTAGGGTTTTATAATCCGGCTACTAATAAATTTACTATTAATAATGAACGAGCCAAATACTGGCTTTCTGTTGGCGCTCAACCTTCTGATACCGTCTATAATATTTTTGTTTCCGCTAAAGTTATTGAAGGTCCCAAAAGACCAGTAAAAATTAAAAAACCCGAAATAAAAGAAACAGAAACAAAAGAAGCCCCAGCTAATTTATCAAAAGAAGAAAAAGTAAATGAATCGGTAACAGAGGCACAAGAAGCACAAGAAAATATTTCTTCTGACTCCACTGATGAAATTAAAAATAATTCTACTGATTCAACTGATTCTACTAATTCAACCGAAAATTAATAATTATAAAATTTATTGTTAAAAAATTTTATTAAAATATTGTTTAACATAAATTAAGTTATTATTAAAAATTTTTTTATGGAAAACAAAAAAGTTTTATTTGTCATTGCCTTCAAAGATTTTCGAGATGAAGAGTTTTTTGAGCCCAAAGAAATTTTAGAAAAAGCGGGATTTCAAATTGAAGTAGCTAGTACTGAAAAAGGATTAGCAATAGGTGTTAATGGTGGAGAAGTGAAAGTTGATTTTGTAATTGATGAAGTGCGAGTTGATGACTATGAAGCAATTATTTTTGTTGGTGGAAGTGGGGCAAATAGAAATATTGAAAATATTCGTTTTCATCGATTGGCTCGTGAAGCGGTAATGAAAAATAAAATCATTGGCGCTATTTGCATTGCTCCGTTAATTTTAGCTCGTTCGGGAATTTTGGAAAATCACAAAGCGACTGTTTGGACTAGTGCTTTAGAAAGAGGGCCAATCCAACAATTAAAAGACGGTGGCGCTATTTATGAAAATCAACCAGTGGTGATTGATGAAAATATTATTACGGCTAATGGTCCTCAATCAGCTAAGCAGTTTGGCAAAGCAATAGTAAAAGAATTAAAAAAAAGAGAGAAAGAAAAAGAAAGGAATTAATTAATAAAGATTTTAGTAAGGTGGCGATTATTTTTCTTTGAAAAATAATCGCCATTTATTTTTATATCATTCTGAGTATTTTTTCAGTTGTCATTCTGAGCGTTTTTTCACGGTCATTCTGAGCGTTAGCCCTGCCTGCCGGTAGGCAGGCGTTCAGAATGACGCCCCCGTTCTGTCATCCCAAAGACAAAGTCTGGGATCCCACGACCAACCCCTGTTCTGTCATCCCAAAGACAAAGTCTGGGATTCCACGACCAACCCCCGTTCTGTCATCCTGAA
>Ga0116190_1002332_pt1 | contig 15274 bp, 10 predicted proteins | sample AD_JPNTR4_MetaG_FD_89808 | JGI IMG/M metagenome (GOLD analysis project Ga0116190, IMG submission 89808) | Active sludge microbial communities of municipal wastewater-treating anaerobic digesters from Japan - AD_JPNTR4_MetaG | ecosystem: Engineered > Bioreactor > Anaerobic > Digestate | place...
ACTTGCATTGAAAGATATTCCCGAATTTGAACATTTTATATTTACGAGTACAAGCGAGGTTTATGGCACAAATCCTTCACCATTTACCGAAGATATGCCTCCCAAACCGGTATCGCCCTATTCAATGACAAAAGTATTTGCCGAAGTAGCAATACAGTCTGTTGCTCTTAATTATGGGCTTAATTATACAATTTTACGATTATTTAATTTTTTTGGTGAAAATATGCCTCCGAATTTTTTCATCCCACAAATGCTTAATGCTTTTAAGTACGAAGAGGTATTCAAAATGACTAATGGCGAGCAAGCTCGCGATTTTTTATATGTTGGCGATATTATCAATGCGTTACTTTTAACTGCAACAAATCCTAAATCAAAGCAACAAATTTTTAATGTATGTAGTGCAAAAAGTATAACATTGAAAGATTTTGTTACTTTATGCCACAAGAGTTTGCAAAGTACGTGTCGGATTGATTTTGGGGCATTACCGTATCGTGAAAACGAAATCTGGAACATGGTGGGCGATAACACTAAAATTCGGCAAACATTAGGATTTGAAGTTCAATATGATATTTCCACAATTATACAAAAAATTTAATGCACAAATACGTATGAAAAGCATAGCAAAAAAGTTATTTCGGATAGGATACATTATCCTCGTTTTACTATTAGGTGCCGGCATATCGATTGCACTTACCAAAGTAAGTAATCAATCAAAAGGTCCAATAAGTTCTCTATTCGATAACGTTAATTTACTTATTCAAAAGACCGAAGAAAATCTAATTGTTAAAAAACGTGAAAACCCACGTCAAGATAGAATACCGTGGTTCAATACTATAAAAAACGATATTGTTGCCCTTCGTAATCCTTCAAAAATAATGGTGGGTATTCATGACAATAAATCTTTACAATCGTTCGAAGAAATTTTAACTATTGAAGATTCTCTTCAGGTTGTTTTTCCCTTAATACATTTATATGTAGCTTGGGGTGATAAAACCGAACATAATTTCCCCAAAAGTCAAGCACAGGCAATTCGAGCAATGGGCTCTATACCCGTAATAACATGGGAACCATGGCTAACTGCATTTGAAGGAGAAAACTATCTCCATTTACGAAAAAAAGAAATACGTGATGCCGGAGGGATGAAAGACGTTGCTAATGGGCTATACGATAATTACATAATCCAGTGGGCACAAGATATTAAAAATTTTAAAACACCTATATTTATTCGTTTTGCACACGAAATGAATGATCCTAACCGATATCCCTGGGGACCACAAAATAACGAACCTTCAGATTTTGTAAAAGCATGGAAACATGTTTGGAATATATTCAATTCTATTGGAGCAAAAAATGTACTTTGGGTTTGGACACCTCATTTAAGCTATGGATATATTAAATATTTTTATCCGGGCGATGAGTTTGTCGATTATATTGGTCTCGATATTCTTAATTTTGGCACTATAGCCTCATGGTCAAAATGGTATACATTTTCTGAAATTTTAGACAATCATTATAAAGAATTAGAAGCATACAAAAAACCAATTATGATAGCCGAATTAGGGTCTTTAGTATATGGAGGCGATAGACCGACATGGTACAAAGAAGCACTTGCAACTATACCAACAAAATATCCTGCAATAAAATCGGTTATGTTCTTTCATGTTTCAGAAGATAAAACAACAACTAAATATCCGCTTAATTGGTGTTTTAAAAATGATGTAACCACTAAAAACGTTATATCAGCAGAAATAAAAAAATGGTATAGTAACGATTAAAATGATGAGAAACATAATTAAATTAATTCTACTATTTAACTTTTTAATACCGTTATATGTCAATTCACAAATATTGACAGTTTCCTCAAATAAAATTATTGTTGCATCAAGTGACAATAGCCAAGAAACATTTGATATTTTTTCATCTAATTGTTTATGGGGAATATGTAATTTTCCATCGTGGATTACCCTAAATACTTATTGGGGAAGCGGTAACAAATCTGTTGTTATTACAGTATCAGAAAATCCATATACCATACAGCGAAGTGGATCGTTAACCGTATATTTGCTTGATAATGATTACAATTATGTAAATTTTCTTGTTGTGACCGTAAATCAATTAGCATCACAGTACGGTGTTTCCGATACAGTATTGTATATATCTAATGCGAAAGGAAGTCAAACTTCATTTTCTATATCGACTCCGTCTTACTGGGAAATCGTAGATTTACCTGCATGGCTTTCGACAGATAAAAATTATAAAACTGGAAATGATACTATTACGCTTACTGCACAAGAAAACCCACAATACCAAATACGAAAAGCAGAAATTTCAGTTAAACACTATAATGTAAATAATAATTATATTAATTCTAAAATACTAATTTTACAAACTCCTTCGCAATATGGAGTATCTACTGATAAAATTATATTACGTAATGAAATAGGTGCAACATATAGTTTTGGAATAAAATGTAACGGACAATGGAATATTATAGGAAAAAGCAATTGGTTTGAATATCAAAAAATACCATTTACAGACTCTATCAAAGTTTCGGTAACCGATATAAATAAAAAATCGTATTATAGAGCCGATACAATTACAATTTATGCAAATAACACTCAATATCAAGTAACTGTGCTACAAAATCCGGCAAAGTCAAATTTTTCTTTTTCACCTACAACCTTATTTTTTCAAAACAATGCATTAAATAAAATTTCGATTTTTATAACGTCTAATACAAACTGGGGAATAATTCAAATACCCGAATGGATAAACCCCAAAAATTTCTATGGCTATGGAAATGATACCGTTGTGCTTTCTGCCGGAAGAAATAATTCCGGGAAAATGCGTTCAGACAGTATTCTTTTTTACTGGTACGATGAAAATTACGCATATCATCAAAAATGGATTTGGATAGGTCAATCTGAATGGACTGGAGTAAAAAATATTGAAAATAAAATGCCTCCAATTGTAACAACTAATACTGATGATAATTTTTTTTCTGTAAAACTACCTAGTGCCGATGTTTATAGCGTTTCTATTTATACTGTAAAAGGCAAATTAATTTCGTCTATTACCCCAACCAATAATTATATAGACACTTCAAATTTAGAAAAGGGAACATATATAGTTAAAATAATTTCGACAAAGGGTGATACTGTCTCTAAAATTATAGTAAAATAATTCGATCGTCTAAATTATAGAATTACTCCGAAATTATAAACTTCACATTGTTGATATATGCAATGGCTTCGTTGCCTTGTGAACCACCGGATATAAGAGCAATACTAAGATTGGAAAGCAATTCGGGACTAAAAATATTATCGCCTTTGTTTGCCCAACTTGCAAGTTTAAATGCAGTAAGCGGTACTGTATAAGTTGTCCATGCTGTTTGCGATGCTTGATAACCACCATCACCACCAAAATTCCAAGTAAATACGTCGCCATCTTTCTCTTGCAATTGTATATCAATATTTGCAGAGCCATTACCGGCAAGCATTTCAAATGAAATCATAACTTTAGACGCATCTTCGGGTAAGCCAAACGGTGTTCCGTTTTTATCGTCACCAAACAAAGCTGTTCCTATCCACCAATCGCTATCACTATCGATTCCTTTCATATATAGTACACTATCGGTTGTAGAATTTCCAATTGGATTTATTACAACTTTACAATCGGTCATTTGAGCTCCATCACTTGTTTTTGACCATCCCGACACAACTTTACCCGTAATTCTGTCAAAATTTATAATCAACATTTCTATTACTGCATTGGGGAAGGTAAGAGCCTTTGCAACATTAGAAAATACTGATTGTTTATTTTCTGTAATAGCTCGTACTCTATATGAATAAGAAGTATTTGCTGTCAATTCCATATCAGAATAACGTGTAGTATTAGCAGGAACTGTTGCAACAACAGCATACGCTCCGCTACCAAATGCACGTTCTATTTCAAAACCTATCTCATTCGCTGAATTATCAGACCATGATAAATTTATTTGATTTTTAGATACACTCTGAGCTTTAAGATTTGTAGGACGAGCAACATGACTTACTTCGGTAACTACAAATACAACATTGTTTATATAGATAGAAGAAGTTTTTCCGGTAGAATTACCTGAAATAAGAGCAATACTCACATTTGCCAATAATTCTGCAGCAAATTTTCCATCACCTTGTCCGCCATTATTAAATCCTGCTAAATTAAATTCACTTAATGGTGCAGACTGATACGTAATCCATTCACCTGCGGTAGGTTGATACCCGCCGTCGCCACCAAGATTCCACGAAAACACATCGCCATCGGCTTCTTGCAATTGCAATTCAAGATTTGAATTTGAGGTAGTTGCATACACTTCAAACTGTATCACCGTTTTCGAGGCATCGGCAGGCAAACCAAAAGGCTGTCCCATACGGTCACCTCCCAGCGATGTTCCTATCCACCAATTTTTGTTTTCATCGGTTCCCGACATATACAAAACCGTATCTGTTAGCCCTTTTTTAGGATTTACTGCTAATTTGTAATCGGTCATTTCGGCTCCGTCATTAGTACTCGACCATATACCGGGCAATAATCCGTTTCCGTCAAAATCATTGATTACCATTTCAATTTTGTTTTTAGTTGGATCGGGTTCAGGTATCGGATCTTGTTCACGATTACATGAAAACAACACTACTGTAAGTGCTATAGTCCAAAGATATATTCTATATTTTTTCATTGTTTTATTTTTTTTCACCACAGATTACACAGATATTTATTTTTTTACCACAGATTACTCAGATTAACACAGATTATTTACCATAAAGAACTTGGAGTTACACAAAAGTAAACAATTGACGACTCATATACCTTATACAGTAAACCTATACATTTTTTTACCACAGATTTTCACACATTAACATTTCATAACTAAGAACTCATAACTAAAAACTCAAAACTACCTATCCGACTGTCTTCCGACTTCGCCGGTATAAATAAATTTAATTTCGTCAATATATATTATTCCCGACCATCCATCTTTTCCGGGATTAACAAACAATAACAAATCGGTTATACGCTCCTTGTCAAGTTCTCGTCGTGTAGGATACGCCTGAAACACATCATCTTTATAGATATAGAGATATTCTACAAATTCCTTATTTTTAGTAGGCTCAAGCCAGTTTGATTGCAGATTGCCATTGGACAAACTACCGTTACAATCTATTAAATCCATTCGCAATTCGGGATATCCTTGTCCTTCAAAACGTGCTTTGATAATAGCACGATAAGCCATTTTTGCGTTCATGGTTTGAGGCAATTTCATACCAAATGCAGCATAACCTGGACCCGCATTAGAACATACAACTTTAAGAGAGCTATCGGGTTCCCAAGATAGAGTATAACTTGCACTATTCCACCAATTACTAATATCTTTTGTTTTAAAATCGGCAACCACACCGCCTTCTATTCCCACCGGTATTTTAAATTCAGGGTTTGGTTTCAAAGAATCAATAGGTAAGGCTTGAATACCTTTTATGTAGATTCGTCCGGTATACCCCGAACCTCCGGGATTTACAAAAAACAACCATTTATTAATAATTGTAGCATTTACATTTTTTTTGTCGGGCCAAGTTTGCAACCACATATCGCTACAATCAAAATAATAGTCTAAAAACTCTTGGGTATTACCAATACGAGCTTCGGGGCGTTTAGCATTGGCCTGCATACCTTCGGCATCATCAAACTGAAGACTTATAAGAGGCAGACTACCATCTTTAGATTCGGCACGTGCTGTAATTTTAAGAACTACGGGTTGTTGTTTAAAATCCAATAAGGGCAAATCGGCACCAAAAGGTGTATATTTAGGTCCTATATTGGTTAAATCAAACGCAACACCTTCTTTTTGCGGCACTATTTCAATTCCCGACAATGCCCACCAATAACGGTCTTTGAGCAGATCTCCTTTGTTATGTTTAAGTACCGGTTTACCCGATGCTATTATTTTTTCACCTTGCACCACATCACCCGAATGTATACTGGTCATATACGAAGTATTGAGGTCAATAGGACTGAATTGTGTTGCACAAGCCCCCAGCAATAAGCTGAGTAGCGTAACCACATATATATGTTTGGAATGTATCATAGCAAAATTTTTACTTTGTTTATGTTTCAAATTATCACAATACATTAGAAACTATAATTAAAATTAACAAACCACTGACGAGTATCAAACGAATTTTTATTGTTTGGTGTATTGTCGGTATAGGTTCCAAGAATATATTGAGTACTTAAAAATACTGAATTTGCAAACGCATATCGAAAGCCTATTCCCAACAATTGTTCTTGACTGTCAATAGTAAGTTTAGTTACACCCGATGTAGCTTCGTTAAACCTATTTCTTACAACCAAAGCTTCGTTACCTTGTGCCTGCATATATTTAAATCCAAGCAACAGATGTAAATTTTTAATAGTTTCTACCGATATACCTGCATCTGCCGATATACTTTGTAAATCTATAGGAACAGCTCCATCGCGCTGTGTTTGTTCAAATTTTCCTCCACATTTTAGTTCTATATCTTTGGGCAATCCTAATTGTTTGCCTACTTGATAACTCAATCCACCTTGCACACAGGTAAACGACCGTAATTTTGATGTTGTAGTATCACCTTCGGCAAAGATTTCCGAGAGCATATTAGCTTCTGCATTTACAGCTACTATACGAGCAGAATCGGCAAATCCTAATGCAACAGTAGCTCCCGAACGGTTTGGTGTAGCTTGTCCGTATGGTTCGGCACTATTGTATTGTGGCAGGTATGGCAACAAAAGAGGCGATATACTACCATTGTACAAACCGGTTTCTTGCGACATTCTATCGAGCAAAGTCATACTTCGCAATGATGTACCATCACTAAAATTTGGAAATACTTCTAACGAATAATCTGCTGCATTTTCAATAATTCTGCGAGTTTGCGCTGCAGGACTTGTAAAATATGGTCCTACATCACGATACTTAAATGTAAAAATAGATGTGTGTTTTTTAGAAGCCTCTAATTGCACACCGGCATCGTAAAAATAATCGTGTTTTGTTTTATTTATATTAAAAGCATCTTCGCGCAACGATGTGTTTGAAAAACCCGTTTCGCCCAACAATGCAAATGAATATCCTGCAATTTTATCATACGAATACTTAAAATCGCCGGTATACACGTTATTTTCAAAATCAACATTAGCTGCAGGCACCGTTCCGGTCAAATCGCTTATTCCAACATAATTTCCTGAAAGTTTGAAAGCATTACTTTGTATAATACTAAGTTTTGTTCCATACAAAAATCTATCGGGTATTTCCAATAAATTTGAAGGTAATATTCGCGAACCGTATCCTTGCACTGTCAACGACTTAATTCCTTTCATAAATTGGAGCGTAGTATATGCATTTGCACCTTGCAGACGCCACTTATTATCTATGAAGTAATTTTCGTAATTCACAATTTTTCTGCGAATTCCAAAAATATCACTTTCGTATTTGATAAAACTTTCATCGAAATTCCAAATAGTATAGGGAGTTTGACTCAGGTACATATCTCCTACTTCGAATTTTACTCTATTTTGAATAACTCCTTCTATTTGCACTTGACGTATATCCATTGATGCTCCATCGGCATAGAACCCGCCAAATTCATTACGAATCCGAAGTATGGCACTTGCACGCACCAAACCTTTGTTTTCGGCATGTACACCAAAATCGTACATGGTATATCCCGACGAAGCCGCTTGTTTACTATCGGCTTGAACTTCATCGGTCATATCGTCGTAGGTAAACAACGACCTGCCATGTCCGGTAAAATACGTGTTTTGTGCATGAACATATATATTCATCAACACGGTAATAGAACTTATAAGTAAAACTTTCTTTTTCATATATATATCTTATTGTAAATTCGTACTAAAAAAACATTTTTAATTCTACCGTCAATTCGTTTCCGGCAAATTTATCTTTGGTAAAGTTGTAATCTTTGTGATTGTACCATCGTTGACGCACATGCAAACTTGCTCTATCGTGAAAATTATAATCGACGCCTATTCCATAGCCAAAGTCAACCTGATGCATAGGTTTTCCGTTGCTGCTATATATAATGCGTCCATTGGCATCGGTAATTAAATTGCCATTGGTATCGGCCAATTCGGTACGCATATTTGCAAGTGCAGCTTCGTAGCCAAACAATCCCACAAGAGTTACACGTCGTTGCACATTGTAGAATACCGTAAATTCATTGTAAAACAACTGAAAAAATGTATTTGTATCGGGCAGAGAATGTTCTTTGGTAAGAATAGTAACCGGATACGCCCGAGGCAACAATGTAAGTTTATCGTGTACCGAACTGAACTGTGTATAATTCACAAAAATTACAGGACGATTGAGCACAATAGTTTTGTACTTCAATTCCAAATCAAAACTTACGAATGATTTTTTATAATCTACAACCGTGTCGGTAATTGAAATAGTTTCGAAAGAACGACGATAATTGTTGTGAATTCTGTTGTATGGACCAACATAGCGTTCCCAAAATCCAAAACGCGAGCGAGCTAAATTATTGAGCGTATGTTGGAACGTAATCGTATTTGTATATGAGGCAAGAGTAAGACTGTCTTGGCTTTTTGCCAATATTTGTGCACGAGCACCGCCATTACGTAAATCTCCTGCCAAATTCACTAATTCTTGTGAATTAGCATAGCCTACTTTTACCTTTAAATTTCCTACTTTTTTATTAAAAAATACTGTAATGCCTTGTTTGTTATTGGTAATTTGACCAATAGTGGGTAACAAACCGGTGTAACATGCAGTATTTGCAAGATTTTGCCCTTCGCCTTCGCTTGATTGCTCAATTGAGGTATTTTGTACTGTTGAGGCAAAATTCACATAATTTACCCCTACTCTATATGCCTGAAAACGAAGCGGGAAATCGGTAATTTGCACTTCGGCAAACAGCAATTCTTCCCATGTACGTTTGTACGTATTTACATAATCCAATCCCGGTTTATGATTTTCTTTAATTCCCTCGTTATATCCCGAACTCAAATACGAACCTGCACCAATTTCGGTGTTTAGTTTTATTCGTTCGCTAAGTTGCAATTTAGCTTCTACCGTTGTACCCATTTGGCTCATACGTAAATCATCAACATACAAAGTATCGCCATTGTGAACAATTGTATTATAGGTAATTACATTTTTTTCGTAACCAAATTGATTGATATAATTGAGCGACAATGAATGAGAGCCAATAATTTTTTCTAATCTGCCACCCACCATATTCATAGGTTTTTTGGTGTTGTAGCTTCTAAAGCCGGCACTTCCCGATGCTTTTCCTGCAAGAAAACTACCATTGAATCCTCCCGGCAAGCCCGAAGCTTCAACAATTACCCCTTGGGTAGCCGAAGTTCCTTGGCGTTGGTCGCGCGGCGTATCGCCTCGTTGATAATATGCCATATAGCGGTCGAAATCGTTACCTTGACCTTCCCATGGTAATCGCTCAAACATATCGTCGCGAGTATTGTAATCGTTAGCAGACCCCATAGTAAACGGACTCAACCGAAACCAATTAACACCCCCACCGGCAGTAACTTTGAACGAACCAAAATTTGTAAATGTTTCTGACGTAAAATTAAACAAATACCAGGGAGCAGCCATTCTACCATTGTCATCTACCGTATTATTGAACGAGCCACCACGAAGTAAGCGATTGTCAAATGCTATCTCCGACGATAATTTAGTTGCCGGAAATGGACTTGCTTCCATTTGAATATGCAAAATAGGCTGGTCGTATCCATCGCCCAACGAAATATTTCGCGGATTGGTAAGTCGTCCAACATCGCCCAATTCATAATCGGCTTGCAAATAGCGATGAAAAAACCAAGTACGTGTGTAGCCCGAAAAGCGAACACCGCTATACTTTAGTTTTTGTACCTGCTTAACCGAATCAAGGTTATCGAGCGAAGATTCTAATTGTGCATGTGCCGAATATATTCCCATAGCCCAAAAAAGAAGCATACAAGGAACATATGGTTTGCTAAAAATCTTCAAGTGTTTGTGTTTCATATAGGATATAATTAAAACGAATACAAAATAGTAGTTACCGAACGAGCAGGTAATTGAATGCTTGGAGTGGCAGACAACACAGCAAAATAATTATTTGCTACCGATTGATACACCGTAACCTTTTTAGCTGACACCCCTGCAATATTCAAACTACTTGCTATAGCTTGTTCGGTAGGATTTATCATAACCACGGTAAGTTGTTTACCATCGGGCGAAATATAAGCCGATGCACGTAAAAACGGATTTGAACATGTATGATCTACCCGTGTATAGCCAGCATGTATAAAACGAGTAAAATGCTTGTAGGCATAATAGTGAGGCGTAAGTTGATACCCTTTTGGATTTCGCCATCCTGCCTTATCATACGGATTATCTATATCTATCAATCCTGCATTGGGCCATATTAAATCCCAATAAAAATATGCGGTAGCATTAGCTTGCGTAAGCACATTGTTCATGAGCCATGCAGTTTTATAAAATTCACCTTTGCGGTGCTCATATTCAGTCATTACATTGGGTTTGTTACCAAAATCTTTACGAATATTTTGCAAAGCGGCATTATAGCTATCGGGAAAATCGGGATCGCCACCATTATATAAATGGTATGCATAGGCATGCAAATCAGGATTGTTTTTGATAGGAGTATTATATGAATAAAACTGATTGTTACCAATCCCCAGCATCTCGCTCCCCAACATCAGAGGTTTTTTCTCGATATCGGCAAACTGTTTCATTACCTCAGCAAATGCCTTATCGTATCCCGGATATTGCGCAGATTCGGTAGGCTCAAATTTACAGGTTTCCCACTGGTCGGTAAGCCAATCGGGTTCGTTTTGAATACTCAGCCAATCGGGATAAATTCCTTTTGAATGATACGCCAATAATGCATCACGCCAATATTTTGCATATGCTTCGTACACAAAACCTTGAGCATCTTTTTTAAGCGTTCCGTTATTTGTATTATTGTTATTTTTTAATTCAGCAGGAGGAGTCCAACCGCACATCAATACACGTATAGAGTCGCCTCGCCATTGTTTTGCTTTTGTTACAAATTCTTTTGCTGCCTTTTCAAAATCGGGTTGATATTTATAATCGTTTCGAATGCGAAGCCAATCCAATCCTAAATCCTGAAATGCCAAACGATACATTTCTTCTTTTGAAGGATGGTCGGTTATCCAACTTTCGTAGAATGCCAACGCCGAACCAAAACCTTCAATTGTTTGATGTTTTACCGCTATATTTACTCGTGTAGTATCGGTTGGTCTCACAACCACCGGCACATAATTTTTACCTATAATAGTAATATCATCTAAAAATATAGTTCCAAGAGCCGTAAAGAAGAATTTTAATTGCAAAAAATCTTCGGCAGCTTTAAATTCCCAGGTGTATTTAGTCCATTCGGTACCAATAGAATAGGTTTGTTCGTTATATGTAGTATTTTGCAATACTGCCTTCATTTCTACACCACCTTCGCGCGATTTAGCATAAAACGAAAGAGTATATTCGTCACCTTTAGTTGGATAAAATCCTTTGTGAATCAACTGATTGTCCCATGGTTTTTGCCCAATAGCTTTGGTTGAAACACGCATAGATTGAGCCCCATTATGCACATTACTAAGGTCGAGCGAATAAAATGTCATAGAACCATTATTGCCGGTTAATCTACTCCAGTGATCATAGTCTTTTTCAAAATCACCATTATCAACCAAATTTTGTGAAAACACATGAAAGCTTAACAACATGCACATTACACTAAGCAATAATCGTATAAGTTTCTTCATAATGAATTTATATTAGTAAATGTTTTTTGCAAAAAAATTGATAAAATATTGAAATGTAAAACTATAAAAAATTATATTTGCAAACAAACCTTTTATTGTATTTTTTACACTTAGTATATGAAAAAAATATTTTTTCCATTTTTAATCCTTGTTTTGATTGGTTTACACAGTTGTGCGCAAAAGCAATCGGGCTCGCTCAAACAAGCATATGCACCCTATTTTAAAATTGGCACAGCATTAAACGCCTCACACATTGAAGAAGGAGATTACGATGGGGTATTGTTGGTACGCAAACACTTTAATGCCATAACACCCGAAAATGTAATGAAATGGGAATTAATTCATCCTTCGCCTACACAATACAATTTTGCATTACCCGATGCCTTTGTAAAATTCGGACAAAGAGACAGTATGTTTATGGTAGGTCATACATTGGTATGGCATAGTCAGTTACCACAATGGGTACAGTCAATTACCGACCCGGTGCAATTGGAGCAAGTAATGAAAGAACACATTTTTCAGGTAATGGGGCGATACAAAGGCAAAATACATGCTTGGGACGTAGTAAACGAAGCATTGAACGAAGACGGCAGCATGCGCGAATCGGTATTTTACAAAGTATTAGGACCAAATTACATAGCAAAAGCGTTTACCTATGCTCACCAAGCCGACCCCAATTGTAAATTGTATTACAACGATTATAATATGGTAGTACCTGCCAAACGTCAAGGAGCTATTCGCATAATCAAAGAACTGCAAGCACAAGGCATACCTATTCACGGTGTAGGAATGCAAGGGCACTGGAACCTCAACTGGCCAAGCCTGCAAGATATAGAACAAGCAATTACCGACTTTGCCGCATTAGGCATTACCGTAATGGTAACAGAGTTAGATATTACTGTACTACCCAATCCATGGGATTTGGTAGGTGCCGATGTAAACCAGCAATTTCAAAATTCAGAAAAAATGAACCCGTATCCTAATTTTTTACCTGATTCGGTAGATATACAATTGGCAAAACGATACGAAGATATTTTTAAAATATTTATAAAACACCATACGGTAATAGACAGAGTTTCATTTTGGGGTGTACACGATGGTGTATCGTGGCTCAACGATTGGCCTATACATGGCAGAACCAATTACCCGCTTTTGTTTAACAGAAATTACAAACCAAAACGAGCATTTAAAACGGTAATGGCGGTTGCTAAACTACAAGAAACAAAATAATAATGTACTAACCTTAAAACATACAATGAATATGAGAAAAAAAATCAGTACCCTAATTGCCGCATGTATAGCAAGTTTAGGATTTGCTCAAACAGGCTCTATTGCAATAGTTTCTATTCCCGACCAAGCAAATGCGGGCGAAACTATAACTATTCAACTTACCTACACATCTGATGTGCAAGTAAACGTATCGGCAGAATTATTTAGAACACAAGCAGGTTCTAACAACTGCGATTATACTACATGGCAAGCAGCAACTACTGCCGACAACAAAGCGCCGGGAACCAATGTGCCGGTATCTATTACCTTTACTATACCTGCAGCTACTACTCCTACCGCTTCGCTTACCAACAGAAATTACACATTCCAATTCAAATTAATAGCAGTAACCGGAGGCGGTGAATTTGGATACAATAATAATACTGCAGATAATATTATTACAATTTTACCCTCAACAACCGTAGTTGATAATATAGACTTTGTAACTACACCTGCAAGTTCTGTGGCAAAAGGTGGAAATATTACATTTGACTTTGCTTATACACTTACCGAAACACGCAATGTAAAAGCAGGATTGGCTATATACTCTTCAACAGGAACATATTTGCGTAATGCAGAAGTAAACGGATCCGAAGTAGCTCAATACTTTAGCGATGAACCTGCTACTACAACCACTCCGGTACAAAAAACCGCTTCTATTACAATACCTGCAGGTATATTAGCAAGCAATCAATTAGCTTCGGGCGAAGTATATAAACTTGGCGTTTCTATTTTTTCAACAAGTTGGGCATATATTACCGACAAAAAAGTTGATATTACAATTACATCGGGAACTGATATAGCTGCAATAGACGCCTCGCAACTGTCAATAATTCCACAAGGTGATGTGTGTATAATTTCTGCACAAAGTACAATTAATACAGTACGTATCAATTCAGTATCAGGAGCTACAGTAAATATTCCTGTATCTATAGACGGGCAACAAGCAACACTTACAACAAGCGGATTAGCAAAAGGCACATATATTATACAAGCTGCTACGGCAACCGGAACTATTTCAGGAAAATTAGTATTATAACACTCTATACACGGGGTATTGCTATGATACCCCGTGTTTTTTTACCTATGTTTACAATCAACGAATTACATTCTCCATTTCGCACCATATTCAGGTTACAAAATAGTAACACCGAAGAATATGCCGATATATTGCCGGAGTGTGGCGGTATTCTCAATGCACTGTATTTACAGATGCCACAAGGCTTATACAATGTGATTGACGGTTTTGCAAGCGATGCCGATTTTATTGCCAACAATAGTTCTTCGTTCAAAAGCAATATATTATGTCCGTTCCCCAATAGAATTCAAAAAGGGACATACACATTTGAAAACAAACAATATACATTGCCTATAAATTTTGAGTCAGAGCAAAATGCAATACACGGTTTGGTGTACGACAAAACATTTACCGTTACACAAAGTTATTCAAACAATACTCACGCAGCATTGCATATAGAATATTCATATACCGGCGATATTATAGGATTTCCGTTTCCATTTGTTATAGCCATAGAATATACATTGAGTAACAAAGGACTACAGTTGCATACACGCATTACAAATACAGGTACTAGCCCATTCCCATTGGGATTTGGCTGGCATCATTATTTTAGAGTAACCGACTCAATTACTCACACCGCATTGGCAGTACCAACCACCCTAATGTACGACGTAGATTCTGCCATGATTCCAACCGGACAGACACAGCCATACACTGCTTTTACAGAATTACAACAAATTGAGAATAAACATCTTGATACCTGCTTTGCAGTTGAACAAAACAAACCTATTCACATAGTACTAAAAGATACTGTAACGAAACATTCACTTACTATTGAATATCATTCTACCGATTTCCCTTTTGTTCAAATATATACACCACCCCATCGTTCATCTATTGCTATAGAGCCTATGACCTGTGCCCCCAATGCTTTTAATAATAAGTTAGGATTAATCATAGCACAACCAAGCACATCGTATAATTATACATGCAATATTTATAAATAATACTTCAAAGAAATATTGATTTTCATTATTGTCCGATAAAACTACAAAATTAATTTAATAAAACAAAATTTATTTGATTTTCAGTAAATTAGAAATAATATTTTTCATTTTTAAAAAGTAAGCC
>Ga0116190_1002343_pt1 | contig 15215 bp, 8 predicted proteins | sample AD_JPNTR4_MetaG_FD_89808 | JGI IMG/M metagenome (GOLD analysis project Ga0116190, IMG submission 89808) | Active sludge microbial communities of municipal wastewater-treating anaerobic digesters from Japan - AD_JPNTR4_MetaG | ecosystem: Engineered > Bioreactor > Anaerobic > Digestate | place...
CGCCTTGACAAACAAATTAAAAATGGCAAAATATCACTTTAATATCTGAATCCCCGATAGCTCAATCGGTAGAGCGAGCGGCTGTTAACCGCTAGGTCGCAGGTTCGAGCCCTGCTCGGGGAGTTGGCGTAAGTTACGCTGAAACCAAGGTTTATGGTTACATGCCTCCGGGCATTGCGGTCGTAACTCTTTATAAAAAAGCAGTAGGACTACTCTTTTTTGGAAAGGGAAAACCGTGAATGCCAGGAAAACGACACAAATTCCAAAACTGCGTCACCACAAAGCCAGCGGCCAGGCGTATGCTGTTCTGAATGGAAGAGCCGTATACTTCGGCCCGTATGGCACACCTGAGGCCAGCCGGCAGTATCATCAGGTTATTGCCGAATGGCTGGCGGCCGGAAAGCAGGTCGACCAGTCGCCCAACGACATCACCATCAATGAAATCATCGCTCGATTCTGGAAACATGCCGAGGGCTATTACGTTCGGCCCGATGGATCGCAGACCTATGAAATCAACAACTTCCGCCAGGCCCTGCGGCCGCTGCAGTTCCTATATGGTACTACTCCAGCAGTCGAGTTCGGACCTCGCAGCCTCGTGGCTGTAAGGCATAAGATGGTGCAAGCGGGTCTATGCCGTAACAACATCAATAAGATGGTCAACCGCATCAAACTGATGTTCCGCTGGGCTGCAGAAAAGGAATTGATTCCAGCCAGCGTTTACCATGGTCTTAAAACAGTCAAGGGGCTCCCCAAGGGCCGCTGTGAGGCTAAGGAGACTGCACCGATAGGTCCGGTGCCCCAGGAACACATTGACGCGGTCAAGCCCTATGTGCCCCATCAGGTCTGGGCGCTGATTCAGTTGCAACTTCTAACCGGTGCCCGCAGCGGGGAACTGGTGATTCTGCGGCCCTGTGATATTGATATGTCAGGAAAGATCTGGCTGTACCGCCCTGCCCAGCACAAAACCGCTCATCGTGGTTTTTCCAGAACCATTTACTTTGGCCCTCGTGCCCAGGCAGTCCTGCAACCATTTCTATTGCGCCCGAAGGATGCATATTGTTTCTCACCGGCAGAGGCCATGGCTGAATGGCGGCAGCAGAATTTTGCCAACCGCAAGACGCCTTTGAATCAGGGCAATACAGTGGGCACAAATGTCAAAAAGGCTCCTAAAAGACAGGCGGGCAAACACTATACAACCACAGGCTATGGTCACTCCATCGCCAAGGCCATTAAAAAAGCATTTCGGCCGGAAGGAATGTCGGATGAGGAATTTGCCACCTGGAAGCCCCCACAGCACTGGCACCCGCACCAATTACGCCACAACGCCGCTACGTTCCTGCGTAAGGAGTTCGGCCTGGAAACAGCCCGGATCATCCTGGGGCATCGCTCATCAGCCATTACGGAAGTCTATGCCGAACAGGACCAGCAAAAAGCCATGGAGGCAATTGTGAGGGTAGGGTAGAAATAAAGTGCAAGTAACACGATACTCCTCAATTGTGGTGTATGTTTTTTTAATCAGATGCAAAGATTAAAAAGCATCAGAGTCTGATTCATTAGATTACGCAACATTATTTCTGTAAATTCTCTTTTTGTTTGAATTGGCGTTTTTGTCGGGACTGTCAAGAATCTTTCGCACTTTTTCTGATAGTTCTTTCCTTGGTCATTTCTCTTGCCTTGCCTGCCACCCCCAGGGGTGGCAAAAGTTATCGGTCTATCCGGCCATGACCTCCTGTTTTTCCTGCTGCTGTCGTTTCATTTCCTTGAGTCGGTCCATGTTCATATACCGCTTGAGACCCCACTGCGTCCCGGCCGCGGCGGCATCCTCCTGGGCATGAATGGCCTTCAGCTTCGCAGCCACCTCCTTCATCCTGCCCCGCGGCACCACTGACAGGACATTGCGATACCAGTGCACGGTGCATCGCTGCCACTGGGCATTCGGATAATACTCGGCCAGTGATTCCAAGAGCCCCAAGCACTTATCCGAGATAAACAGTTCCGGACAGGATAATCCCCGCTTCTTGAGATAGGCCAGAAAGCCGCTCCAGCCAGCCTTGTCTTCCTTGCAGCCCACAGCCCAGCGATCCCCCACCACATAGAGCCAGGCCGGGAGCCCGGTTGCGTTTGCCCGGACAGGGATCAGAACGCGGCGATAGATGCAGGGATCGCCGGGGTATAACGCCGAAGCTGGGCAACCGGCGGAATCTGACGCTGAATCCGGTAAGTCACTCCCAGTCCAGAAAATCCCACGGCCGGAAATCGCTATTGACATCGCTGCGTTTTGTTGTACGATATATCATCTGTCTGGGAGTGAGATATGATTTTTGTTTCGATCAGGCCCCTGTCAGACCTGAAAGGAGAACGACGTTGAATGCCCAGGCTGACATATCCCGATTAGTTCGTGATCTTCGTGAACGAACGGGGATCACCCAGGAAAAATTCGTGGCCAAGCTCGGCGTGACCTCCCCAACCATCAACCGATGGGAGAACGGTCGCGCCAAACCGTCGCCGTTGGCACTCAAACAGATCGAGGACCTGGCCCGGGGCCTGGGCGAACGTAGCAAGGACCTCTTACAGGAATTCTTCCCCGGAGAGGAGAGCTGACATGGCCAAAGACAATAACAACGGTGCGAATCTCGGCTTCGAATCTGAGCTCTGGCGTGCCGCCGATGCGCTCCGCTCTAACATGGACGCGGCCGAGTACAAGCATGTCGTGCTCGGCCAGCTCATCGACCTGGTCGGCAACATCGGCTTGGGCGACAAGGCCAACCGCTCCAGAGACATCCTCGGCCGGGTCTACGAGTACTTCCTTTCACAGTTCGCCAGCGCCGAGGGGAAAAAGGGCGGTCAGTTCTACACGCCCCGCTGCATGGTCAGGCTCCTCGTTGAAATGCTCAGCCCCTATAAGGGCCGCGTCTATGACCCGTGCTGCGGTTCCGGCGGAATGTTCGTCCAGTCGGAGAAATTCGTGGAGGCCCACGGCGGCAAAATCGGCGACATCAGCATCTACGGCCAGGAATCAAACCACACCACCTGGCGGCTGGCCAAGATGAACCTGGCCATTCGCGGCATTGAGGGCAACCTCGGCAAGGAGCACGCCGACACCTTCCACCGCGACCTGCACCCCGACCTCAAAGCCGATTTCGTCCTTGCCAATCCGCCCTTCAACGATTCCGATTGGGGCGGCGAGCGCCTCAAGGAAGACAAGCGATGGAAATACAGCTCGTAATCGATAGAAAGTATGCAACTTGTTTGGAGGGAGGTTTGAGATGGAAAACGGCCAAATGACCTGGATCACCAATTTCATTTGGGGCATCGCCGACGACGTGCTGCGCGACCTCTACGTGCGCGGCAAGTACCGTGACGTCATTCTCCCGATGACCGTGATCCGCCGATTTGATGCGGTATTGGAGCCCACCAAGCAGGACGTGCTTAAGATGAAGGCTCGGCTTGACAAGGAGGGCATCACAAACCAGGACGCTGCCTTGCGACTGGCTGCTGGTCAAGCCTTTTACAACACCTCCCCCTTCACGCTGCGCGACCTAAAGGCTCGCGCCAGCCGCCAGCAACTGGAGGCGGACTTTCGTGCCTACCTGGATGGCTTTTCGCCCAATGTACAGGAGATCATCGACAACTTTGAGTTCCGCAACCAAATACCGCGTCTGGCCAAAGCCGACGCCCTGGGCACGCTCATCGAGAAGTTCCTCGACCCGTCGATCAACTTAAGCCCCTATCCCGTCCTCGACAGCGACGGCACCGTCCGGTTGCCAGGCCTCGACAATCACGCCATGGGCACCATCTTCGAGGAGCTCGTCCGCCGCTTCAATGAGGAAAATAACGAAGAGGCCGGCGAGCACTGGACCCCACGCGACGCCGTGAGGTTGATGGCCCGCCTGATCTTCGAGCCAATCGCCGACCAGATCGAATCCGGCACCTACCTGCTCTACGACGGCGCCTGCGGCACCGGCGGAATGCTCACGGTGGCCGAGGAGACCCTGTTGCAACTGGCAAAAGAACGCGGCAAACAGGTCTCGGTGCATCTTTTCGGCCAGGAAATCAACGCCGAGACCTACGCCATCTGCAAGGCCGACCTTTTGCTCAAGGGCGAGGGCGAAGCCGCCGACAACATCGTCGGCGGGCCGGAGCATTCGACCCTATCCAACGACGCCTTCCCCGGCCGCACCTTCGACTTCATGCTCTCCAACCCGCCCTACGGTAAGAGTTGGAAGAGCGACCTGGAACGTATGGGCGGCAAGACCGGCATCAAGGATCCGCGTTTCGTGGTGCAACACCGGGGAGAGGAGCTGTCGCTCATCACCCGCTCGAGCGACGGCCAGATGCTGTTCCTGGTGAACATGCTCTCCAAGATGAAGCACGACACCTTGCTCGGCAGTCGCATCGCCGAGGTGCACAACGGCTCGTCGCTGTTTACGGGCGACGCCGGCCAGGGCGAGAGCAACATCCGCCGCTGGATCATCGAAAACGACTGGCTCGAGGCGATCGTCGCCCTGCCGCTGAACATGTTCTACAACACCGGTATCGCCACCTACGTCTGGGTGCTCACGAATAGAAAGCCCGAGCACCGCAAAGGCCGCGTGCAGCTCATCGATGCCACCCAGTGGTACAAGCCCCTGCGCAAGAACCTGGGAAAGAAAAACTGCGAGCTGTCCGAAGAGGACATCCGTCGCGTCCTCGGCACCTTCCTCACATTCGAGGAGACCGAGCAGTCCAAGGTCTTCCCCAACGCGGCCTTCGGCTACTGGAAGGCGACAGTGGAGCGCCCCTTGCGATTGAAAGGTATCGACCCCGAGCGCGCCTACACTCCCAAGGAGATCAAGGCGCTTCGGGAAACGGCCGAGCGGGCGGAGGACGCACCGCCGGTGATCAAAAAGATTCACAAACCTGGCACCGCGCCCGACCCGCTGCGCGGGCTCTTCGAGATGGTCATCGCTGGCAAGCCACGGGTGGTGGAGTATGAACCCGACACGGAGCTTCGCGACAGCGAGCAAATTCCGTTCCTTGAGTGCCGGGCTTGCCATCAGCCCGGCTACCTGCCAAGCCCGCAAGACCAGTGCACGGCGATCGAGGCCTTCCTGCGCCGCGAGGTGTTGCCCTACGTGCCGGATGCCTGGTACGATCCGGCCAGCGTCAAGGTGGGCTACGAGATCAACTTCAACCGCTACTTTTACAAGCCAAAGGCCCTGCGGCCGCTGGAGGAGATCCGAGCGGATCTGCTGGCGGTGGAGAAAGAAACTGAGGGGTTATTGGCGGAGATTTTGGGAGGATAACCATGCGAATCCAACACTTAAAAATCCATAACTACCGCAGCATCCGCGACTTGGAGATGGAATGCCTGCCCCTCGTAACATTGCTCGGTCCTAACAATCACGGAAAGTCTAATCTGCTCGCCGCTCTCGAGTTTTGCTTGTCCACCTCCGCCAAGCCTGTAGAGCAAGATTTCTTCGTCAATCGCGGCGAAGGGGATAATGACTTTTGGGTTGAGATAACTTTTAACGAGCTTACGGAACAAGAGAAGAACACTTTCAAGAAATATGTTCAGTCCGACGGAACTGTTTGTATCCGCAAAACAGCCCGGATACAGAATGGTGGAATTGAGGTCTTCTATAATGGCTACGTAGAACAGCCGGATGTAGAATGGCTTAACTCGGACAAGGCGGGGGATTACACGTCACGGGAAAGCGTTAATCAGACACCGCTAAAAGATTTTGTCCCATCAAGCGCTCGGTTGACTAAGGCACACATCGAAGAGGCTCAACGAAAATATATAGAACAACACCGCGAGGAGCTCAATTTTTCACTGGCTCTCGAAGAAGGACCTTTGCTAGGCCAGAAGAATGTCGGTGGAGGCGTGTTGCCCGATTTCTATTTGATTCCGGCGGTACGTGACCTGACGGACGAGATCAAAGTGAAGACCACGACTACCTTTGGGCGCTTATTGAACCGTGCCGTGCGTGAAATGGCCGAGAGATACCCACTTTTTAGGGAAGCACGCAAGCAGATGGAAGAAGCCATGCAGTCGCTGAACGTCCGTGACGGCAAAGAACAAGAGAGCGATCGATTGGCGTATCTCGAAAGGTTAATTGAGGAGGAACTCCGGACGTGGGGTGTCAAAGTGAATATAGAAGTAACACTGCCAGAGCTGGAACGACTCTTCGAACTCGGTACCGATGTCCACTTGGACGATGGGGTCAAGACCACCGCCGACCGAAAAGGCCATGGGTTACAACGTGCAATGATGTTTGCTCTTCTTCGAGCTTGGGCGAAGACCCTGCGGGAAGAGAAAAGTTCCCGCGGTCAGGAGGGACCAGCCCCGCGCAAGCAATCGGACTCGGTGATTTTTGCCATGGAGGAACCGGAACTTTTTCTGCATCCGCACGCGCAACGCAGACTAGCCACGACGCTTCGTGAAATAGCCGAAACCCCAAGCCATCAACTATTCATCTGTACACACTCAACCCACTTTGTCGATCTTGAACACTACAAGGAGGTGGCAATTATCACCAAGCATTCTCCGGAAAAAGGAACCTGCGTCCGCCAATGTGTCAATGAGTTGTTCGAAGGTGATGATATCGACGAAAGAAAAAAAAGGTTTCATATGGCTCAATGGATAAATCCCGACCGTGGCGAAATGTTCTTTGCCAAACGGGTTATATTTGTCGAAGGTGAGACGGAAAAAGTGGTGTTGCCATATTTGGCCAAAAAACTGGGTGTCTTTGATCCAGATATATCAATCATTGACTGCGGATCAAAGCACAATCTCCCGTTGTATATCGCCATTGGCAAAGCCTTCGAGATCCAGTATTTTGTTATACATGACGAAGACCCCTTGCCCGATCCAATACCCGATGAGTGGAACGAAGATAAGAGAGAGGCAAGGAAGAGGACGTTTGAACTGAATGATCACATTAAAAATCTTGTTGAAGCGCCTTTTGGGCAGGTCGAAATGCTTTCACCGGATTTTGAGTGGGTAAGCGGGGTTTCCAAGAGCCAAGGTGAAAAGAAGGGAAAGCCCCTCGCTGCGCTGGACCATTTTGCAGCGCTGGATCAGTCAAAGATCCCCGATCGACTGCTACAAGTCGTCCATGCAGCTTTCAATGCTCAGAGGAAATAAGGATGATCACCAACCTCAAGCCCTACCCCGCCTACAAAGACTCCGACGTAGAATGGCTCGGCCAGGTGCCGGAGCATTGGGAGGTGCGGCGGCTGAAACGAATCGCGCGGCTCAACCCTAGTAAGTCGGAAGTACCATTAGCGTTGCGGGACGGTCGAGCTGTATTCCTACCCATGGAACGCGTGGGATCGGACGGACGATTCGATGTATCGGAGGTGTGGCCCATTTCGGATCTGTGGAATGGGTTTACTTACTTTCGGCGCGGAGACGTTATTGTCGCGAAAATCACGCCGTGCTTTGAGAACGGTAAGGGTGCTTGCCTTGAGAATCTACCGACAGCCCTCGGGTTCGGTTCGACCGAATTTCACGTCATCCGGCCGTCCAAGGCGATTGTTTCAGCCTATCTTTATCGCGTCACTACGCTTTCAGAATTCCGGCGGCTTGGCGCCGACGAGATGACTGGTGCGGCAGGACAACAGCGTGTGCCTGTCGAGTTTATAGCGAACTTCCCGATCCCCCTCCCACCCCTCCCCGAGCAAACTGCCATCGTGCGGTTTTTGGACTGGGCGGGGCGGCGGATTCGGCGGGTTATCCAGGCGCGCAAGAATCGCATCCGGCTGCTGGAAGAGTACAAGCAAGCCCTCATCCACCGCGCCGTCACCGGCCAAATTGACGTCCGCACCGGCCAGCCCTATCCGGCCTACAAGCCCTCAGGAGTGGAGTGGCTGGGCCAAGTGCCGGAGCATTGGGAGGTGCGGTGCCTGAAGCATATCTGCCGCCTTGTTTACGGAGAGGCGCTGCCCGATGCGTCTCGAAAGGATGGGTCGGTACCAGTTTACGGTTCGAATGGCCGCGTAGGGTTTCACTCAGTACCCAACGCGCAGGCACCGTGTATCGTTATTGGACGAAAAGGGTCTTTCGGAAAAGTGCAGTATTCCGATGTCCCGGTTTTCGCGATCGATACAACTTTCTTTGTCGATGGCAGATTCACATCTGCCCATTTACGGTGGCTCTCCTTTGCCCTTGGTTGTTTGGGTCTTGATGAAGTATCTAAAAGCTCAGCCGTTCCAGGCCTAGAGCGTGAAGACGCCTACAAACGTTTCTTACCCCTCCCACCCCTCCCCGAGCAAACTGCCATCGTCGAATACCTCGACGCCCAGACGGCCAAGATCGACACCGCCATAGCCACCTCCCACCGCGAAATCGAGCTTCTGCGCGAATACCGCACCCGCCTGATCGCCGATGTGGTCACCGGCAAAGTGGATGTGCGCGAGGTCGCAGCACGGTTGCCGGAAGAGCTGTCCGAGGAGGAAGCCGAATCGATGGACGCCGACGAGATTGCTGAAGATGAGGCGACAGATGAAGAAGCGGGCACCGAGACCGTTGAAGAAGAGGAGGTTGAACCATGAAGCCCACCGACACCAGCGAAGCCGGAATGATGCACAAAGGAGCGAATCTTCTCGCCTTTCTCAAGGCTACAGCTACCATCAGACGGAAGCGTGTCAGCTCGTACGGTCCGGAGGACAAGGTCCTCTGGTTCACAGACATTCCGAGGGATCGTGGCGAGTGTCGCTCCCCGTTCCTGACTGACCAGCCAGAGGAGTCGACTGAATTTTGGCTGGAAGTCTGCAAGAATGGCATGCCTCCCCGCCCTCCCGTACCGCAGCTTGTTTCGGACTGGGTGCGCGCCGACGAACTGGACAATCCGGAGAACGAACCCGAGCTTCGACCCGAGATCACAGTGCTCGTCGAGCGGCGAGTGCCCGACCCCGACGCACCCCCAGACGCCCCGACAATGATTGTCGAGACGGTGTCCGAACTGAGCCGGCTGGCCGATCACCCGGAGGTCGAGGAAGCCTGGCTTGAGTACCTCGTCGAGAAATGGGAGCCGTGGGCGCAGGAGATGCGCCGGTGGCAGGAGGTGCAGACCGTCTATGAGACATTGGACTTCATGCGCCGCCGGCTCGAGGAGGCCGAGGAGCGGTACGAGCTTGTCCTTGCCATCGGGTTCCTGCAGTGGCGCGCCCCGACTGGCACCGACGTGCAGCGTCATGTTCTCACCGCACCCGCAGAGCTCACACTGGATGCTGCAAGAGGTATTCTCACCGTCGTACCAGCGGCTTCATTTGATGGCTTCCGAGTGGAGCTCGACATGCTCGAGCCGCAGCATCGTCCCCAGCTGAACAAACACGCGATCGGCGAGCGGCTCGAAGCGCTCGACATCCAAGCCTGGGACGCCAGACTCGTGGCTCCCCTCCTGCGCGAGATCGCGAACAGTCTCCGTGCCGATGCACAGGTCGACGAGACCTTCCAGCGAGTAGCCCGCATTGATGAGCGTCCGCGTTTGTCCTTTGCACCTGCGCTTGTACTTCGCCAACGACAACAGTCGGCTTACGAGGAACTCATCCACAAGTTCTTAGAAGCCGCTAATAACGGCGAACTAGAAAGCACACAGCCGTGGTCTGAGCTTCTCCGGGAAGGGGAAGCGCCGAACGGTGGTCCTGGCTTCCCACTCGCCGCCCCCGAAGATGACCCTCGCACCGTCGGAGAGCCGGCTCGTTTTCTCTTCCCGCTGCCCACAAACGAAGAACAGCGGCAGATTGTCTACCGCCTTCAGACACAACCATGTGTACTCGTCAAGGGTCCGCCGGGAACGGGAAAGAGCCACACGATCGCCAATCTGATCTGCCATCTGCTCGCCAATGGCGAACGCGTTCTCGTCACTGCCCATGCTCCCAAGGCGCTCGCCGTCCTGCGCGGACTGCTGCCAGACGACATACGCGACCTCTGCGTAACGGCATTGAGTTCGTCGCGTGACGATCAGCGTCTTCTCGAAGAGAGTGTCCGCGGGATCATCCGGCACAAGAACGAATGGCTCGGGTCAGCTGTCGCGCAGCGCGAAATCGAGGAAGAGGAAGCTGAAAGTGTTCTTCGACATCTTGAAGGCGAGCTTGCCAGGGTGACGCGCGACCTGCACGCCTTTCGGGAGGCGGAGACGCACTCACACACGCTGCCTGGCGGTTACTCGGGAACGGCCGCGCAGATTGCGCGTGCGTTGTATGAGCAAGAAGAGGACTTCGGGTGGTTCCCGGAGATGCCTGCCGATGCCTCGTTTCCCCTCGATCCCGCAGAAAGTAGCTTCCTGGCGGAAGCTCACGCGCGGTTCACGGCAGACGCCCGCGCCGAGCTCGAGTTGGAGATTGGACCCGCCGAGTTTCCTGGCCCGGACGATTTTAAAGCACTGATCGAGCGATTAATGGCTGCCGAGGAATCGGCGCAGCGGGCGAGCCGTAGAGCAGACGCGGCGAAGCTCGAGGTCCTGGAGCAGACCTCACGGGAGCAACTAAATGATCTTCGTTCCGCCCTGCGTGCGCTCACGGACCTGGCGCTCAAGGCCAGCCGCGTGTTGGGTGACTTCTCCGTGACGATTTTTGAGGACCTATTGGCCTCCGCCGACGCGCGATGGAGTCGCTTGGCAGCTGATTCGGAAGCTCTAGTGACAGACGCGATACGTCTACGCGAAGCGATTAGAGCGGCACGTGTTGAGCTTCCGGAAGACATCGCGGAAGAGCGGCTAAGAACAGATGTTGATCGGCGCCTTGCGCACTTCGAGAATGGCGGTCGGAAGGGCTTCTTGGTTTTCGCACCACGGGTTGTGCGCGAGACCCAGTACATTGTCGAGCGTTGCCGCGTTGACGGGCAAAATCCTACTCAAATTGAGCAGCTCCTGTGCCTTCGCGACTATTTGGAGCTGCGAGGTAAAATTCGCGCGCTTCGCGATCTTTGGGGAGCCTCCTTGCCTGAAGCGTTGAGTCCCGGGCAAGCCGTTTCTCGTGCCGAAGAGCTGACGGCAGAAATGAAAGCTCTGCTGAGCTTCTTTCAATCCAAGGAGGCAGCCTTGATCGTGGCCTGCCTTGGGCCGAAGTGTACGACGCTGGCGCACACAACCGAGCAGGATGATTGGCTGAGAGCCATCGATGCGCTGCTGGCTTCCCAGGAAGCTCGCGATGCGCAAAACCAGCTCTATCAACTGCTTGCAATGCTGCGCAGTTCGCAGAACAGCTCGAAGGCCCATCCCTGTTTGCGTGCTCTGGAGGAGGCCGCCCGGGCGCGCGATGTGGTTGCCTGGCACATGGCCTGGCAGGAGCGAGAACGTCTGCGGGAGGATAAGCAACGTCTTGATCGCTACGAGAGGTTGCTTAAAAAGCTCGACGCATTGTGTCCAGGAATTGCTGAGTTCATGCGCACAACAGGAGGTGACCCAAAATGGCCTGAGCGAGTTAGAAATCTCCAGCAGGCTTGGTATTGGGCGGCTGCGCATGCGTGGTTGCGTCGTTTCTCGGATGCATCAGCTTGCGAGGCGTGCGAGCGGGAGTACCACCGCCTCCAGCAAAAGATTGAGAAGGCGACCGAAAAACTCGTTTCACTCCGCGCCTGGCGCGCGTTTTTTGAGCGACTCGACCATAAGACCGACCAAAGCCTAATCGCCTGGACAAAGGCCATGGACAGGATCGGCAAGGGTACAGGAAAACACGCCTATCGACACCGGCGCACAGCAAGGCGTTACCTCATGGAATGCGTCCCGAGCATTCCAGCGTGGGTGATGCCGATTCACAAACTTTGGGAGTCTGTCGACGCGATACCTGGACTATTCGGCACGGTCATCGTCGACGAGGCCTCACAGGCGGGCGTTGATGCTCTACCTCTCTTCCTTATTGCTAAACGCATTATTGTGGTAGGCGATGACAAACAGAACAGCCCTGAAGCGGTTGGGGTGTTAGAGGACGATATCGCGCGCCTTGCATGGGAGCATCTTGGCCAGTTTCGTTTTCGCGATGAGTTCCGCCCGGATACGAGCCTCTTTGACCATGCAGAGCGAACGTTCGGGAGTCACATCACGCTGCGCGAGCACTTCCGCTGCGTGCCCGAGATCATTCGATTTAGCAACGACCTGTGCTACCGCGACGCGCCGCTGATTCCGTTGCGGCAGGCGCCTCCCAAGAGACTCCCGCCGCTGCGGTCGGTGTTCATCCCCGAAGGTGCTTGCGAGGTAACTGGGCAGCGGATTCAAAATCGCGCCGAGGCCGAGACACTAGTCGAGACCATCGTGAAGCTTGTGGATGACGACACCTATGAGGAAAAGACCATGGGGGTCATCGCCCTGCAGGGCCACGCCCAGGCCCAGCTGATCGAGAGGTTGCTTGCGCAACGGCTCGATCCCAAGGTGATTGCAGACCGACGGCTACGGTGCGGCGAACCTGCGACCTTCCAGGGCGATCAGAGAGACGTCATCTTCCTCTCGTTAGTCATCGCCCCAAACGTCAACTATCGAGCGCTCACGAGTCTGCAAGACCAGCGGCGTTTCAATGTGGCGATGAGCCGAGCACGGGATCAGGTATGGCTCTTTTACAGTGTCAAGCAACACGACATCGCACCCAACGACCTGCGCCGCCGACTGATCAGCTTTTTCGAAAGCCCGCAGAACGCGGCCGTTGATGCCCTGTTCGAAGACCTTGACCGCCTCGAGCGCGAGGCGAGAGGTCTTCGACAACTGGGCAACCAACCCGAGCCGTACGAGAGCTGGTTCGAGGTGGACGTCGCGCTGGAGTTACTGCGGCAGCGTTTCAGAATACGCCCTCAGGTTGAGGTGGCAGGCTACCGAATCGATCTTGTAGTTGAAGGGATCAATACACGCCTGGCTGTCGAGTGCGATGGTGACGCGTGGCACGGTCCGGAACAATACGAACGGGACATGGCCCGCCAGCGGCAGTTGGAGCGGGCAGGCTGGACTTTCGTGCGCGTACGCGAGTCGGATTTCTATACTGATCGGCAGCGAGCTATCATGGCAGTCTTAGAGGCGTGCGAGGAACTTGGGATTCGGCCCGATGAACCTCAGCGAGAACCAGCGGGAGATTCTGCCACCAACAGGAGTGGGCGAAGCAGCGCCAAGGAAGAAACAGAAGAAACATCGGTCGCCAGCGAGGATCTCGAGGAGAATGCTATCGAGACCGACGTGTCGTCCTTGAGTGTCGGTCCGTTCACTGGGTACTCGGAGGCCTCGGGGTTTCCGGATCCTCGGGAGGCGTCCCCGGCGAACATCCGGGATGCCCTTCGAAAGATCATCAAGCAAGACGGACCGCTTACACGCGCCTCGGTGTACCGGCTGTACGTTGAGGGCTGCCCTGCTCTCCAACGGGCTGGAAAGAGCGTGCGGCAGGCGCTTGACAGAGCCCTCGGAGCGATGCTCCGAGCTGGCGAGATCGTTCAGGAGGACGAGCTGCGCGACGGCTCACCGGAGGGTAAAGCCCTCCGCCTTTCGGGGACACCCAGGGTCAAAGTGAGGCCAGCTGGAAGACGCGACCTGCTAGAGATTCCGCCATCTGAACTGCTGGCGGTACTGCGCCTTCGACACAAGGCAGAGATTCTGGCGAGTGAGGACAACGACGCGCTCTTCAGGACGGTCCTCAAGCATTACGGATTCACCCAGCTGACAACGTCTCGCAAGAAGTACTTGTCGAGGGTTATACAGCGCGCAAGTAGCGTTGAAGGAGGAAAGAGCTAGGATGCCAACCGACACCAGCGAAGCCGGGCTCGAAACGCTCATCTGCCGGGCGCTCACCGGCAGTGACTGCGTACCTCGAGCTGCCGGCACTCCGGCATTTGTTGCCGAGATGCCGGCACCCTATGGCGGTGTGGGTTGGCTGCCCGGCGATCCGGCCGATTACGACCGCGAGTACTGCGTCGATCTGGTTCAGCTCGCGGCGTTTCTGCGCACCACACAGCCCGAGGTCGCCGAATCGCTCGACCTGGATAACGACAGCCCCACGCGGCGCAAGTTTCTGACGCGGCTTCAGGGCGAGGTGAGCAAGCGCGGGGTGGTGGACGTGTTGAGAGGCGGCATCCAGCACGGGCCTTACCGCATCGAGCTCTTCTACGGCACGCCTTCCCCCGGAAACGAGCAGGCGCGGGCGCTCTATGAGCAGAACCGTTTCACCGTCACGCGCCAGCTGCGCTACAGCCGCGACGAGATGCAGCGGGCGCTGGACCTGGTGCTCTTTATCAACGGCCTGCCGGTTTTCACCTTCGAGCTCAAAAACCGTCTCACCAAACAGACGGTGCACGACGCCATCGAGCAGTACAAGCGTGACCGCAACCCGCGCGAAAAGCTTTTTGAATTGGGGCGGTGTGTGGCGCACTTCGCCGTGGACGACAACGAGGCGTGGTTCTGCCCCCACCTTCAGGGCAAGGCGTCGTGGTTTCTGCCCTTCAACAAGGGTTACAACGACGGCGCGGGCAATCCTCCCAACCCGCAGGGGCTCAAGATTGATTACCTGTGGCGGGAGGTTCTCACCCGCGAGAGTCTGACCGACATCCTCGAAAACTACGCTCAACTCGTTGAGGAGAAAGACCTCAAGACCGGCAAGAAACGGCGACGGCAGATCTTCCCCCGCTATCACCAGCTCGACGTGGTGCGAAAACTTTTGGCGGACGCGGCGGCGCACGGCGTGGGCCGCCGCTACCTTATCCAGCATTCCGCCGGCAGCGGCAAGTCCAACTCCATCGCCTGGCTGGCCCACCAGCTGATCGGTCTCGCGAAGGACGGAAGGTCCGTTTTCGATTCCATTATCGTGGTGACCGACCGTCGCCTCCTGGACCAGCAGATCCGGGATACGGTCAAGCAGTTTGCTCAGGTGAGCGCCACCGTGGGGCACGCCGAGCATTCCGGCGACCTGCGGCGATTCATCGAGAGCGGCAAGAAGATCATCATCACGACGCTTCAGAAGTTCCCGTTCATCCTCGACGAAATCGGCAGCGAGCACCGCGGGCGCCGTTTCGCGATCATCATCGACGAGGCGCATTCGAGCCAGGGCGGGCGCACCTCGGCCAAGATGAGCATGGTCTTGTCGGGGGCCGGTGCCGAGGACGAAGTCGAGACCTTCGAAGATCAGATCAACCGGCTCATGGAGGTCCGCAAGCTTTTGCCGAACGCCAGCTACTTCGCCTTCACCGCCACCCCTAAGAACAAAACGTTGGAGATGTTTGGTGAACCCGAGCCGCAGCCCGACGGAACGGTTAAACACAGGCC
>Ga0116190_1002356_pt1 | contig 15157 bp, 11 predicted proteins | sample AD_JPNTR4_MetaG_FD_89808 | JGI IMG/M metagenome (GOLD analysis project Ga0116190, IMG submission 89808) | Active sludge microbial communities of municipal wastewater-treating anaerobic digesters from Japan - AD_JPNTR4_MetaG | ecosystem: Engineered > Bioreactor > Anaerobic > Digestate | place...
ATCAGAAATGGCCGACATCCGGTCGGCGGCATATTCAGCGTCGATGCGGTCTTTAATGGCAATAATCCGCGGATCCTGCTTGGGAATTTCGATCGCATAACGTTCTTCAATCCAATGCTTGATGCCCGCTGCGCCGCTCTTGTCGGTAATCGCCACGCCTACCGGCCGCTTCAGGAGGGCCTGCGTGTCAAAGCAATTGTAGATTTCCTCATTCTTCAAAAGACCATCGGCGTGAATGCCGGCACGCGTTACATTAAAATCCCGCCCAACCAGCGGATAATTGTGCGGCAGATTGAAGCCCAGTTCCTTATTGGCATAGTCGGCCAATTCCGTAATCGCCTGATAATTGACTTTGGGGTTGGTTCCGAACAGCTGGGCATGCTCTACCACCAGCGCCTCCAGCGGGGGATTGCCGGTTCGTTCGCCCACCCCGAAAATGGCACAGTTGGCCGCACAGCATCCGTACAGCCACGCTGTGGCAGCATTGATTTCAACCTTGTGAAAATCGTTATGACCATGCCATTCGAGCCATTCGGCCGGAACACCGATTCGGCGAAGCCCGGCAATCAGTTTCGGCAGAGAGCGGGGAAGCGTGCTGTTGGGATACGGCAAGGCAAAGCCCAGCGTATCGCACAGGCGCATCTTGACCGGCACATTGTACTGCCGAGACAATTCCAGCAGCTTATCGGCAAACGGCAGAACAAAACCGTCATAATCCGCCCGCGTGATATCTTCAAAATGACACCGGGGAAGAATCCCGTTATCCAAAGCCGCCTTTACTATCCCCAGATAGGCCTCCATGGCCTGCGAACGGGTTTTTTTCAGCTTCAGGAAAATATGATAATCGCTGGCACTGGTCAGGATGCCGGTTTCTTTAAGCCCCAGCTGCGTTACATACTTAAAATCCGCTGCCACCGCCCGAATCCAGCCGGTTATCTCAGGGAAGTCATATCCGCGCTGACGGCATAACTCGACCGCCTTACGGTCTTTCTCCGAATATAGGAAAAATTCACACTGGCGAATCAGGTCTGTGCCGCCATTAATCTGATGAAGATAATCATAAATGCGGAGAACCTGATCGGGCGAATAGGGAGGACGTGCCTGCTGGCCGTCACGAAATGTGGTATCGGTAATCCATACTTTGCCGGGAATCTGCATCGCAACCGTCTCGTTTTCAAAGAAAACTTTAGGAAATTCCGTGTAAGGAAAAACATCCCGGTATAGATTGGGGCGATCCACATCTTGCAGCTGGATTTTTTGCGTCATTTAAGTATCTCCATAGTAAGGCGTTATAGCAATCATATACACGTCCCAGTATTCGCTTTCTACCGGTCTTGACCGATTAAAATCCGGCAGTAGCCGAGGTGGGAGTCGAACCCACACGCCCGTTACGGGCAGGGGATTTTAAATCCCCAGCGTCTGCCATTCCGCCACTCGGCCGATATACGCCTGCAAAGAACGATTTGTTCAGATAATCCCGCTTCAGGTACCCCAGTATTATAGAAACGCTCAACAGGTTTTCAAGAAAAACATTGGATAGGCCATTTTTTGTGTTTTTGAGGTTAAAAAAGCAAAACTGGGGGGCTGCTGATCCAATTCTATCTCAAAATCAGACAGCAATGCCGGAATCCGAGAGGAGAGAGAGAGTCTAGTCCATAAGTCAGTGATTGGCGATTTTCTGGGGTTATTGGACACAGCAAAACCAGTTCATTACAGTTAATCTTTCCATCAAAGCAGCCGCTAAAATCTTATCAGAGCAGGTACGGCCAACTCTGCCCTTTGCTACCGCGTGCCCATCCTGCTAGGATTGGTGTTTTTCGGATATTCCCCGCAAGACGATAACCGGAATCTTTTCCCTAACGAACCGACATCCGGTGTCATTTTTTCAGCATACCGACATACAATATCATCCTGTTCCGAAGGCGGTGATTTGCCTGCTGAGGCCGTTAAATACCATCTACAACATTCGACAATATACACATTTTTAGCGTAATTTTATATGTTGTTTATAGTTATTACTTACTCTCTCTTACTTCCTTATACTCTGTATGTCTTCCAGAGCTCCCATCTTCTCCGGCAGCAGCAACCTGCCGCCAAAGCCGCATGGCTTGCTCTGAAAATTCAGCATCCGTTTTTCTTGGAAAAGCATAGCCCTAAAAAGCCCGTATGCCAGGCCTCGTCGGTGATTTTGCTGGATAAAACAGGCTCAAAACGCTTAAAAACTGAGGCTGTCCAGCGTCAACTATAATCTCCCTCAGCGACAATTATTTCTTCCCTTCAATTATCATATCTCCTGACTTTAAGGAAATTCAGATAGTTTATTCTCTTTATCTAATGTCCGGAAATTTTATTTGCCGCTACAGGTAAGAATAATTGTCGCTGATCAATTTTTAATGCTAAAGGAAGTGATTTCAAATAGGAAATCATGTCAATACCCCTTTTTGGGAACACTCATAGTTGGAGAGTTTAGCACATGTTGGGGGTTTTGTCCCAGCGTCAAATGGGACAAAACACTATACCCCCCCAATTCGAACCTGTCACCCACCACGGCATCTCCATGTCTTGTTCACCAACTTCCGTTCACCCGGTGAATGGAGGTTAATCCGCCCTCACACTATGAATTTGGGTGAGTTGGTGATATGAAGGTCCCCCTTAGTCTGAAAACAGTGCTGTCCCTGTTCTCCAGCTCCTTCTAATTCTCTTCAGAATGGCTCCAGATTAAAAACTATTATAGACTATAAACGGCGGAGAAAATTGTCCCACCTGGCGGAACAACAATAGCACGTGGCCGGGATTGACCACGTGCTTCATATTCATCCAATCCTTGTTTGGAATTACTCAAACTGGATCCAGTCAATTTCAACCCTGTCGTCGCCCTTGAGAACGACCTTAATATCCTGAAGACCGGATGGAGCAGCGCTGACATTCGATGAAGCTATCGTCCAATCCGTACATTTTGCAATGACTACAGGCACCTTGATCGCAGCGTCATCTTTGCCAATTTGAACTTCAATCGAGCCGCCCGTTGCTGACATTGCTCTGACTTTCAGGGTTTTCACCGTCTTGCCTGCAAAATCCACTCTGTCGTATCGAATCCAAGCGTCCGGCGCAGACAGAACCGTCTTCCATCCATCAAATGTTTTCTCAGGATTAAGGTACTCCACTGCAGCGCCGTTCTCGCTTTTGGCGCTGTAACGGTCAATCTGAATCATGTTGGTTGCCGGGGCGTTTCCGATTCCGCGTACCGTGGGAATGACTTTCTGAATGGTACCGTCCTCATTAAAGTACAAATAATCGGCTTTGATGGCTCGGTTTTTATCAAAATTCGGCGATAAATCCATGTCATGATAGAACAAGTACCACTGCCCTTTGTATTCAAGAATCGAGTGGTGATTGGTCCAGCAGCCGCTGGCACTTTCATCCATAATCACACCCTTCCATTCATACGGTCCCATCGGACTGCTGGCCATTGCGTATTCGATCCGTTCCGTATTATTCTGCACATGGGGATAGGTCAGGTAGTAAATCCCATTTCGCACAAAGGGGAACGGACCTTCACGGAGACCTTTCTTGGGAAGATTTGCAATCTGCTGCGGAGGTCCCTCGATTTCGACCATATTCTCCTTCAGCTTGGCGACCATCAAATCCGAGTAGAACAGGTAGGCGATTCCATCCTTATCAATAATGACCCCCGGGTCAATTCCGCGGATGCCCTGAATGAAGGTCGGTTCCGGCTTGAACGGACCGTAAGGATTGTCTGCAATGGCAACCCCAATCCTGCCTCCCGTGGGAAAATAAAAATAATATTTACCGTCTCGAAAAACACAGTCCGGCGCCCACATACTGTAGGACATGCGGGTCAGCCAAGGCACCTCGCTCTGGGTTAAAATGACGCCGTGGTCGGTCCAGTCTATCAGGTTCTCAGAAGAAAAAACATGATAGTCTTCCATGCAGAACCAGTCTTGCCGTGCGCCGCTGCCCGGAGGAACCGGAATATCATGAGACGGGTACACATAGATCTTGCCTTCGAACACTCGTGCCGTCGGATCAGCGGTAAACTGATCGAGGATCAGGGGGTTATCCGCTATTCCAATCTGAATGAGAAACAAAACGAATCCAACAGGAATAAGTGAAATACGACCGAATTGATTCATTGTCAATCTTCCTACATAAAAATTCTGTTGTTAGTGCATTATACTCAGTTCGACGTTATTATTCAAGAGCCATCTTAACGTTCCAGTGTTTTGTAACGGCCTTCTCCAGAAAGACGACCCACGGTTTAGCGATAGCCTTGGTATTAGGCAAAACCGTTTGATATTCTTCCTCATTCAAAAAATTATGATCAGGAGGATCTTCTCTCATTTTTTTTATACCTCTGCAGGGATTAGGTATTTTATAGTTTTCCTGCATATACCGGCACAGGTTCTTAACGGAGAACAAAACATTATTCAGTGTTCTGTTCTTGAGTCCCCTGCTCATTTCACTATTAATATGGCGATTGATATGGGCATTCGTTAAATCAGTGATGTAGTTCACACTCTCAGGGAGACACTCTATAAAATGCTCTTCTGAGAAAATATATAAATCCCTTGTGCAGGGAGTATACCGTTGGCAATACTCCTTCCATTCCTCCACCACATCAGATAAAAAAACAGGGGCAACAAAAACAGTCCGTTTGAGTCGTTTTTCATTCTCGTCACAATGTTTTTTAAATTCAAGAGCTGTTTTCTTATCTTTTCCAAAGGATTTGCTCCCGCGGTCTATTTCTCCTGTAGGCAGCGTACATCGCCATGCGACTCTCCATCGTTTTGCATTCCCATCATAGTACAACGAAGCCATAATTCCTATATCCAGACCATTAATATCGCTTACTGATCAGGATATTAACGCCGGCACGTTCACTTTTCAAGCTGGTATGAAAAAACTGGTGCAGAAATCAAAGTGAGGTGAAAATTTACGCCATAATTTACGCCATTGTGATAATAGAGGACAAGAAAGCACTGAAACAGGAAACATATAAGCATTGTAGTACAAAGCAGTTAAATTAAATGCGGGCGAAAGGAGTCGAACCTTCACACCACGAGGGTACAAGAACCTAAATCTTGCGCGTCTGCCAATTCCGCCACGCCCGCCTTTTTAACTAAATCTATCAACAAACTTCCCCCGTTTTTCTTTATTGCCTGACAAGATTAGCCCCCGACAGAGTTTCACACATAATCTTGACTTTCCCGACAGTTCTATCCGCTTTTTTATACCCAACCTAATTCCAGAATCTTCAGTTCCGCACAGCAGAGCATCAGCTGCCTACGCAAATCCCCAAAACAGCATCAATCCGCAGGACAACCATGCTTCCATTGAAGCGGCTTATAAATTTGCCGATCCGATTAAAATAAGTCCTCCTCTGCGGACATCTCGGAATCCTCATTACTGCTTTCTTCCTCTAAGTCGGCTGCAATTTGGATATCGCTCTTGTCTTTGGAGATATTTTCGATGCGTTTTTCCGCATCCAGAAGAATCTTCCGGCAATGCTTAATCAGAGCCATTCCTTTCTCATACTGCTGCAGACTTTCGGCCAGAGGAATCTGACCGTCTTCAATCTTGTCCACAATCTCTGTCAGAGCATCGATGGCCTGCTCGAATGACAATTTATCGATATCGCCTTTTTCCTGCTTTTTTGCCATAATCGTTTATTCCAGCGGCTTGTTTTTCGTCTCTTCCACCCGGCTGATGATCCGGCCTGCCGCCAGCTCTGTGGTCAGCGGGTCGTTGATTAGAACTTGCTTGATATCCGTCACTAAGCATCCCGTGCGCTGATTGATCGTTATGCTGTAGCCGCGTTTGAGCACCGAGCGAGGATTCAGCGCTTGTAATCTATTCTCCAGAGCGGCTAATTGCAATTGGTTTTTATTGAGAATTTGGAGCATCGCCGTCCGGCTGTGCCCTTCCAAAGTTTGGATTGCCAGCTGGTTTTTTGCCAGAAGCCGGATAGGTTCTATGCGCTGCACCATCGCCCGCATCCGTTCCAGCTGGTCTTTCCGATATGCCAGATGCCGCTGGACTGAATGCATCAGGCGATTGGCCAGCTCATCTATCCGCTGGGCAGCTATCTGCACCGGACCTAAAGGCAAACGGAATACCCGGCTGGCAAGTACAGCAGCCAAGAGATTGCGGCTGTTCTGTACCTGTGAGCGAATAGTATTTTGCAACCGACGTGCCAGCGATTGGATTTTCTGGAGTTCCTCTCGCCAGTCCGGGACAGCTTCCACACCTGCTCGGGTTGGCGTAGAAACCCGCTTATCGGCAACCAAATCGGCAATGGTAACATCCACTTCATGGCCGACAGCACTTATAACCGGCAGTTTTGATGCATAAATAGCCCGGGCCACTGCTTCTTCGTTGAAAGCCCACAGGTCTTCCATAGAGCCGCCGCCCCTGCCGACAATCAGCAGCTCCAATCCCAGCTGCTTCCGCAGGCGATTGGCCTTGGCAATGGCCGCCGCAATACACGGGGCCGCCCCTTCCCCCTGAACTGGCGTGTCAAACACATACAACCGAGCGCAGGGCCAGCGGGTCTGAATACTGTCGGCAATATCATGCAGGGCTGCACCGGAAAAGCTTGTCACAATCCCGATGTTCATTGGATAGCGCGGCAGCGGCTTTTTGCGGGCTGGATCAAAGAGTCCTTCGGCTTCCAAGCGGCGGCGCATCTGCTCAAACGCAAGCTGCAGGGCACCCATACCGGCCGGCTCCAGTTTGTCGCAGTAAAATTGGTACTTGCCGCCGGGCAGATAGACATCGATATGTCCGGCGGCTAGTACCGCAAGGCCGTTTTCGCAGCGGAATTTGACTTGGCGGAAATGGCTGGCCCACATGGTGCAGGGAATTTGCCCGCCGGCATCCTTGAGCAGAAAATAGCAGTGTCCGCTGGTGTGCTGCTTAAAGTCGCTGATTTCGCCCCTCAACATCAGCCGCGGCGGCAGGGCTTCCTCAAGCGCCGCCTTTATCATTGTGTTCAGCTGCGTTACAGTAAAAATCGGAAGTTGTGGTTTTATGTTGGCCATTATCGGGGATTATAGCCGGAAACGCCAATTTGGCAAGCTGCACCACAGAAGAATATCCCCCGCCAGCGGGGATTTGTTTATTTTCATGCATTTTTGCGGGAAAACCTCCTATTCTCCTTCTGGTCTATCCTGCAGTAACTTGCCAAAGTCCTCTGGAATTTAATGACCAAAATGTCATCCAGCCTGTTTGCCTCAGCATTACAGCAGGGATTTTGCCGAGTCGATAAAGGAACAAATCCTTGAAAGCTGGCGGGGAAATTTATCCGCAGCCTACTGTCAGCAATCAGCCGCGGCGATGAAGATTAAAAGCCGTTGGTATAGTCAGGTCTGCCGTCGTCGCTGTCATAGGTCAAGGTATCAGGGGCGGCCTGATCGTGCAGAACAATCCGCTCAATGCGTTCGGCTTTTTTTGTATGGCTGTCCACAGTAACAACAATGCCGCTGATGCGGACATCGCCGGCAGCAACATCAAAAGGATAGGGCATCTGCGTGCGAAATGCCCGTATGACGCTTTCGGGATTACGGCCAAGCACTGAATCGGCCGCGCCGGTCATTCCAATATCGGAAATATAGGCCGTTCCCCCCGTCAGAATGCGTTCGTCGGCTGTCGGCACATGGGTATGTGTGCCGAAAACACAGCTTACTTTTCCGTTGAGATAATAGCCCAATGCAATCTTTTCGCTGGTGGCTTCGGCGTGTATTTCGACAAAGAGAATGTCGGCTTCACTTTTAAGACGAGGCAAAAGCGTGTCAATCTTGGCGAAGGGGCAGTCGGCCGGCTTCATATAAATGCGGCCAATCAGAGAAACAACAGCCACGGACGGCCCCTTGACAGTCTGATAAACAGCGTATTCCCGGCCTACAGCCGAAGGTGAAAGGTTGGCCGGACGAACGATGTTGTTCTGCGTTTCGAGGGTTGGGATAATATCCTTCTTACGAAAGCAGTGGTCGCCCAGCGTAATAAGATGCACGCCGTATTTGAGGAGCTTGTCGTAAATCTGGGGGGTAAGGCCCGAGCCGCCGGCGGCGTTTTCTGCATTGGCGATAACGCAGTCAATGCTGTTATCCCGCACAAAGCTGAACAGCTGCTGGGCAAGAATCCGCCGGCCGGGGCGGCCTACAATATCCCCGATGCAAAGGACATTAATTTTCATCAGCACTCCCAATCCTGACTGCCGCAGGACAGACCGCCACTTTTGTACAGTTATCTGGCGTATTCGACACAGCGGACTTCGCGCAGCAGCGTTACTTTAATCTCGCCGGGGTAGGTCATTTCATCTTCAATCTTTTTAGCAATGTCGCGGGCGGTTTTCATAGCCACATCATCGCTGACTTTTTCGGCATCTACAATGACCCGAATCTCACGGCCTGCCTGAATGGCATAGCAATTTTCCACGCCTTCGAAACCGGCGGCGATTTCTTCGAGTTTTTCCAGCCGCTTGATATAGCGTTCAAGCGTTTCGCGCCGAGCGCCGGGGCGGGAGGCACTGATGGCATCAGCCGCAGCAACCAGTGGGGTATAGGGATTGTCGGCTGGAATGTCGCCATGATGGGCTTCGACAGCATTGAGAATGACATTGGATTCCTTGAAGCGGCGCAGGAAATTAGCACCGATAGCGGGGTGTCCGCCCTCGATTTCCCGGTCCATTGCCTTGCCGATGTCATGCAGAAGACCCGCCCGCTTTGCAAGGGAACCATCCAGCCCCAGCTCATCAGCCATAACCTGTGCCAGAAATGCCACTTCGACACTGTGACGCAGGACATTCTGACCGTAGCTGGTTCGGTAATGGAGGGCACCGAGCATCCCGATAATCTTGTTATTAAGACCGCGAACATCTACTTCTTCTGCGGCTTCTTTGCCCAGCTGGATAACACGGGAATGAACATCTTTTTTAGCCTGACTGACAATTTCCTCGATGCGGCTTGGGTGGATGCGTCCATCCTGAATCAGCCGTTCCATGCTCAGGCGGGCAACCTCTCTGCGAATCGGATTGAAGCCGCTGACCACAATGACGCCCGGCGTGTCATCCACAATCACATCGACACCGGTTGCCTTCTCAAACGCACGGATATTGCGTCCTTCTCGGCCGATGACGCGGCCTTTCATGTCATCGCTGGGAATATCCACCATTGAAACGCTGACTTCGCAGGTCTGCTCAGCGGCATAGCGCTGAATCGCCAGATTGATGATTTCTTTGGCCTTTTCTTCCGCCATTTCCTCTGCTTGGGCGGTTTTCCGCTGAATAAGCTGGTTCATCTCCCGCTCGCACTCATCTTCCAGCCGGCTTAGCAGCATCTCTTTTGCCTGTTCGACATCCAGCGAAGTAATCTTCAAGAGCATATTCTTCTGCTGGGCAACGAGATTGGCCAATTCCTTATTGCGGTTATTATAGGTATTGATTTGCCGCTCTAATTCGCGATCTTTGTTGGCCAGCTGCTTTTCCTGCTGCTGGATCTTCTCCTGCTGGCGCTCAAGGAGATCCTGCTTTTTTGTCAGTTCCAATTCCTGCATACGCAGCTGATTTTCCCGGGAGCTGACTTCGGCAGAAAATTCCTGGCGTTTTTTCATAATCTCGCCGGCGGCATCCAGACGAGCTTCTTTCAGGATTGTTTCGGCCTGCTTTTTCGCCGTTTCGATGCGTGCTTCAATCTCCTCCTGAGTGACCTTGGCGCGGGTCTTTATAATCCCCTGTAATACAACAAAAACGATTCCCCCGCCAGCCAGAATACCGATGACCACCCCTATAAAAATACTTGTCGCAACACTCATCTGAGCCAGTATTTCCATTGTTGACACCTTTCTTGAATGCAGTTACTTGTTCAGACCTGCAGAAAGGCTGGAAATGTCAGCAGACTGCTGAAGAGACAATAGAGGATGGTGTAAATTCAGGGTATCAGTGAGAACGAACCAAATTCCGCATATTTCTGCCTCCATGGGCTGAGCAAACAGACTCTATTTGAAGCAGAAGAAGTTTTCTCGAAGCGGAAAATATGACATCCTTTTGTAATATCCCCCGGCAATTCCATTTTTTGCCATAGGATTTGACTGAATTTATCACCAAAATTCCCTTTCGCCAAACTCACCGACTTGTCAGGATTGTGGACTTGGCGAAACTAAAATTTTTAATTCGCCTTTCGCCCTTCCGGACAATATCGGTGCTCTCAAAGCACTGCTTACAACCAGCCTTTACAGGTCTGGCCCTTTAGCCCCGCCTGTTAAAGAACAGAACAGGTATGAATAAGGAGCTATCTACTATTATCAACACCGAATATACTGCATCATACATTATTTATATTATCGGTCAAGCAAAAACATTCCTTTCACTAATCTTGCCGGCAAAAAAAGTAAAAAACATCATATTTTGTATCCGATGCATAATGTCCAATAATTATTTTATCGGACATAACTGAATAAGAATATGCATTATTTTTCGAAAAAGTCAGACTTGCACCGCAAGCTGATTATTTTGAATCCCTTTCAAGCCGAAAAAAGATTGCCGAGCAAGGAGTCGGTTGTGAGAGATTAGGGATTATCCAACGAATACCTGTCCTTATGGACATTTTGGAATTTTTATGCGAAGAAAAGATGTTTTAACTACCGGTCAGGTGGCGCAGTTGTGCAAGGTTGCTCCGCGCACGGTGACAAAATGGTTTGATTCAGGCCAGCTTCGCGGCTATCGGATACCCGGTTCAAAAGATAGGCGCATCCCGCTTAGTGAACTGATTCGATTTATGAAGGAACACGATATTCCGACAACTGAACTCGAAAAAGGAAAAATTCGTATTCTTATAATCGACAGCCGAACAGATTATTCCCAAAAACTTGCCGAAGAACTGAAAATGCGGGGTAGTTTTGAGGTCCAGTGTGCCTACAACAGTTTTGATGCAGGGCTGATGTCCCTGAAATTCTCTCCCAATATTATCCTGATTGATTTAATGAACAGTTCCATTGATGCGCGCGGGCTGTGCAATGATGTTCGCAGCCGGGAGGAATTGTCCGACTGCATGCTGATTGCTTTGGCCGGCGGACTTGGGGAAAAAGAAGCTCAGAACTTGCACAAACAGGGATTTGACGCTGTCGTAACATCCACAAATAATATTAATGCCATTCTGGCCTGCATTCAGAAAAACTTTACTATTCTTTATTGAGTCTGATGCCGTTTGACAAACATTCCGCCGGGAAGCTGCCGGATGAGTCCCTTCAACTGCAAACTAACAGCGGCCGCATGAACTTGACCGGCTGTCAGTTTTGTTTGTGCAATCAAATCTTCCACATGAACAGGTTCTGAATTAAGGCAATCGAGAATAGCGTTTTCTTCTTTGGTCAGATTCAGACGGGATACATCAAACAAACTTTTTTGGGCGTTCTGTTCCGCTTGACCGGCCGCTGATGCAGCATAGTCTTGTAAGCCGTCACCCACATTGCCCAGCGCCGCCATAATATCGTCGATGCTGTCGACAAGGCGTGCGCCTTGTTTGATGAGTTGATGACAGCCGGCACTGGCAGGCGAATCAATCCGGCCGGGAACAGCCATTACTTCACGGTTATTGTCCAAAGCCGCCTGTGCTGAGATGAGAGCGCCGCTTCGATGGGCTGCCTCAACCACCAGCACCCCCAATGACAGGCCGGCAATAATGCGATTGCGTCCGGGGAAGTTTGCTGCCAGCGGCTCATACGTCAGCGGAAGCTCACTGATAACAGCGCCGGATTCCGCCGCCTGCTCAAAAAGCTTTTGGTTTTCAGCTGGAAACGGATTGGCCAGCCCGCTGCCCTGAACAACGATGGTGCGTCCTTTGGCGGACAAAGCCCCGCGATGAGCGGCAGCATCGATGCCGCGTGCGCCGCCGCTGACAATTGTAAAGCCGGCAGAAGCCAGCAGATGCGCAAAACGGCCGGCCTGTTCGGTTCCGTAAAGCGTGCAGCGGCGGCTTCCTACGATGGCCAAGGCCAGCGTGTCGGCTCGCGTCAATGTTCCCTTGACATACAACACCGGCGGCGGATCGTAAATGGCCTTCAAAGCAGGCGGGTAGCGCGGATCATGCAGGTGAACAATCCACACTCCCAGTTTATCAGCATGTTCGATTTCTTTTTCAGCATTAAAAGTATTCCGCGTTCGGGCAATCTGCTGGGCTGTGGTTTGACTGATTCCTTTCACCTCGGCCAACCGGGCAGCCGAAGCTGCAAGAATGCGATCCACATCTCCGAACGCATCCAGCAGGCGTTTAAATAGTACAGGGCCGATACCGTCTGAACGAATCAGCTTGAGCCATTTTTCAATATCCGCAGAGTGATGCTGAACCATAACTGCCCTTCTATAAATTGGGATAAAATGTATCACCACAATGCGGCAGCGTCAATCTTTCTTTGATTGCCGGGCAGTTCAAATCAGCCGTTTAACGCGGCTGCAGCTGCACTGCTGGCTCTCTGGCAGATCCAGAAGATCTTCAAGATTCCTTTGCGTGTCTCGGCTGCGTTATCCGAAATGTTTGTTAGAAACGGACCTGATAACGGACTCCAACGACAGTAGGTTCTTCGACCCAGCTTGCCTTGTCGGGGTAGGCATATTTGAAGCCGGAGGAGTAGGAATAACGCTTGTTGTCGCCGATAACCGGTATGTTCTGGACAAAAAATGTCAGGTCTGCCGATTTATTGATATGATAGGTCAGCGACAGATTCGCTGTGATCTCGAAATCATAGGCGTCTTGCTCTTTAATATGCCGTATTTGGGCTCCATTGCCGCCGGCTTCGCTGAGGGCATCCAGACCGATTCTCGAGCCCTCAAAGCCCCACAGCGTCCGCATATCGGCATGGAAGGTCATCTTGCCGCCGTACAGACCGATATTGGTATAAAGCTTGGTGGCATTCGTCGGCCAGTTGTTCAAATCATTGCCTTTGGAGGTAATTGTTATACTATCGCTTACTTTCAGATAATAATCCGAATAGCTGATGCCTGAAACGGCTATATTTTCTCCCAGTTCCCAATCAAGCTGCTTGAGAAACGAGTGATTGAGACCAATCTGTACATTATCCTTGCTGTACTGGCCCTCCAATTCCAGACCGGCTGTCTTGAGCTGGCCAACAGGAGCACTTCGCCGGAGTGCCCAGTCCCAAGCAATGACTTCGTTTTTGTTGTAAAAACCAGATGCCTGGAATGTCAGATGGTCTGTCGGTTTGGCGGTATAAATCAGCTCAAAGGTGTCCAGCTTTTCAGGTTTATTGTCCTCATCGAGTTTATGATTCATATACAATTCTTCCTGTGTGTTCATCCGTACCGACCGCTGGGCGATAAATTTCAGGAATTGCTCGGAATCCAGCTCATAAATCCATGCAAACCGCGGGGAAAATAGATAATCGGTATAAGAATGCTTATCGAGACGGGCTGACCACAGAGTTGTCATTTTGGGACTGTGCTTTATATTCACTTCGCCCAGAAATGCATGACTGGCAGTTTCCCAGCCGTGCCCGACTGCAAAATACTTTTCATTGGTATATAGCAGCTGGCGATAGCCGGTCCCGTAGGCCTCGGAGCTGGGACCGCTGATGATTCCGTCCGACAGACGCAGGCCGTCATCTTTCCCTTTCCCCCAAGCGGGACGGACAAGGTCGTACGAAGCCTCCACGCCGATTCCGGCCTTGAGAATTTCATCCGGTGCCGTATAATTGAGCATAAAGCGGGCAAAATATTCCCACTCCGACCAAATCCAGCCGATATTTTGCAGGTTATCGCGATCATTGACAATAGAACCATCGTATTTTTCGACATTGTGAACATCAATCGAACTAATACCAAAGGTCGATTTGAGGGCAAATTCTTCATTCAGAGCTGTATTATTTTCAGCAGCAAATTGGAAATAGCGGAAACGGGTCTGGCGAAAATCTTCCCATTCATTGCCGAATGGATATTTAATGGCTGAATTTTGGACAAGGGAAGAGGATGATGAGGCATACCGCGCCCAGAAGCGCCACGTATCTTTGAGCTGAACATCGATAAGGGCTTTTATCTGCGGCTGGTTGTCATAATCAGACATATAAGTGGCCGGAGGATTCGGGCCGTACGGGCCGTCCGGCTGGCCCAGATAGCCGCTGTGGGACTTATCAATGGAAAACAAATCGGGGGTATGGCCGGCCGTATCAGCAACGCTGACATAACTATAAACCTTAAAAGCTTCGGTGCTCCAGCCCCAGCTGAGATAATTTTGGATGCTGTCGTAACGATCCCAGAATGCCCCGCCGATGGCCAAGCCCGGATGCTGGGCGGCCTGTTTCGTGTAGATATTAATGACACCGCCGATAGCACCGGGGCCGTATGTTACCGAACCGGGGCCGCGAACAATTTCAATCCGTTCAATATCATTTAAATCCCAGTTGAGCAGTTCCAGCCGTGCCCCATAGTGCGATTTGATATTGATGTTGATGCCGTTGATGTTGACCAGAAACTTATACGGCCGGTCTGCAATGACTCCGCGAATGCCCGGCACCGGCCCGACACTGTGATTCATATAAATAGCTCCGGGCACATAAATTTCAATCAAATCCAGCAGATTGCGGGCCGGAGTCAGCGCAATATCACGTGCAGTAATAATTGTTACGCTGGCGGGAGTTTTGAGGGGATTGGTTTCGGTTAATGTTGCAGGCACATAGACCTCAACATCCATCAGTTCTGATAGAGACATATCAAAAAGCTTTTCTGTATCCGGCAAAACGCTTTCAGCAGCAAAAACCGTAGTGAACATTAACAGCCCGCATAATACCGAACATGGATAGCTCTGTCTCATTTTGGCCGCATCATCCATCTTCAGTAGTCCTCACTTAGTATATGGTTGAGGTTTATCGTTATACACTGCTGTACTGCATTTTATTGTCGCCCAAAAATTAAAGATGCTTAATCTCTCTTTCATCAAATTCTTCAAAATGTATTAAAAAAACCTCTCAATCAAGAAAAGTTAATGCCGGTTTGTGTTGTTTTCCGCAAAGGCCGTCCGATAACAAAACGCAGATATCTGTGATAAAAAATGGACAAACTGTCCGGTAAACATATTTTTCTCGTATCTTGTCAATCAGCAGCAAATTCGATACAATGACCGACAAATACAAG
>Ga0116190_1002357_pt1 | contig 15157 bp, 9 predicted proteins | sample AD_JPNTR4_MetaG_FD_89808 | JGI IMG/M metagenome (GOLD analysis project Ga0116190, IMG submission 89808) | Active sludge microbial communities of municipal wastewater-treating anaerobic digesters from Japan - AD_JPNTR4_MetaG | ecosystem: Engineered > Bioreactor > Anaerobic > Digestate | place...
CCCAACTTCACTGACCCTTCCAGTTCCGACTGGTCCCTCCAGTTCATCTCCCCCTGCCGCGATGCCGGAACAAATTCATATACCGGCGTTACAATTCCTTCAACTGACTATTCAGGAAACAGTACAATATACAATAAAGATATCGGAGCTTTTGAATGCCAGTACAGCAGGTGGAAGACCACCCCTTCCGACATCTATACATGGACAGCACCAGGAAACTGGGAACAGGGAATCCATCCCTCACATGCAAATGCTACAGGCGATGTTCTTATTCCTGCACTCGCTTCATCATCAATCGCACCCGATGTTTCAAATGTTACAGTTCCTTCCGGAAAATATATGGTTCTCGAACCGGGGGCAAAAGCAACCATCTCTACCCTGACAAACAACGGTACCCTGTTTTTACGCTCAAACGCTTCCCAGAGAAGTTCACTCATTACTGACTCCTATTCTGGAAACGATGCCGTTATAGAAATATTCCTCTCAGGAGGAGGAACAGAAGAAGAGGATAACTTCAAATGGCACTATATAGCATCACCTGTTTCTTCACTCCCTGTAAGTGTCTTTTCGGCTGTTACACCAGATGTTGCACAGTTTGTCGAGAGCCGTCCAACAATGTCGCTCATGCAGGGGTGGGTGGCATACGATGGTTATGTCTATTCGACCGGGCTTACAAACGGTCCCACATTCAGTACCCTTACAACCGGAACAAACGGTAAAGGATACAATTATTTCGACTATTACGACCATCTGTTTACGTTTACCGGGTCGCTCAACACTTCAGATGTTGTGGCTCCCCTCGGTTTTTCGGGAAATCCTTCATTGCACGGCTTTAACCTGCTCGGTAACCCGTTCATGTCAGGCCTCGACTGGGACTATATTGTCAATGACCCCGGATATCCGGCAAATACAAGCAAAGGCGTATACTTCACCAGAGATAATGTTCAGTGTACTTATATTAACGGTGTGGGGATTCCAGGTGATGTAACCGGAATCATTCCCCCGATGCAGGGCTTTTTCACAAAAACATATTCAACAGGAAACTCTATAACCCTGTCAGCCTCGGCAAGGACACATGATAACATTCACCCGTATTACAAAGGCTCAGGTAACACAATTCCTCTTGTCCGACTCGCCCTACAGGGCAATGAGCAGACAGATGAAACAGTCGTAAGATTCGATGATTATGCCAAATCGTCACTCGATAACGATTTTGACATGGTAAAGATGATCATGTCCGGCACCAGAACTCAAATATACACATCTCTTGATGCAGTTGATTATGCTATAAACGGGCTTCCGTTTCCTGAGACCAAAACTGAAATACCTGTCGTTGTAATACTGAGTGAATCGGGTTCTTACACAATAAATGCATTGCAGATTCAGAACCTTCCGGAGTACAATGTGAGACTTAAAGATCTCACGGCAGGTGTTACTGTCGATCTGAGGGAAACCCCTGAATACATATTTTCAGACGAAGCAGGGAAAATTGCAGGAAGATTTATCCTTGAAATCTCAAACATAAGCACAGGTATTGAATCGCCTGCTGCAGGTAATGAAGATTTCAGAATATACACTACCGGAGGCATACTGAATATAATTCCTTTAAGCCAGACGTGGGATGGCAAAATCGGTTCAGTAAGAATCATTGACCTTAACGGCAGAATTATTCATTCGGTAAACAGTGTTTATTTCCATTCCGGTACACCCCTGCAGATAAAAGCACCTGAACAAAGCGGATTATACTTTGTTGATATCAGAACTGGATTACTGAAGCACATTGCAAGATTCATTGTAAAACAATAAACCTGAAAAAATACTATTTTTGTATTCCGCTGGCTGAGATGAAGAAAGCAAAAAAATATAAAAAACCGGAAATTACGAAAGTTGAGCTCGATAGAACCATTTCATTGATAATGATGACTGTCACTCCGCCGAACCCGCCTCCACGGCCAAGAGGCGGAGGCAAAGGGAATGATTCCCCATTTCAGAGCCCTTTCGGAGACAAGCCTTTTGGATGATTCGTCATTCAATATTTGATCTCGGCATATTTAAAATATTTCAGAAATAAGGCATTTTATGCATTTTATTTGATTAAATTTGGTAAGCAGTTGTTAGCCAATGCCCGGAAGCAACTGTTTATCAGTTTTATGTGTCATACTAAAGAATTTAAAATGTACTGAAATGAGATCCTTATCAATTCTGTTGATTTTTATTTTCTGCTCTATAACAATCTTTTCCCAGCCATCTGAAACTATCTATCAGGGCATAATTGCAAAGGAAGGATATGTAAATAATGCTTCATACGGTCCGTTTGATATAGGATTTACTTTTACCTTTTTTGGTAACAGCTACACCCAGTTCTATGTAAGTTCCAACGGACTGGTTACTTTCGGGGCCGGTTCAACAGTTGCAACAGAAGCTGTTATTCCCTCTGCCACCGCTCCGAATAACTTCATAGCCGCCTTCTGGGACGACCTTGCAATTGACGCTTCGGGAAACATAATGTATACTACAGTAGGTGCTTCTCCAAATAAAAAGTGCATCATACAGTTCAGAAACATGAATTTTTACAATCCCCCGAGTGTTCTGGGAACATTTACGGTAATTCTTTATGAAACTTCCAATAAAATTCAGATACAGTACAGGCTAATAGTTGACAACACATCTCCTCTTCCGGGAGGCAGCAGTGCTGCTATAGGTATTGAAAACAGCAACGGAACAGCTGGTGTCCAGTATGCATATCACGATGAAAATGCAGTTTATTCAGGTCTTGCCATTTCATTCACTCCCGACGGAGGTGGTTCATACATATTAAATTCAAATGCTGAATACGACTGGGTATATCTTACAAAAAACATCTCCCTGCCCGAACCGGGTATCCCCAGACTGATATCGCCTTCTTCCGATGCTATAATAGGAGGATCTCACACTTTCGAATGGGCTGAATCTGAATATACTTCCTCATATACACTCTATATTTCTGATTATCCCGACCTCACTGATGCGACTGTCTATTACCCCGGAACAAACCTTACCTACAATGTCACCGGATTAACTCTTGATAAAACATATTACTGGGGTGTCTTTGCAACCAACACGACAGGTACCACCTGGTGCCAGGTTAAAAGGTTTTATACAAGCTCTGCCCCTCCGATTGCAGCTCTTCCTGCAACAATGTGGGTGGAGCAGAATCAGGAGAAATTAACCAGTCTTCAGTACACCGGAGGTGATGGCACTCCTGTTACAGCAACTATTACCAGCCTTCCTGCTCAGGGTTCTCTCTATCAGGTAAGCGGAGGACTGAAAGCAGAAAAGATTACAACAGTACCCACCCAGCTCACTGACCCTGACAGGCGATTTATTTATGCTGCTGACGGAGGTACCGGAAACGGAGTGGGAAGCTTTAACTTCTATGTGACAGATAACACCGGAAACTCCCCGGAAGCAACCTTTACAATCAATGTAAGTCCGCCCGGCATACCGAATGTTATGGTAGTTGCAAAAAACACAGGTGTTGAGATACAGTTCGACAGGCAAATGAACAATCCTGCCGGTAAAGAAAATCAGTTTACAGTAAAGGTTAACGGCACTCCGGTGAGTGTTACTTCAGTGGCACTCAAAACAGGTGACCCCTATTCGTTTTCGCTTTCTCTTGCCACACCTTTAACTGGCAGCGAAACAGTCACGGTTGCTTATACTCAGGGAGATGTGACCGCCACTACGGGAGGATATCTGTTGTCTTTCACTGATATACCAGTTACTCTTCTGGCACAGACAATAAATTTCCCTGTCATCCCCGAAAAGAAATACGGAGATCCGGATTTTAATCCGGGTGCATCAGCTTCAAGCGGGGGTGCCATAACCTATTCAAGTTCGAACCTGCTGGTGGCAGCTATTATTTCAAACAAGGTAAGAATTACCGGGGTAGGAACGTCAGTCATTACTGCCCGCCAGGCAGGAAACGGAACCTATGCCCCCGCCCGCTATGAACGTCTGCTTACAGTTGTTAAAGGCGACCAGACCATCACCTTCGCTCCACTGCCACAAAAGACATATGGAGATGCCGACTTTAACATCACCGCTACGGCAACTTCCGGACTGCCTGTGTCTTTCTCAAGCAGCAACACCTCTGTGGCTACTGTAACAGGCAACTCTGTTCACATTGTAGGGGCAGGCACAACAATAATAACCGCATCTCAACCTGGTAATGAAAATTACAATCCGGCTTCTGATGTACAACAAACACTTATAGTTAACAGGGCTAATCAGACCATCATCTTCGCTCCACTGCCGGAAAAAACATATGGAGATAACGACTTTACCATCACTGCTACCGCTACTTCAGGTTTGCCGGTATCATTCTCCAGCAGCAACACTTCTGTGGCTACAGTAACTGGTAATCTGGTTCATATTGCCGGGGCAGGTACAACAATAATAACCGCATCTCAACCTGGTAATGAAAATTACAATCCGGCTTCTGATGTACAACAAACACTTATAGTTAACAAGGCTAATCAGACCATCACCTTCGCTCCACTACCTGAAAAAACATACGGAGATGCCGACTTTAACATCACCGCTACGGCTTCTTCAGGTCTGCCTGTTTCATTCTCAAGCAGCAACACTTCTGTGGCTACAGTAACTGGTAATCTGGTTCATATTGCCGGGGCAGGTACAACAACAATTACAGCATCTCAGCCGGGTAATGAGAATTATAATCCTGCTCCGGATGTAGAGCAAATACTTACTGTCAATAAAGCCGGACAGACAATAATTATTTCAAGAAGTCCTGAAACTATGATGATAACCGACACATTCAGGTTACAGGCTATTACTTCGTCGGGTTTGCCTGTTTCATTTGAAAGCAGCAATACGGCTGTAGTCTCGGTAAGTGGTAATACACTTACTGCCTTAGCAAAGGGGACTGCCTCCATAAGGGCATTCAATAACGGCAACAGTAATTATCTGCCTGCTGAAACTTCATTTTCAGTAGAAGTGACAACCACTCACAAAGAGATAATGCATCTATTCACACCTAACGGCGATGGCATCAATGATTACTGGGAACTTCCGCAACTTACGGAATGGGGCCGTTGTGAAGTGAAAGTTTACAACCGCTGGGGTAAACTGGTTTACGACAATCCCGATTACAATAACCTCTGGGACGGTACCTCAAATGGTAATCCCCTCCCGGAAGGAGCCTATTATTTTATTATTAAGACGCAGAATGCAGGGACTGTGAAGGGAACGGTAAATATTATAAGATGACAGAAATCGGGTAATAGGTATTCGGTAACCGGTACCCGATAACTATCGGGTCGGTATTCGGTTATAAAAAGAATTAATGGGTTGGAAATTTATTAAAATAATAGAAATATGGAGTATGTTAAAAGTTTTCGGGATCTGGAAGTTTACAAGCTTGCTCGGGAGGTTTCAAAAGAAATATTTTTTCTCAGTAAAACATTCCCTGACGATGAACGATTTTCGTTGACCAGTCAGATAAGAAGGTCTTCACGTTCTATTGGCGAACAGATAGCAGAAGCATGGGGCAAGAGGAGATATGAGCTACATTTTGTTTCAAAACTTACAGACTCAGATTCAGAACAACTTGAAACACAACACTGGCTCGAAGAAGCAACAACCTGTGAATATATAGACCCTAAAACTGCTAATAAACTTGTTTATAAATGTGAATCAATAGGAAAAATGCTTCAATCAATGATAGATAAGGCAAGTGCTTTTTGTAAAAAATAAACTTCATACAAACCAATTTACTGAATACCGATTACAGAATACCGAATACCGGATGTAAAAAATAAACGAAATGAAACGATACCTATTATTATTCCACCTAATCCTCCTATCAACCCTTCTTTTAAGGGCTCAGCAGACGCCTTTATCGGAGAATTACTTCATGGACAGGTACAGTCTTTCTCCATCATATGCCGGACAGGTTAATCCCGGACTGCTTGTTGCGGGTTACCGCAGCGACTGGAGTGGTATTGCCGGTGGGCCGAAAACTTTGACGATAACATATAATGACCTACTGCCGGTGGTTAACAATGCAGGAATTGGCGGTAAAATCATTTATGACAGGGCGGGCATTTTCACGCAGCTTTATGTAATGAGCTCATATTCATACAAGGTAAAAGTGGCTGATGACCATTTCATTATGTTCGGCCTTTCCGCAGGGATTTACCATAATACCATCAATCTGACAGAATATTATAATGATCCTGGTTATCTTATCGATCCGTCACTTGTAAATCTGGATGTGAAGTCGAAAATCAAATTCATGTCCGATTTCTCAGTTGCATATAACTGGAAAAACCTGAACGCAGGATTTCTTTTCTCAAACATAAGTTTTGGGGATCCCTCGTATAAGGAAGTTGAACTAAAATATAATCCCCTTTCAAATTTCAGATTTCATGCCTCTTACAAACATGATTTCTCTGAAGAGTGGTCGGTTGTTCCTCTTGTAATTATAAGAGGAGGGAAATATGTCAGGAGCCAGTTTGAGGCTGCTGCTCAGGTTATATGGACCGGCAGGGTGTGGGGTTCTCTGGCATTCCGTGATCCGGGTATTTTCGGAATAGGCCTTGGTGGAAGAATCATCAGGGGTTTATGTCTGGGATATAACTTCAACCTGTCCTCAAACGTAGCCCTGAATGCGTTCAACAGTCATGAAATTTCACTTGGAATAGATATTAAAGAATTTATTAGACAAAAATGATTAATCAACATTATTCGGGCATTGACTGGCCGCCTGCTGTTTATTATATTTATTTCTTTGCCTGACCTGTCTGAAAATAAGCATTGAAAATGGTATTCCTATAAAAACGCCTGTAATATTACTGACAATATCATTAATATTAAAAGCTCTGTAAGGTATAATTTTCTGTAAAAATTCCTGCCCTGTGGCTATAAGAGTGAAAAAAAACATAATTAAAAATAAAACAGGAAGTCTTATATTAAAATTACTATCAGCCCGCCATAGAAAACAGATAAAAATACCAATTATGTAAATAATTATATGAAATATATAATCGAGTCTTATTTCAATTTTACCAAATTCGAGTGTAGTTTTTGACTCGGGAAAAAACGGGATAAATGTAAGAATCAGTATTGCAAATATCCATAAAAGCATCAGCCTTTCTGAAAACGGTTTTAAATTCTCTATAAACTTTCTCCCCATTATTTAATTGCTTCTTGCATTATTAAATAAAATATTCCACACCGATTTGAAAAAATATCTGAAGTCAGTAATAAAAGGATTCTTATCATAAGCGTCCAGATATCTTTTTTCCGATTCCTGTATTTCCTCAAGTGTTGATGGCATATCGGCATAGTATGGCGGAATTAAACCCGGCTTATATTTAATCCGCCTTTCCTGAAGTTCCTTTGAATACAGATTGAAATAATGCTCACTTAAAGGTCTCACGCCAACTATCTTCATGTCCCCCTTGAAAAAGTTTATAAGCATAGGTAACTCATCTAAAAAAGTCTTACGGCAGAAAGCTCCCCAGGTTGTTACCCGGAAATCGTTTTCAAACTTACCTCCTTCCTTCAGACTATGAAGAGAATAAACATAGTCCTGTAAATATTCAGAATAAGGATGCATTGTTCGCAGCTTATAGACTTTAATTTGTTCTCCTCCTTTACCTATTCTTTTCAAAGCAATGAAAAGACCATAGTAATTGTTTAAAACCTCAATGGGTTCACTTCTCTTAACAGCTTCAATACACAGGACATCACCTATAAAAGCTTCCCTGTTGATATGCAGACCAGCTCTACATAATCTTCCTAATGCCTCAGCACGTGAAATAACATTATAATTTCCCCCTGTAAGTATGAGCCATAAACCTCTTGTAACCCTTAATTTGGGCATTATGCGGTTAAAAATAAAATCAAGAAAGTAAACTATGTAATTAATAACTGGAGGAAACCTATCCAATAACTTTTTTTTCCTGCTGTTTTTTGTTTCGACACAACATAAAAAATATCCCCCAACCTTTAATTTACTATTAACAGCATTGAGAAAACTATTAAGATCTTTTATTTTATTAAGTTTCCTGAGGTTAACAATATAAGAACACTCTTTTTCGGGTAAACTTTTAATGTTTAACAAAGTACCTGTTGATACAAGTACATGTTTCTTACCGGCTTTATTTCCAATTATTACTCTTATCCCTTCAGCCATCATCTCCCCTGCTTCTTTCTTTATTTCTTCAATTAATTCTCTGCCGATTTCATATTGCAATCTTTCTTGCCTGGATATCTCATCAATAGTACTAACCAAAAGAGTTTCATCTGTAATGATCCGTTTTCTGCCTTCAACTTTAAATTCAGAATCCTGTAAAACTGCCCTTTTTATTGAAAGATATATCATACCTGCTGCAAGTTCCAGTATTGTTGCAATGCAGACAGTTCCAAGAACCACAGCTCTGGAATATGAATATTCTCTGAATATGTACATAATCAGTGCTGCAATTGCCAGAGCAATTAAATTACTCGAAATAACCCTGATGAAAAGGCTGCGAAAATTGACAATTTTCCCCTGATGCATTTTGCCATTAAAAAGAGCTACAAACAACCACAATGCTGAAAGAATAAGAAAAAAAGGCAGATGAGACGGTACGTAATCCTTAAGGCTTGCCGGCTTAATCCATACCATCAGTATAAAAGAAAAAGCAAGGACCAGTAAATCCAATAAAAGCGTCAGGGTTCTGAATTTAACAGGTTTCATCAGTATGCTTTCAAACAATCTTTTTCAGATGCCTAAATTAAAACCTTTAATTATTCTGACAATGAACAAGCGGAAAGAGTTGCTTTTTATCTTTTGCTTTTCCCATGGAGAATAACAGAGGAAAATTATATTAATCCCGTTTACTATATTTGTTATCAATTAAATATTTTTATGAAAGATATCAAAAGATATTATCTATCAATACTTTTTCTGCTGATTTCACCCTTAATTTTACCCCAGGAAGTACTTCATCCTTTGTATAACATAGGAATATACAGATTTCTTGAAGAACTTGCAGCATCGGGAATAATAGAAATCAATCATACAATTAAACCTTACAGCCGGCGTACAATATCCTTATTTCTGGAAGAAGCAAGAGAAAAAGAAGACGAACTTACCCAAAGACAAAAAAGGGAGCTGGAATTTTATTTGCGTGACTTCGGAAAAGAGATTAATGATTTCGGGGAAAAAGGCAGGAGGCTTGACCTATTTTATTATCACGATTCGTTATTCACTATTACATTCAACCCTGTAGTCGGTGGGGAGATTTTCCGGAACAGTTCAGGTAATGCATGGTACTGGACCAACGGAATTGAAGCTCATTCAACTATAGGGAAACTTGGTATATGGGCTACTTTTCGTGATAACCATGAAAAACCACTTCTGGGCAAACCAGAATACCTTACAAAACGTGAGGGTGGACATATTAAAAACGGAACTGACTGGAGTACCATGCGGGCAGGTATATCGTACTCATGGAACTGGGGTTATGCTGCGTTTGTTCATGACAACATTCAGTGGGGTAGTGGGTATAACGGTACGAATATTTTCTCGGGTCATACACCTCCTTTCTTTCAAATTAAAATCAACATGAAACCTGTTAAATGGCTCGATTTTAACTATTTTCACGGATTCCTCAATTCTATGGTTGTTGATAGTAATAAATCATACTGGGTAATAAACAGTTACGGGAAAGATTACAGAGAGGTGTATCATCGAAAATTTATTGCAACAAATATTTTTACAATCAGACCTTTTGAAAGAATCTTTTTTTCGGCAGGAAACAGCATAATTTACAGTGACTATGGGTTCAATCCGGTTTATCTGATACCTGTTCTATTCTTCAAATCAGTTGATCATTCAATGAATTCCGGCATAGATAACATGAACTCCCAGATGTTTTTCGATTTTAACTTTTACCGGATTAAAAATTTACATGTTTACGCAACATTATTTATTGACGAACTTTCTATAGGTCGGTTATTCAAAAACGATGAATGGAATTATTTCAGCTACAAAGCAGGTACCGCATTTTATAATTTTCCTTTTAGGGATATGAACTTTATTTCAGAATTTACATATACTTATCCTCTTACTTTTCAGCATTATGTGCCTACACTCACTTTCGAGTCGAATCGTTATAATCTGGGGCACTATCTTAAAGACAACGCAAGAGAGTGGTATTTTGCTTTGAGCTACAGACCCTTGAGAACACTCGATTTAAAACTCTGGTACTGCAATGCTGTAAGGGGTCCAGATTACACTTTGCTTGGCGGTCCACGAACCGGAAATCCTCCCCTTGAGAGTATCGAATGGAAAAACGTAAGCACAGGCCTGAACGCTAGCTATCAGATAATTAATGATCTTTATGTTTATTTTTCTCTTACCTTCAGTAATATTACAGGAGATAATACTTTGAGTCCTGATTTCTTCAACGGTTCCAAAACGACCCTGAATTTGGGAGTTACTGCAGGATTTTAAAGGTTTTCTGGTTTAAGGGTTTTCTGGTTTAAGGGTTCAATGGTTCAAGGGTTTAAGGATTTACGAGTTCAAGGTTCCAGGGTTCAAAGGAGGATTTGCAGAGTAATTGGCTGTCAATGTTTGAATAACGTTGACTATGAGCTGGGTAGGAAAAATTACTAAGCAACAGCTCCGGAGGAGCGACATGTTTATAGCTTGATGATTTCCCCTATGAACAGCGCCGGGACTTGATGTTGCCTATGTCCGGAACTATAATTCCCGGAGCAATTAGTATAGGAAATTCTCGACCAATTTAATAAACTGGATCGAAAGTTAGCAATCAGGGTTAAAAAGTTGGCAATAGACAGTAAGCAGTTGACAGTCAAATCAATGCCTAAAAAATGTTGACTGTTGTTTATCGTCAGGTTAGGATGCTGTTTTTCCGGACTTTTTTAAGAAATGCTGCAGGTATTGTTAGTACGATATTTTGATCGATTCTGTCGAGTCTAATGACCACTCTTTTTCTTGAGTTAATTTTTATAAGCTCTCCTATAAGTCCTTTGAGAGAACCTGTCGTAACCTCAACTATATCACCTTTAGCGAGTTTTTCTGTGGTAACCTCAACCTTTGCATCGCTGTTAATAATAAGTCTCAGATTGTTGATCTGGTATTCCGGAATTGCCACCGCCTGGCCTTCAAAGGTGATTATCCTTACAACACCGACAGTTTTGTAAACTACCGGAAAAAACTTTGGCTGCGTCTTTACAAATATGTACGAGGAAAGCAGCGGTTTTTCAACCATCTTCCTGCGGTCGGACCACTGCCGTAATGTTTTCTGAAGCGGAAGAAAAGTTTCTATCCTGGCATCCATGAGCCTCTGATTAACCTGCTTCTCGGCCCGCGGCCTGGTATAAACAGCATACCATTTGTTTTCCTTAACAGACTTGTTATTGATCTCCCTCTGCTCCATTGACTTTTTCACATTCATTTGCCACACAAAAATAATCTATTTATAGTCTGTTTATATAGATTTTTTCTGTGAAGCCATACTATTTTATTGTTTTCTTGAATTTGTAGTTGACTTCTATAATAATTGCCCCACCTATTATACTTATACAGTCTCTCAATTTTGTTTCATCGTGTTATAATTGATCAACATTTGTATTTTCTTTTTGTAAACTGACCCCCCTTTGTGTTTCCCCCCAAGGGAAAAATTATTATAACAATCTGTTTTTCTGTTATTTGAATTCTTTTCAATTCAACATACTTTTAATGTCATCTGGCATTATCCAGGTGATTGAGTGGTAAGCCCCCTCTTTACGAAGTAGAGAGGGGGTTTGGGGGTGAGTACAGAATACCATTAAACAAACTGAAACTAAGATGCAAAGGCAAAAATTTTCCTTTAAATTCATTGGTGTTTCATAAAACAAAAATAATATATACCTTTGCACCGAACCAAAAAACCTTTGGCTATGGCAGAGAAGACAAGATATTCAGACGAGGAGCTTGAAGAGTTCAAACAGATTATACTCGCCAAGCTGGAAAAAGCCAAAAAGGACTACGAGATTCTTAAGGCTAGCATCACAAACGAGGAGAGTAACGACACCATGGATACCTCTCCAACCTTCAAGGTACTTGAAGAGGGTGCTACTACTCTGTCAAAAGAAGAAGCCGGACGACTCGCACAACGGCAGCTCAAATTTATCCAGCACCTGCAGGCTGCACTTGTGCGGATCGAAAACAAAACTTACGGCATCTGCCGCGAAACAGGTAAGCTCATATCCAAAGAACGCCTCCGCGCAGTACCCCATGCCACACTCTCAATAGAGGCAAAAAACAAACAGAAACAGTAAATATTGCTCTGCCTTATAAATAAAAGAGGGCTTCGAAAAAGCCCTCTTTTTAATTTCAACATTATATATAATGCTTTAAGGAAGCCTAAAAAGAAACCCTTTCCACCGCTACTTTTACCATTACATCATCAATATCCACCTCACGCGGGACAATACCTTCAAACGATGAAACCAACCTTACCTCATTAGCAAGAGTCTGTGAACCAATGTAAGATGAATACTTCCTTACCGCTTCCCTCACAAAATCCTGATCCTCAATATAAACCTTTATCTTATCGGTTACATCAAACCCACTCTCTTTACGTATGTTCTGTATACGGTTGACAAATTCCCGCGCTATGCCTTCATATCTCAGCTCATCTGTAACAGTAACATCAAGAGCAACGGTAAACCTGCCATCTGTTGCTACCTGCCATCCGGGTATATCTTCAAGTATGATTTCAACATCCTCAAGGGTTAGTTCAACCTTCGAACCGTTCAGCTCCATAACCTTACTCCCCTCGGTTTCAAACCTGGTAATCTCTTCCTGACTCATTCCACCCAGAACAGCAGTAATATCCTTCATCAGTTTTCCGTAACGTGGACCAAGCACCCTGAAATTGGGTTTTACTTTCTTAACAACTATCCCTGCTGTTCCATGAATATACTCAACCTCCTTCACGTTAACCTCTGAAAGAACCAGGTTACGTACCGATTCGAACCTGCCGATAAACGAATCATCTGTAACGGGCAGTATTACTTTTGCCAGGGGCTGGCGTACCTTAATATTCACTTTCCTTCTTATGCTCAGAATCATTGATGATATCTTCTGTGCAATCTCCATCCTCTCTTCCAGCTCCCTGTCTATAAGTCCCTCATCATACTCAGGGAAAAGGGTAAGGTGTACCGAGTCTTCCTCATGTCTTCCCGTCACACTGTTCAGATCCATAAAGAGACGGTCCATATAGAAAGGAGCCACAGGTGCAGCAAGCTTGCTGACGGTTTCAAGACATGTGTACAATGTCTGATATGCCGCCATCTTGTCCCTGTTCTGTTCGCCTCCCCAGAAACGTTTGCGGTTCAGGCGAACATACCAGTTGCTGAGATGTTCCGTAACAAAATCCTGTATTGCTCTCGCTGCCCTTGTAATATCGTAATCTTCATAACATTCCCCAACCTCTTTTACCAGTGAATTAAGCAGCGAAATAATCCATCTGTCTATCTCGGGTCTCTCACTTACAGGCACTTCTTCCTGACTGTAATCAAATCCGTCGATGTTGGCATAAAGCGCAAAGAAAGCATAAGTGTTGTAGAGCGTCCCGAAGAATTTCCGAACAACCTCCTCTACTCCTGCAATGTCGAACCTGAGATTATCCCACGGTTGCGAATTTGTTAGCATGTACCATCTGAGAGGGTCGGCACCATATTTCTCAATTGTTTCAAAAGGATCAATGGCATTGCCAAGTCTTTTCGACATCTTGTTGCCATCTTTATCCAGAACAAGTCCGTTTGAAATTATGTTTTTAAATGCCATCGAATCGGAAATCATGGTGGCAATGGCATGAAGCGTAAAGAACCAGCCTCTTGTCTGGTCAACGCCTTCGGCAATGAAGTCGGCCGGGAACATATCGGTGAAGTTCTCCCTGTTTTCGAAGGGGTAATGCACCTGGGCGTAAGGCATGGCACCCGAGTCGAACCATACATCTATCAGGTCGGGCTCGCGGAACATTTTTTTCCCGCTGTCGCTCACAAGCACTATCTCATCCACAAAGGGCCTGTGGAGGTCGACTGTCTCATAGTTCTCCTTCGAAAAATCATTTTCCTTAAATTTTGCCAGCGGGTTCTTATCCATAAAGCCGGCTTTTACAGATTTTTCAATCTCGGCTTTCAGTTCTGCAACCGAACCTATACATTTTACTTCCTTACGGTCTTCAGTCATCCATATAGGTAGCGGGGTACCCCAGAAGCGCGAGCGTGAAAGGTTCCAGTCGACAAGGTTTTCGAGCCATTTACCGAAACGTCCGCTTCCTGTTGAAGGTGGTTTCCAGTTAATGGTGTTATTAAGCTCTATCATCCTGTCGCGGAAAGCCGTTGTACGTATAAACCATGCATCAAGAGGATAATAGAGAACAGGCTTATCGGTCCGCCAGCAATGAGGATAACTGTGCACCTGTTTCTCAATCCTGAAAACTTTGCCCTGCTGTTTGAGCATCACCACAATGTCAACATCAAGGGTCTCTTCACTGCCATTTAATGCAGGATCATATTCGTTTTTAACAGGTCTTCCTTCAAAACCTTTATATGTTACTGTATTGACATGCTCCTTTACAAAATCAGGGTCCATATCGGCAACAGGAACCATGTAACCCCGGCGATCAACAAGCGGACTCATCGAGCCATCTTTAAGTTTCACCATAATTGGCGGAATGCCTTTCTCCCTTCCAATACGGTAGTCGTCGGCTCCGAAAGTAGGAGCTATATGTACTATACCGGTACCCTCATCGGTTGTGACAAAATCGCCGGTTACAACCCTGAATGCCCCATTTTCGGGCTTTACCCAGTCAATAAGCTGATAATATGTTATCTCCTCAAGCTTCCTGCCTGGGAACTCATCCAGAATACGATAAGGAACTTTTTTGTCGCCTGACTTGAAATCTGGAAGGCTTTCCGAAGGCTCAGCACCCTGAAACACCTGACTCAGAAGTTCCTTTGCAAGAATAACCGTAAGAGGTGCGCCGTTATAAGGGTTGAAAGTCCTGACTTTAACATATACTATCTCATCACCTACTGCCAGAGCTGTATTTGAAGGAAGTGTCCAGGGAGTGGTTGTCCATGC
>Ga0116190_1002362_pt1 | contig 15143 bp, 7 predicted proteins | sample AD_JPNTR4_MetaG_FD_89808 | JGI IMG/M metagenome (GOLD analysis project Ga0116190, IMG submission 89808) | Active sludge microbial communities of municipal wastewater-treating anaerobic digesters from Japan - AD_JPNTR4_MetaG | ecosystem: Engineered > Bioreactor > Anaerobic > Digestate | place...
AGTGTTTTTTCAGATAATCTGTATTCTTGTTGCTTTATTATTAATGTTATTTGTTTTATTGCAGCCATATTTGCTGAAGTTAATTTATCCGTACAAAGTTTAACCACGGCAGGACTTGTTTCTTAATCATGCGAATTGTTTTCGCTAAAAAACGACACTTTACAGTAGGAGGAATTTTAACTGGAGCAGACATTTAATGAATGAAAGGATATGCAATGGATTTGATGAGTGAGCGTATCCCCAAAAACTGGGCGCTTGATTAAGGTGGGTTTGTCGCCTGAGACGATAATGGTTTGCGCCTCCACTGAATTTATTGGTATTGCTATATTACTTATATATTGTTGCCCGAAAAAAGAGATTGAAAGATAATTATATTGGGTGATTATAAAACTTTTTGCACCAGATAGAGGATGTTATACTGGTGCACATGAAAACGCAAGACTTTGAAAGCATTGCCGCCGAGAGAGGCCGATTGAAGCGATTAGCAGGGAAAGAAAAACGGCAGGGTCGGACTCGCTCGTTCGCCTTTCCACTCGAATTTCAGAAAGTGAAAGAAGACCTCTTGAAACTGAAATTTTTAGAGGTGCCCTTGCTTATTTTTGATCCGGATTCTCCACGGCCGCCTTTAATTGTGCCATAAATGGAAAGTCGGTGCAATGAAGTCGGGCTCCGAATGCCCACTGACCGCCGCCCTGAGCAACCTTGACCAGAAAATGGTTCCACCCCTGCTTGAGCGGCAGGTTCTTGCATTGAATGTCCCCAACATGGATAGGATGGATACCAAATTTTTCATGAATCAGTTCGCCGTTAAGCCAAATTTTGCAGGCATCATCCGAACCGGCAATCAGATCCAACTTAGGCATATCCGGCTCAATCAACAGATTATTAAGCGGCCGAGGACTCCACAACCAGAAACTCATATAAACCGCGGAATTGGAATTGCCGCCGGACAGATTCATTCGGTTAAAATCGAAATATCCTTCGGAACCTGTTTTTCCTACGAACCACTTATGCCCCTGAGTGATATCCCCTTCTTTGGGTTTTGCCGTACTTTCCCCCTCCAGGAAATCCCGATCATAAGCCGCCTGAACACTTTCTGCTTCAAACGCACCGCAAATAAGACTTCGGGTCAGGCTGCCGTCTATGTCAAAAACTCCTGAGCCGGGAGCGATTTCCATTTTTTTGATAGGGACCCCGGCATTTTTTAACATCACCTGCAAAACTGAACCGCCCCGTTCGGTATTATAAAACTTCGTCATCGTATTGATCAGAATTCGTCCGTTTCCAGCGGCGCATTCGACCAGAGCCGCTCCGGCCGGTTTTGTCTGCCGTTCACTTCGCAGAACAGAAGCGGTTTTAACCGACTCTTCAACTTTGTTCCAGCGAGTCCAATCTGTATCACACGCCGCAAGAATCACCTTGCCGTTTTCCACCAAAGGCCCCTTAAGCCCGTACTCCATTGCAGGCGTTTGCTGAATCTCACAAAAATAAAAGTCGGCATGATCCAGGCCGGCAGTAATTGGTGTTTCGGATTTAATCACAAATGAAGCAGCTTGACGCTGTGTGACTTCGACAGGATACGGAAGTATGCGGTTAAAAGCTGCAGCAGTTTTCGGAACGATGCCCCAAATCCAGACATCAGTTCCCTGATTCAGCAGATCCCTGATTTGGGCTGCCTCCTTGTCTGTCAAAGAATGCTGTCCATCAATAATCACAAGGCATTTCTTCCCTTCACGGAACTGAGCCAATTGAACCCCTCGAGAGACCAGATGCGCCTTCAGATTCGATGCTTCCTCTCCGACAAACAGCACACTTTCATAGAGAAGCGGGGCAGGAAATTCCGCCTTCTTTTCCGGTCTTGGGATTTGTGCCCATTTTGACGGAGCCGGCCCTCCGGGGGCATTGGCCTGCTTGATCGCCTCAAACATCGGCCATGGCTTATACAGCGGCAGTGAAGGGTCATAGCCGGGATTGAATGTGGTTGAGTAAGGCCCAAGCCGTTCCGGCTGCACACCGGGCTTACCTTCTATATAAGGCGCGGTGAAGAATATGCCGTCCTGAAGCGTGGGAGAGCGGGATACATCCTGCAATCCCACCTCCAGCGGCTGGAGTGCATACCAGGCAATATTAAAAACACTGGCATACGACGCACCATATTTTCGCTGCATGGCAATCAAATCGTAGCATTCATAAGCCAGTCCTTCCATCCGCCCCAGCATGGACTCATAGGCACGGGCCCCATTATATTTTGAAACCTGCCTGGGTGTACCGTAGTAAGCCATCGAATGTTCACCCACACCCCATGGTTTTCCTTTTGATGACCAGTTTCTCATGCTGTTTTCATCACCATAGTGTCCAACAACCGTTGGCAGTGTACCTTCCCCATCATCATCGCCATCACCGGAGATCCATGGACGTGTCGGATCCAATTCGGTACACATTTTTACCCAACGCGCCCAGGCCTCTATCTGAACCGGCATCAAGTCAGGACGATTAAATACATGCACGATAATAGGCCTGTTTTCGTTAGTCAGACTCCAGCCAAAAACACTGGGGTGATTTCGATCACGCAAAACCAGTCGTTTGAGATGGTCATCACTGGCTGTCCAGAATTTATCTGAATCGAACTTGGGACCACCGTCACTGGCCCAGTTGGAAGTTTCGTCCAGAACGCAGATACCCATTTCATCGGCCACTTCCAGATAAAAACGCGGATAGACCTGTGCATGAGGACGAACGGCATTGCCGTTGGCGTCTTTGATCGCGGTAAACCAGGCCCAGGCGTAGCGGCGGGTCATCTGCGGGATGCCCTGAAAGTGCCATGAGTCACCGCGCAGTTCAATGGGTGCGCCATTCAGACACAGTTTATTGCCCGTAAACGTCCACTGACGCCAGCCAAAACGCTGATATTCAGCATCAATCTGTTTTCCCAATGCATTGAGGAATAATGTTAAGCCATAGAGATTCGGCGATTCAGGCGTCCAATAATGCAGTTTATTCCCGGCAGGAACCGAAAGGGTCATGGAGGCACTGGAGTTTGCCGGCACAACGGCTTGGCGAGCGGGAATTGTTATCGCTTTTTTGCCGAGCGTCCATTTGGCGGCGGGAGCCGTCAGCATATCTTTTCCCGCTAAATTCTTCCACTCCCGAACATCCCCGCTAATCGACACCTCCGTGTCCTGCGAACTGTCATTTTGAATCGACAATTCCAGCTGCAGGAGATCCTCTGACACCAGAGGTTTGACATAGACATCCTGAATCCTGATTTTCGGTAAAGCAAACAAATATACATCCTGCCAGATTCCGACAATATGCTGACCCCACATCGAGCCGGAAGGGATCAACCGACGTCCAATTGTGCGGTTATCATCGAACAGGGATGCCTTACGTATCCCGACACAGATTTCGGTTTCCCGGCCTGCCTTTGCAAAATCTGTAATATCCGCTTCAAAAGGAAGAAACAGATCGAAGTTTTCACAAACCCGTCGGCCATTTACAAACACTTCTGCAAAACCAGCGACACCTTCAAAATGAAGGATAATCTGACTGTCCTTCCAATCGGAGGGGATGGTTATTGTTTTCCGCAGCCAACCCATCTGATATTTTTCCCAGTCAGCCGGATAGGTGGGGAAATCATGGTGATCCGGTCCGTCTGACCGCATGTAAGAATTGACATTCCAGGGAGACGGGATCTTTATTTTGACGGCCTCCCAGCGGTCGGCTTTCGAATTTTCCAGTTCTGGGGCCTGGCCCATGTTTGGCTTCCAGTCGGCCGGCAAGTCTATCCCCTGAAAATCCCAGTATCCGTTCAAGCAAATTTCCTGCCTGAAATCCGCTTCCGGAGATTTCACCATTCCTTCATGCGGGGCAAATTCTCCCTCAAATTGAACCTGTCCAAAACAAAACGCCGTACCCAATATTGTCCCAAAAATGAGAATTTTCTTCATACTGAATCCTTTCATCGTTGAACCTTATAAGGATTAAGGGATCCTTCATTTTAAAATCCGCAGAATCAAAGTTGTTGTTCGACGCCACAGTTCCCCCGCCAGGATTCGAGCATCACGTTTCGTTCATCCAGAAGTCAGCGATTATCCGGACATCCTGAAGATCGACAACCCCGTCGGTGCTGATATCGCCGTGATTGCACCAGCCGGCATGCCGACAATCCGAATTGAGCCATTGATCCGCTATGAAAGCAAAATCCGGCAGATCCACTCGGCCATTGCCATTTAAATCCGCATTCGGGCGAATCAGGTCAAAGTGCATCCAGTTGATGTTCCATCCGCCGCTGACGGCGCTGATTCGAAGCGGCTCTTCAGATGGTTCTAACAGAATGCTGCGGGTGACGGTTTTCCATGTCTGCCAGCCCAGAGTGGTCGGTGTATTGACGCTGGTCAGGAGAACATCGCCCTGCAACAGATCAAAGACAATTGGATTCATTTCCGAAGCTACACGACAACTTAGGGTATACTCGCCGCCGAAGACAATACGCGGTTCGTACTCCATCCAGTCCCCGGCATCAATCCAGCCGACGTTCTCACCGCCGCCTTCGTCGTCGGTCGGTTCGGTGTGCACACCCTTCATGGACGTATACCGTTCCGCCTCCATACGGCCCGGCAGAAGAGGATTGAGGCGGATTCTGTATGTTTTGCCTGCCTGAACATCAAAGGTAATAAGGTCTCCTGTTCGGGTATGCGAAATCTGCCGGGCCTCTTCGAAGACCGCTATATCCGGCGTATCTGCCAGATGAGCGGATTTGACAGAGCAGGTATCTGTAAACCGGGCTTTGAGCTTGGCTTCCTGCAGGCGGCCCTGATTCCATTGGATTTCAACTTCATATCCGCCTCGTGCGCACAGCCCGGTTACGCTGCCCGCGGGCCATGCGTCCGGCAGAGCGGGCAGAAGATGAATTACACCGGCATGACTCTGGAGCAGCATTTCCGCCACACCGGCGGTTCCGCCGAAGTTTCCGTCAATCTGGAACGGAGGATGCGTATCAAAGAGGTTGGACAAAGTGCTGAAATCCAGCTGCTCCCGGAGCATGAGATAAGCGTGATTGCCGTCGTGGAGGCGCGCCCAGAAGTTAATCTTCCAGGCCTTGCTCCAGCCGGTTCCGCCGTCTCCACGGGCCAAGAGGGAGATTTTAGCGGCAGCGGCATATTGCGGCGTCGTCAGCGGTGAAATCTGGCGGCCGGGATGGAGCGCGAACAGGTGCGAAACATGTCTATGAGTATCTGCGGGACTGTCCCAGTCAGGTTTCCATTCCTGCAACTGCCCCCAACTGCCGATCCGCAGACCGGGATCCAGATGATTTTTGGTATTGATGAGAGTCTGACGGAAGTCAGCGTCGATATCAAGAATCCGACCGGCCTCAATGGTATTGGTCAGCAGGTCCCAGGCGATCTGCTGATCCATGGAGCAGCCGACAGAAAGACCGCGGTTTTCCGGAGAGTAAGACGGGGAGGAAACCAGTTTTCCATCATCCGGATCGGTGATTAGATAATCGACCCAAAACTCACAGGCCTCTTTCATGATCGGATAGGCCTTGGCGGACAGATAATTCTGGTCCTTAGTAAACGCATAATGTTCCCAGAGATGCTGACACAGCCAGGCCGCAGCACCAGGGCAATAAAACGCATAACTGGTACTGGGACCTGTATGCCCGTAAATATTGTTTTCGTGATGGGTCGTCCACCCCCCTGCTCCGTAATGCAGGAGAGCAGTTTGGCGTCCCCTCGGACGGAGACTGTCGATATATTCAAGCAAGGGTAAATGACATTCGCTGAGGTTGGTCACTTCTGCAGGCCAATAATTCATTTGCAGGTTAATATTGGTATGATAGTCCGCATTCCAGGGAGGATTGGTCACGTTGTTCCAGATTCCCTGAAGATTGGCAGGCAGGGTTCCCGGCCGAGAGGAACTGATAAGGAGATACCGACCGAACTGGAAGTAAAGAGTTTCCAGGGCAGGATTATTCCCGTGATAGCCGGCCAGCAGTTCATCGGTGGGAGTTTGCGGCCTAGCGCTTTTCAGGTCCAGCACAACGCGGTTAAAAAGCTCCTGGTAATCGGCCAAATGTCTTGCACGAAGCTGATTGCAGGTCCTCTGGGAGGCAGCGTTCACGCGGGCCGTGACGGCAGCGTGAGGATGGGTGCCTTTGTAGTTCGGATATTGATTGATATAATCGGTTCCCATAGCCATGATAATCATTACCGTATCAGCTGAATCAATGCTGACAGAATCGGCTTCTGTTGTCAGAGTTCCGCCCGTTTGCATGACCTGCGTCTGAGATTCAAAAGCCATATCATTGCTTGTCAGGGAACCGCTGAGCGTGATCCTGCCGTTTCGGGCGGTTATCGCAGGACTGCTGTGTGAACAGGCAACTCGTACCCGAAATGTCAGATGTCCGCCCGGAATGCTTGTCAGCCGCATGACCAGGACATTATCCGGACAGCTTATAAAGTATTCCCGCGTATATTTGACGCCGTCAATTTCATAGCCAATCCTCGCCATGCCTTCATTGAGATCCAGTTCCCGACGGTAATTTTCCACGACGATATCCGGCGTCTTTTCATGAAACGTAATTTCGGACAACTGGAGGGTATTCCCGGCGTTATTCTGAAAATTAAATTTGTAGTACTGCCAGGCGGTTGCGTTGGAAAAAGAAAAACTCAGTGTCTGTCTCCGTTCCGGGAAATCCACGCCGGAACGGCTGTCAATCTGGGTCCAGCTCGTTCCGTCATTGGAACCGAACAGGGTCCAGTTAAGAGGATCGCGATCAGGCATGTCATTGCCGGAGGTAATCGTGTAGCCATCTATCACCACGGCGTCACGGGATTTGACCTGAATCCAGAACGGAGGGCCATAAGAATCGCCGGTAAACCACTTGGTTGCGATCGAACCATCGAACGCCTTGGCCATTCCCTCGCTTTCCTCTTTCTGGCTGCTGGCTGTGATCTCGACAATATTGAATTTGCCGATGACATCCAGAAACAAATCGCCGAAGGTCATATACGAACCGAAAGCAGTGGAGATGCCTTTGAGATTTTCCGCATACGCATCTGCGGCGGCATAATTCTTCTGTTCGAGCATTTTTCGGATATTGGCCAAATAGACCGTCCGGTCAGTATTGTTGCCGCCGGTATAATCGGGATATTCACCCGGCCCACCAGACCAGAGAGTCTTTTCATTCAGACTGATCTGTTCCTGCGCCACACCGCCGAATACCATCCCTCCAATATACCCATTGCCGATGGGCAGCGCTTGGGATTCCCAATCCGCGGCAGGTTGACGATACCACAAGGCCAACTCGGAATCCGGCGCCGGAGCGGAACCGCTGAAAGTTACCTCAGCAGCTGCGGTACCGGCAACAAGCAGAAAGATGGTTAAGGCCGCTTGCAAAGAAGCAAAAAATCCGGTTTGCGTGCATGTTCTCTGATATACATCCATAACAGCATTCCTTTTGTGAAATTGAGCCATATCTATATCGCCATCCACGCCATCCAAACAATATTTCTCAACTTGACTGTTTTTTATAGGTTTTAGGCGGCCGCCGTATCTCTGCTGAACTGGACTCTTAATAAGCCATATAGACCTTAAAGTCATACAACGAATATCCGTAGATTGTACCGCGGGTTGTTCCGTACATCCTGACATAGCGTCCGGCTGCCGAGACATTCAGGACATCATATCCGCCGTCGCCGACTGTCGTGCTGTACACGGTTGTCCAGTGTACGGCATCGTCGGATATCTGGATTTGGTAGCTACTGGCATAGGCCGCTTCCCATTTGAGCACGATTTTTCCAATGTCATAGACCGCCCCCAAATCAATATAGATCCATTGCGGGTCGCTGTAGGCAGATTCCCAGCGGGTGCTTAGGTCATTGTCTGCTGCCCGGGAGGGAACATTTCTGTTTACAACAAAGGAAGCATACGCCGGTTTGTTCAACGACAGAGGTGTCACATTCATAAAGACGGGCAGAGAGGTGGATACTGCCCCCTGATTGTCCACTGCCTTAGCCGACAGACGATAACTACCGCAGTCCCCTGCAGGCACATTATTCCATGTAAAGGAATAGGGAGCGGCGGTATCCGTCCCCAGCAAAGTCGAACCGTGATAAAAATCCACTTTGCTGATGGTGCCATCTTCATCAAATGCAGCCGCTTCGATGGTTACAGCAGCCGGCTCAGCATAGGTACTGTTATTTACGGGGGAATTAATGACGACTCTGGGTGGAGCATTGTCTGTACCGCCGGCTACCCAGCGAATCCAGTTGATGTTCATTCCTGATGTTTCACAAATTAGACGTACCGTATGATAAGAGCCCGGCGCGAATGTTTCAGGGGGTGTGTCCACGGTCGCCCAACTCTGGAATCCGCCCGTATCAGGGAGCGCAACGGCGGGTTTCACCTGTCCATCGATGACAAAATGCAGCCGACCGGCATCGTTATTTGCGGCTACGCGAACCTGGAGAGTTCCAGACCCTTCCATCGGCACTTCTTCCCACTGAAACCACTCATTGGGCTGAATCCAGCCGATGCTGAATCCGCCCCCTTCATCCTGTGTGGGTTCAATCCCGATATTGCCGTTGCGATAGAGTCTCGGTGTTCCGCCGCCTGCCGCACCGCCGTAGGTATCACATCCTTCCGCTTCCAGTTTAAGTTCCGCAGGGAAGGGATGACGGCTGTGTTTGCGAATAATGTTGAGCCGTTGATTGGGATAGTCATAATAAGTCTGTTCATAGCTGAGCGGATTACCGTTTTCATCCAGGTTGCGCACCCGGAAGAGAGCGGCATCTTCTTCGTAATCGGTAAATCCTTCTAACAGCGTCATCAGGGCACCGGCGCCGACCGTGTGGTGAAGCCCTTCATTCAGTAAATTGCCGTGATCCGGGTCCAGAAAACCGGGGGGATTGCTTGAATTTTGAAATTGTGCAACCGCCACACCGATTTTCACGCCATTAAAGACGGACAAAGTCCAAGGGTCATTGGGCGGCCCAAACCAACTATGGGTGGCATCCAGCACTCCCGGATTGGCACAAGTGGAATCGTTTGAGATAAAGTCTCGATTCCCTACAATGTAGGGATTAAATCCAAAATCCTCCATGCACCGCTGACGTACCCAAAGCATAGCCCGAGAGAGGTTGCCCTGTGAGTTGGCAACGAAATAGGGATTGCCCGTCCAGATCCAGATGACAGGTCGGCCGTCAATCTTGAATCGCTGGGCATCTGGAACGGTTTCATAGAAGAGTTTGTAATTATAGTCATAGATGAAAACCCAGTTGGCCGGATCGCTGATGTCGAACGGTTCTGCATACCAAAATCCCCGTCCCTCCGCCATATTCCATTGAGCGCACCAGGAGGCGGCATTGTCATCAAATATGGCGAATTTAGTAACATTGCCCAGGTTATTGAGGGCCGTTACAAGAGGAGCCATATCTGCGGGAGGAGAGCCCGTATTGGGCCAGGAGCCGGTCAGATTGGGACAGATAAAGTCCAGTCCCGCCTGAGTAATCTGGGCCGCCCAGTCCTCCCATGTTGCAGTCGGATTGCCCCGCTGGGGGTTATAGAGGGAAATGTTGGTTTGATTGGGATACGTCAGCGGTCCTTCAAGCTGGGCACTGTACTGCCAACCACAGGTGGCGCCGATAAAACCAGCGGCATTTTCCATATCCACTGTCGAGAAACTCCAGACTGTTCCGGGGTATTTCTTGTCCCCGAGAACAACATCGATTCTCCAGTAATAGTGCTCATCCGGGTACAGCAAACCAGGGGCAAAGTTTTTTTCAGACTGTGTGCCCTGAAATTCAGGACTTTCATGATCAGCATTTAACACGGCCATATAATTCATTCCAAAGTATATATCAAATGAATCAATAAAGGGCGGCGCTTTCCAGAAAAGCTGCGACGGCATAATCACCTGACCATCAGCCGGATTGGGATCAAAGGCAGCAAGACTTACACCGTAAAACCAATTCTCTGACATCTGCGCCAGGTCCTGCATATTGACCTTGCAGTCACCTGTAAAGTCAGAATGGACTCCGCATTCCTGCGACAGCCAATCACCGACGAATAAGATCAAATCATCAAAGTCCACATCAAAATCGCCGTCCACATCGCCGTTAACGGGAGCAGCAGCCCAGATTGTGGTCTTACCCTGATTTGTCCGGTCATAGTCGTATGTAATGATTCCATTACCATCATAGGCAGTTAAAAAACCGCTGGTAACCCAGTTTTGTACGGCGGCCTTATGGTTGCCATTGAGGATTAGTTTTCCGTGTGTAATATCGATTGTGCCGCGATCCGCCTGCAAACCGCTGACGGAACCGGCATATAACTCTCCCCCATTAAGCTGGGCATGAGTTTTAACGGTATATTGTCCATTAACACCATCAAAATAAAAACCAAACCGAAGCACTGCCTCTACCACTATTGTCCCGCCGTTCATTGTTAAGATCATTTCATCATCCGGCAAATCATCCCATTGTCCGATTATCAAATCTCCTATGACGTGCAGCAGACCATTGGGCTGTACGGTGATGCTGCCGGAACGGTTCATAATGGAGGCATAGTTGGTGATGGTCAGTGAGCCGCCATCCTGGATGATTAAATGCCCCTGTTGATATTCGCTGACCAACAGGGTATCGATAGTTCCTGCATTATGATTCAGATAACACGGAGTTGTATTTGCGAGGTTCCACCTTGCGTAATCTGCCGGACCAGGGATTCCCCCGATCCAATTGGAGGCATTGCTCCACAGGTCATTTTGGCCATGGCCGTTCCAGGATGAAGCATATCCTGCGGCTGACAGAACACTAACGAACAGAATAATTAAGAAAAAACTGATATGCTTAAAACAGGCCGATCGCTGCATCAGCATTACGCTATCCCCCTATCGAGAAGATTTGCTGCATACATTCTATTCCTCTAAGGATAGAAAGACCTGCCGGGAATATCCGGCAGGTCTTAAAAAGCAACCCTATTTATCTTTTCCGGTGCAGCGTCAGCGTACCCAAAGCCAGCAGAACCAGCATGGACGGTTCGGGAACCGCGGTGATTTCTGTGTAACCATTGCCCAGTTGGGCAACGATCGTTCCTGCACCATCAAACGCTGTCAGGCGACCGGCAGAAACCCAATTCGCAACTAAACCCAAAACGTCACCCGCCACGATGACGGTTCCGTTGGTAATGTTCATGATGCCGCGGTCCAGAATGAGGGCATCCACATCCAGAACGCCGGCATTGATTTCGGTCCGGATGTCCACGGTGGAACTGCCGTCGAAGTAGATGCCATGATAGAAGGCGTTGTTGACAGTCAAGGTCCCGCCATTCAGGATCAGGCGGGCAAAACTATCCGTATCGTCGTACATGGCGACAGTAAACATACAGTTGGCTGTCAATGAGCCGCCGGTCTCAATAGTCAGAGTACCGTTGTTGTTCCATCCCGGGGACACATCGCCGCCTGAAACCGTCAGACGCCCGCCATTTTTGATGAGCATAGAAGCACCGGTGCCGCCGGCAGAGATGTGGAGGGTGTTGATGGTGCCTGCATCGCTGTCGAGGATGCAGGTTTTCGGGAAATCGTAAATTATCTCCGCCCAGTCCGAAACGCCGGGGACTCCGCCGGAGCCGCCGATCCAGTTGGAGGCATCACTCCAGACGTCCCCGTCATCCAGACCATACCAGATTTGAGCATTTGTCATCATGGCTGCAGCCAACAAAAAAACCACACAGAATTTCAAGTTTTTCATCTTTCCAACCTCCAAAATAAACTAATTTAATTTTATACATAGCCATGCATCAGGTTTTCCTTCACACACTTCACATCCCATTTCAGCTTTATCGACCCGCAAAATCAGCCCGCGTATCGGAGAGATATGCTTTGCTGCCGACCTCCTGTTAGGGAGCCGGAACCGGGATCGGCGCTGTCAATTCATAATTTTCCAGCCATCTGGCGGCCAGTACGGCAACGTCCTGCAGATCAATTCGGCAGTCAAAATACAAATCCAGCTGTTGATCGGCAGGATCCAGTCCCGGCCCATCGACAGCAGCCGAACAGGGACTTCCGTAAACATTGATCACGACGGTGTCAGATACGGGAGCATTAAACTCATCCTGAACAGTCAATGTCAGCGTGACCGCACCCAGTGCACTGTCCACAGTGACAAGCGGGGCTTCTGCCGCCGGATCTGAGAAAATAACATTGGGTTCTGTTTCGGGCGCAGTTGTCCAGAGATAGGTTAATGAACTGACACCGTCATCAATGACGGTCGGAGCCAACTGGACCGGCTCGTTAATCCAGGTAATCATATCAACGCCGGCATTGACTATGGGGGCGGAATCATATGTGGTGTAGAATTCAAATAGGGCGCTTTCAATTATCGGATAAGCGTTTGGGTCGCTGTTGCTATAATGAACAACCGCCGGGTCGCCGTAAAGATACGAATCCACCTGCCAGTAGTAAGTCTTGGGAACATCCGATGCGTTAACGGTAACAGTCGTTGTATTTTGACCGGCTGTAACAACCTGTGCATAATTTGCACCCAGTTTATTCGGTTCTGTTCCAAACCAGACATCCACATAAACGTCATCACCGGGGGTGTTTGGTTCCATATTCGTCCAGCTCAGAGCAACATCACCGGCCACGACCGTTTCATAAAAATCCGGCGACGGGTGCATGTTGTGCTTAGCGGTAACTGTGTGAGGCCATGGGACAATATCAAAACTTACTGTTCCCTGGCCGCCAAAACCAATGATCTTTCCGGCAGCAATTAAATCAGAAACAGCCGCATCGCTGTACCATGGACAGAATCGCCCATTCCAAACATCGATCACACCGCCCTTGACAGTAATGTAGTAGCACTCAACAATACCACTTTTGCAAATCTTGACTTCAGAATCCACAAAAACACCGTTGTTATCGTAAATAGCTAAAAACAGTGCGGCCGGCACAAAAAATCTGCCGCTGTTAACCGTTACCGTGCCCTTGTTTGCCCAGCATCCAATCGTCGTGTCGTTGCGTATAATAACTTCGCCATTGTTGTTGATCGTCAGCGAACCGGGAGCATCCCAACCAACCGCTCCCATTTCCGCCGTCCCAGAGACCCCTTTGGCGGCATCAATTTTACCGCCATCTACAGTGAGATCGCCGGCTCCACCTGAGCCAATTTGCAGACTGTTAATGATTCCGGCATCGTAGTTCAAAAGGCAGGACGACCTGATACGAACGTTGTCCGCCGCGCCAGGCAAGACCGAAGGCACGCTTCCCTCCACCGTCCAGTTATTAAGGTTGCTCCACAGATTGTCCTGGGTCCCCTCGAAGTAATATGCGGCCGCTTGCACCAACCCCCCCATCATCAAAACAATTCCTAACAGGAACAACATTCGTTTCATCGCCATTCTCCTTTCCCGTAACATTCATTTTCTGTTTACTTTTATAACGCCTTACTTTTGCTTGAACTTCAGAAGGAATCAACCCCTACAAGCCCGCCGGCTACCAGAACCGCTTGCCCGCATAATATCTGGTTTCCTCCGGCGTTGCGGTAATAGCGGATCCGTCACACATCAGCACGTTAGAGCTGCCGCCGTTGTAGGTCCCTGTGCCGATTTGTACCTCTATTTTTCCGGCGGACAATTGGTGAAAGCTGGCGAAACAGTCCGAACCTGCCAACAGGGTTGTATCGTTCAGAACAGCACTGCTGAGGGGATTGCCGTTCATGTCGTTCAGGGTCCACATGTTCTCTTCCGCCCACAGGAAGACCTGGGAAGGGCTTCGAATTTCCGTTTTTCGTATCGACTTGAAGACATAAGTATCCGGCTGCATCATTCGCTGCAGGTTGCCGTTCATCGTCAGGCTGAAGGTAATAACTCCCGTCGCCACGGCTGTGTTATGATTCGGATGGAAAGAGGCGTACTTCGCAGACAGTTTGCGGAAAACCGGGCATACACTCACTTGTGCCACCTGGAGATAGGGCTGGAGGGGACCGCCAAATTCAGGGTGCTCGTCCAGATCAAACAGCGGATTGTGCCACCGGCAGTACTTCTGGACCTCGCCAGCCGCCTGCAGCACGCTGTCACTGGCAAAGATGGACTCCTGCGGAATCGGCAGCAGTTCCTTGTTTTCCTGAGCATACATCTCCGTCACCAGCTGATACTGGTGCAAATTGTTTTTACACACAATCTCCTCTGCAAACCGCTTGGCCTTGGAAAGGGCCGGAATAAGAACCGAAAGGAGCAGCCCAATGATGGAAATCACAACCAGCAGCTCAATCAGCGTAAAACCCTTCAGTCGTTTCACGATTCGATCCGTCAGAATGGTCGAGCTCGGTATCATCATGGATTCACTTCCTTTCTTCCGTTCCCCCTGCTGCCCTGTACAGGTTTTCAACCTCCTCGGCGGACAGGGTCCGATCATATTCACTAATCTCGTCCACTACGCCGCAAAATGGTTCCCGGCTCAGGGCAAGATGTTCCACTTGGTCATAGTAGGGATTGATGGTGGAACAACCGATATAGCCGATCAGATTGGGTTGCGGCCGGGAAGGGAGCTGCTTGGCCGCCCGGAGCCGACCGTTGACATACAGGTTGATGCGGTTCTCTGCGGAACAGGTCACAGCCACATGGTACCACGTATTTAATTGGACCGGCTCCGCCGCACTGATAGAATGCAGTGCCTGATTGTCAGCCGCCGACTCAGGGCAGTAGACATAGAAGGAAATCCGGTTGTCTTTACTTAGATAAATTTGATCGGAATAGCGGCTGAGAATCCCATAGGTGTCCTCATTTGAATAGACGAGGATGCTCTGGAGCCCCGGGGTTTCCGGGCAGAACCAGAGAACAATTGAATAGTTTCCAGTTCGTTTCCAGTCCGTTGTCTCGCTGCCGATCCGCGCAAGTCCGGCTGGGATCGCCTCCTGCTCGCCCGCTTTCCTGCCGAGCAGCCGAAGAGCAAAATTGGGTTTACCGCTGCCCAGATTCGGCCCTGCGGCTCTTCGCTGAACCACACCTGCGCAGCGGCCGGAGACATCCTTCGGGTTCATCTCATTGATCAGACGTTCCTGCAAATCCCTGTCAAACCGCCAGTAAGCAATCGGATTCGTGGCATAGACAGCCTGCTCATACAAATCCGGAGACTCCCATCGGAA
>Ga0116190_1002368_pt1 | contig 15109 bp, 11 predicted proteins | sample AD_JPNTR4_MetaG_FD_89808 | JGI IMG/M metagenome (GOLD analysis project Ga0116190, IMG submission 89808) | Active sludge microbial communities of municipal wastewater-treating anaerobic digesters from Japan - AD_JPNTR4_MetaG | ecosystem: Engineered > Bioreactor > Anaerobic > Digestate | place...
CTACATAATCCGGTAGGGGATCTTTTTCCGTTAACTGTCCCGAGCCGCATTCAAACTCACCTGATTGAATGATTTCGTAGATGTTTTTGATTCCGTCACCGTACAGCGTGTCCGGGCCAAACCCAAGTTTGAATCCGTTGAACTCAGGCGGGTTATGACTGCCGGTTACCATCACTCCGCCTTCTATACCGTATTTTGCCCTGGCAAAATAAAAAAGAGGTGTTGTCGCCATACCTATATCCAAAACACTCACTCCACTGTCCATAAGAGCCTGGCAAATGGCCCTGGAATAAGCATAAGAGGATAGTCGGGGGTCTCTACCCAAAACGGCCGTGAAGATGTTTTCCTGCCTAAGAAATGTTCCGTAGGCACGTCCTATGAGGTAAACGGTGCTTTCGGTTAGATCTTCGCCTACAACACCGCGTATGTCATACTCCCTGAATATCTGGGGATTTACTTGATGTGGTTTGTACATAATAGGTCCCTCCCTGATCGCTACATTCTACCCTGCTCGGGCAAATCCTCTACGAACATCCCCGAGCGCAAGGCATAAAACACGTGCAGCCGGTCAGGTACATGCACCGCAAGAGGAATTAGAAGCAGGGGACAGCCCCTGCTTCTACTGGTTTTTATGGTATATTATGTCGAGCCCTTCTAGTGTCAAAGTTGGATCTACGACTGTGATAGTCTCAGATTCAGAAGCAACCAGCTGAGCCTGACCTCCCGTAGCTACTACTTGGTTAACGCTGCCTATCTCAGCTGCTATCCTTCTCACCAATCCGTCTGTCTGTCCTGCGAAACCGAAGATAACCCCCGCTTGCATACTCTCTACTGTAGTCTTTCCTACCGCATGTGAAGGCCTAATAAGTTCTATACGTGGCAGTCGAGCAGCCTTTTCGAACAAGGCGTCGGTTGCTGTCATGATTCCGGGTGCAATAGCCCCACCAAGGTATTCTGCATCTTTGGATATGGCGTCAAATGTAGTTGCTGTGCCAAAATCGACTACAATCACCGGTCCGCCATATTTGTTATAGGCAGCGACGGCATTGGCTATTCGATCCGGGCCGACCTCTTTCGGGTTCTCGTACTTTATGTTGATTCCGGTCTTAGTCCCCGGACCAACTACAAGGGGGTCTATTCCGAGGTATATGTCCATGGTTTTTTGAAGTACAGGAGTCAAGGGCGGAACCACAGAGGCGATGATCCCACCGCTGAGACATTCTTTTGAAACGCCTGCACGATCTAAAAGGAATTGAAAAATATGTCCGTATTCATCTTCTGTCTTTCTTCTATCGCTACAAATTCGCCAGTTATTCCTTATATCACCCTCGTGAATAAGCCCTATGACTATATGAGTGTTGCCCACATCTACAGCAAAAATCATCGGCAAAGCCCTCCCGCTTCAGCATAGACCCCAAAAACCAGGTTCCTTAAGCCTTGTTTTTCTAATCTACCGCTTGTCTCGCATGAACTTTGTGCTTCGATATATCAAATCTGTAAGTATCATTGCCACTAATGCCTCCGGAATCCCATGCATAACGCCTATAGCTGCAGCGGCTTCTACTGGGATGTACTTGAAGGCCACGCACAACCCCATGACCCCTATAGTATTCGTAAGGCTGCCTGCCACCGCTGCAAGAGCAGGACCAGGTACGCTGCTTCTTTTGTTGATGAAATAAATCAAAGCGCAGCTCGCGGCGCCAAACAACACCGCTGCTGCCCAACGGAAAACCTGCGATTTATCTTCGAAAGCCCAATATCCTGTGTGCGCCAATGCAATTCCTGTCACTGACATGAGGGCGACCTGCCCCTTCTTGCCTTTGGCCATTGAATAGACGTAATGAGATGAGACTCCAATGAGAATACGAGGTACAAATGCCACAACCGGATTGGTAAACATGAGTTTCGCTACAGGATTGGCTTCGGTTTGAGCTCTCCAGAAACTGAAGCCTCCGAAAATCCCGCCTACAATTCCTCCCGCTACCGGCCCTTCGAATATGCCTGCCAAAATCGCCGGTATGTGCATAGTGGTCGCCGACCCGGCGGGTGTAGGAACCGGTATAAACCCGCCCACAGGCATAAACCCTAACGCAATTGTAATTGCTCCAAGTATACCTACTAAGGTAATCTGCCGAGTAGACATTTTCATTTCTGAATGCGCCTCCGTTCCGACTCCCATCTATTTGGGATGTCGTTCGAAATCACTAATACGCTCAATGGCAAATACTAACATTACATAGCCCGACTAACCTTGGAACTCTAACCCCAAATCAGTCATAGAAGGGACTCCGGCCAGACCTTTGCATGAAGTCACACCGTCCATGATCGCCCAAGCGACAGCTTCCTGAGCTGCCATACCTATTTGAGCTACAAGGGCAGCCCGAAGCTCCCCCGAAGGGACGACCCCCTCTTTATCGCGCTCACCCGTAGAAAGAACAAAAATGGTATCTCCATCAAAAGGCGTAAAGCAGGGCCTTACTGTTCTGGCCAATCCCCCCATGGCCATAATCGCCACGCGATGACATTCTTCCTTTGTTAATCCTGCGTCTGTAGCAACTACACCGATTGTCGTGTTTTTTCCGCAAAGTCCTCCCGCATCCATGTTTGGTGGAGAATTCTGAGGGAGTTCCGAAGAAAGGCCAACAAAACGCTTGGATTCCCGGTCATATGCCCCCGCAAGCTCACGTCCTGTTCTGAAATCAAACACGTTGCCCAGTGCGTTTACTGCTATTACGCACCCTATCTTGAAGCCATCGGGCACGCTAATTAATGAGTTCCCCAATCCGGATTTCATCCTGTATTGAGGGCCCATAGATTTGCCCACAGTTGCTCCTGTCCCTGCCCCTACGTTCCCTGATTCACTGGTGCCTTCTTCTGAGTTCACACATGCAATGTAGGCCATATCAGGGGTCGGACGTCCTAAAGGATCGCCTATGTCAAGGTCAAAAATCACAGCTCCGGCAACTATCGGAACTTTATGAACTCCGGTGTCAAAACCCACGCCTTTTTCTTCAAGGTATCTAACTACACCCGAAGCGGCGTTTAACCCAAACGCGGAGCCGCCGGCTAAGAAAACGCCATGCACTTTGCTGACTGTAAAACAAGGTCTCATCAAATCCGTTTCGCGAGTGCCGGGCGCACCTCCGAGAACCACAACGCTACCTGTAGCTCCCTTTTCGCATAGGACAACCGTAAATCCGGTCAATCTCTCACTGTCACTTATGTGCCCCACTTTGATGCCCAAAACATCTGCAATGCTGCTCAAGATGATCATTCTCCCTGGTAATAGTATGAACCAGCGGGCTGCGCCTTTGGGAGTTGCATAAGACGCAGCCCGAAAACAGCACCTTCACCTGATCCCTTAGAACAGACCTACAATGTTCCCATTCTCGTCAAGATCCATGTTTGCACCCGCCGGATTCGAAGGAAGCCCTGGCATTGTTCTCATTTCGCCAAGCAGAGGATACAAGAAGCCTGCTCCGACTGACGCTCTTACTTCTCTCACCGTTACGCGGAAATTCCTCGGACGCCCTTTGAGGTTCGGATCATGCGACAACGATAGATGTGTCTTTGCCATGCATATGGGGAGTTTGTCATAACCCAACCTCGTGTACCGGCGTATCTGCCTTTCTGCAAGAGGCAGATAGTCAACTCCGTCGGCCCCATAAACCTTGGTTGCAATGGTCTCTATTTTCTCTTTGATCGGAGCGTCAAGAGGATATAGGAAGTGGAAATTAGTAGGCTCGTTTTCCGTAACATCAATAACCGCTTGTGCAAGGTCTAAGCCGCCTTCTCCACCTTTTGCCCAGACGTCAGACACAACCGCAGCAGAAGCTCCCATTTTCTTGGCCCGGTCTATAACAAACTGTATTTCCCTCTCGGTATCTGTTGGGAAGTGGTTTATAGCTACGATACACGGAACTCCATGCATCAGTACGTTTTCGATCTGCTTGTCTAGGTTCTCGCAACCCTTATCCAGCACTTCCATGTCCTCTTTCGCTAGTGCCTCGGTGTCAAGCGGTTTGCCGGGAACAACTTTCAAAGCTCCGCCGTGCATCTTAAGTGCTCTAATCGTGGCCACTAAAACCGCAGCATCAACCTTCATGCCGCTGTAACGGCACTTGATGTTGAACAGTTTCTCGGCTCCGATATCAGCACCGAAACCGGCCTCTGTAATCGTGTAATCAGCTAGTTTCGTTGCCATCATATCTGCCAAAATTGATGAATTTCCATGCGCTATGTTCGCAAAAGGCCCTGCGTGTACAAATACAGGCGTGTTCTCGAGGGTCTGGATCACGTTTGGCTTTATGGCATCTTTCATGAGGATAGCCATGGCACCACCGCATCTAAGATCTTCGGCGGTAACAGGTTTATTGTCATAGGTATATCCGACAACTATACGTCCAAGCCTTTCACGAATATCTTTAAGACCCGTTGTAAGAGCCAATATAGCCATAACCTCGGAAGCGACCGCAATATCGAACCCTGTTTCCCTAGGGATACCGTTTTCAGAACCGCCAAGACCAATCACAATCTTGCGAAGGGACCTGTCAGAAATATCAAGAACTCTTGGCCATGTGATCGTAAGCGGATCGATATTCAAAGGGTTCTTGTGGAGAAGACTTGCATCTAGAAATGCTCCCAAAAGATTGTGGGCGGTAGAAACTGCGTGGGTGTCTCCTGTAAAGTGAAGGTTAAAATCCTCCATCGGGACGCACTGCGAATAGCCGCCGCCTGCAGCACCGCCTTTTATCCCAAAAACCGGTCCCAAAGACGGTTGTCTTAAAGTATTCACAACTTTTTTTCCTAGTCTGCCCATCGCCTGTCCAAGCCCTATGGCCGTCGTAGTCTTGCCTTCTCCCAATGGAGTAGGCGTTATGGCCGTAACGACTATGTACTTCCCCTGTGGACGGTCTTTCAGGTCGTTTAGAAGATCTAGGCTGATTTTGGCTTTGTACTTGCCATAGTTTTCCACATAGTCATCTGGAATCCCAAGCTTTCTTGTGATATCAATCACCGGTAACATGTTTGCTTCTTGAGCAATTTCAATATCTGATTTCAACTAAGTTCCCCCTTTTGTTTAGGTTTCTGAGCCTTTGCCGACTCATAATTGACATAAACTGGTCACCTCGGAAACTCACAACCCTCAAGAGTCTAGGAGGCCTGGCATCCCCGCCACAACATGGCCACAAGGAACCCAAGGATCAAGAACACGATGTCTAGGGTGCCACAACCTTTCTTCTTCTGGGTCTCTTCGTTCGCCTTTTTCCCTTTGGGCTTCACTTCTGGCTCTTGAGTCCCCTGCGAAGCTCTCCATTCCTCATATTGCTCAAATGCAGGGCGAAAGGCCTTCTCCAGATCTCCTTCTCTGGACCCTTCCAAATACTCATCTCTATCTTTATTCAACTTGCTCACCACCTGCAATTATAATTTGAAAACTGTGCTTCCCTCAAGGGTCCATTTTCGGGCACATTCAACCCCTGTTTCTCTCAACTACAACTTTTCCGCCCTTTATTACGGTATTTACAAGATTGGTACCAAACCTATAGGGTATCTCCCTATAATCTAAAGCATCAAATACCACAACGTCCATGGAAAATCCTTTACCTAATCCACCCACCACTCCGCCGAGGCCTGAAGCCCACGCAGCGTTCCACGTAGAAGCAATAAAAGCTTCTTCAGGCGAAAACCCGAGCGTTGAGCAAGCCAAAGTCATGCAAAGAGGCATGGACATGGCAGTAGATGTTCCCGGATTGAAATCCGTACCTAATGCTACACACACCCCGCTATCGAGCATCAGGCGACCGGGAGCGCCCGGAAATTCGCCTAGATAGCAGGAAGTTGCGGGAAGAAGGACTGCAATCGTATCTGAGGAAGCCAATCTATCGATCCCTTTAGGAGACACCTTTATGAGATGATCGCACGAAGTTGCCCCCAATTCGCACGCCAATTCGGTAGCACCGGTGTTTTCAAGCTCGTCAGCGTGGATCTTGGCGGAAAAGCCATGAGAAATACCCTGTTCAAGGATGTATCTACTTTCATCAATAGTGAAATTCCCTACGTCACAGAAAACGTCCACAAATTCAGCCAGGTTTTCAGCCTTAACGGGTTCAAGCATACCGACTACTTCTTTGATATAACCTTGGCGGTTATGAGCGAATTCGGGAGGCATCGCATGGGCACCGAGAAAAGTCGGTACTAAATCCACTGCGTGAACTCTGTTGCACTCTCTAACAACTTCGAGTTGCTTAAGTTCATTCTCAAGATCCAGTCCGTATCCGCTTTTTGTCTCGCAGCTGGTAGTACCGTTGCGTAGCATCTCATATAGAAAGCCCAAAGACCTCTCGAGTAGCTCTTCTTTGCTCGCGTTTCTGGTTGCTCTGACCGTACTCATAATGCCTCCGCCGCGTTGAGCAATTTCCAAATAAGACGCACCCTGACACCGCAGCGCGTATTCTTCGTACCGCCATCCCCCGAAAACCAGATGTGTATGTGCATCCACAAACCCTGGGGCAACCACTCTCCTTCCGGCATCCACAACTCTAGCATTCTCCAAGAGATCCACTTCATTTTGAAGAGATGGATTTGGTCCCAGGGCCACAATCTTGCCATCTCTTGAGGCCAAAAAGGCGTTTTCCAGTACCCCTAGATCCCTTGCATCTTGGCCTCTCTTGGGACCATCGCCGGGAGCCATGGTGAGAAGCTGGCCGATGTTTATCAGCGCAAAGTCAGCCTCGGGTTTCCTATTGCTCTTCATCCTACCTCATCCTTTGCATATCGCTAATGTTAGAATAACTCGCCGCTCTCTTGAAGGACTGCCTCCTCCAATTTGCCGGACACTATTAACCGCCTGGCAGCCTCCAAATCCGGATTCAAAGGCCTGTCTTCCTCAAGTGAAGGTATTTCCTGTCTCAAAACGCCATAGGCTGCACGGCCGGCAGGCGACAGTCTTTCTTTCGCAAGGAACTCCACGCCTTGACATGCGCTCAAATATTCTGCGGCGAGCACATATGAGACATTTCCGGCAATATCTCGCGCTTTTCTCGCGGCAATCGTCGACATGCTGACATGGTCTTCTTGATCCGCTGAGGTCGGAACGGTATCGACGCTTGATGGATGGGCGAGAACCTTGTTCTCCGATACCAACGAGGCCGCGGTATACTGGATTAGCATGAGACCGGAATTCAGACCACCTTCTTTTGTGAGAAAAGGAGGGAGACCGCTTTTTACTGAATCCATCATCCTAGCTATCCTCCGCTCTGATATATTACCCAGCGAGCAAAGGCAAATCCCAAGATAGTCAGATGCGACGGCAAGAGGCTGTCCATGGAAATTCCCGCCAGATAGAATCCTGCCGTCTTCAAGGACTAACGGGTTGTCCGTGGCGGAACCGCTCTCTATCTCAACGATATTTGCAACGTGATTCAATCCCTGGCGAACAGCTCCGTGAACTTGCGGTATACACCGCAAGACATAAGAGTCTTGCACGCGGACCTGACCCGACACTGTAGATAGCCCAGATCCTTTTAAAAGGGTCCTCAAATTGCTCCCTACTTCTCTTGCCCCATCTTGGGGACGCAGATTCAGTATCCCATCATCGTAAGCATCGACAATAACCTGCAAAACCTGCCCCGTGAGCGAAGCAATTATATCCGCCGCTTTAGCCAATACCCGGCCTTGATCGACAACTAAGGAGAGCACCCCGTTGGTCATTTGCACACCGTTAGTAAGGGCCAAACCTTCTTTGGCCTCAAGTTTGCACGGTCTTATACCGGCTTTATCCAGAGCCTCTTTCCCAGGCATAACGTCGCCTTGGTAAAAAGCATGCCCTTCTCCGATGATAACCAGAGCGATATGCGCCAGAGGTGCCAAATCTCCGCTTGCGCCCACTGAACCCCTCTCGGGTACGCACGGGGTCACGCCCTTGTTTAGCATGTCTACTATAGTCTCAACTACCTCAACCCTTATACCAGACATCCCCCTCGCAAGAGCATTTGCCCTTAGAAGCATAGCAGCCCTCACTTCTTCTTGAGAAAACAAAGGGCCTACGCCTGCCGCGTGACTTCTGACTAGGTTTTCCTGCAATCTCGCAAGATCATCGTAAGATATGGGGGTGTCGGCGAACTTGCCAAACCCTGTATTGATACCGTATACTCTTTTCCCATCTTCAACCGCCTTGCCCATAAGGGTATGGGACTTAATCATCTGTTCTTTAGCTTCTTGTAATATCGCTACCTCTTCCTCGTGTTTCGCCACCCTCACTATTTCCCCTATGGTCATATTCTTGCCGCTTATGGCTACGGTCATTTCGTCATCACCTTCCGTGTTTTTGCATTAACTCATGGCTTTTAGCGATAGAAAACCTACACTCACCCTTCGTTAGCGACAATAACGCTTACTTTCATACCTTGAGCGAGGCAATCCATACTCGCATCTATGTCTGATATATCAAGGCTCTCTAAGATAGAGCCATAAGAGAAGAGGTTTTCACCCAAGTTGGACAGGCGAATCTGGCTCATCCCGACAGATTCAAAAGAGCTAAAGACTGTTATGAATCTACCTAGGGCAGCCCTTCTCTTTCTTTCAAACTCTGCCGCATCTACTCCATCCATGCCAACTCTATTCACTTCTTCGAGAATCATCTCGTTTAGGACATCCGGGTTCTCGCTTTCTGCACCTACAATCGAAAAGGCGTAGTCGGGCCATGCTTCATAGGAGAAACTCAAATTGTCTGTCAAACCTTGCTTATGAACTTGCGCGAAAAAGTCTGAACTCTTTCCAAATGTGATGTCCAGAAAAAAAGCGCACGCCATCTCACGCCTGAGCAACTCTCGGCCATTTAAAAGATGATTGTCTTTCCAACCTATGTTGAGAAGAGGTGTAGGAACAGGAAGGTTTATCCGAACATCGCCAGATACGTCCGGAGGCTCGTTGGGCCTTATCCTGATTGGCGGCTCTCTTCCGACATCTACATGTTTTTCAATGACACTTTGAGCCAATTCCAAGATTTCATCTGGTTCAAAGTCACCTGCGATGAAAAGCGTCGCGTTCTCCGGGCAGTAGAAGTTCTTGTGACACATATACAGCAGATCTTCATCAATTGCCTGAATTGATTCATAAGTACCTGCAATGTCTAGACGCACGGGATGCTCTTTGTATAATCTGCCCAAAGTTTCTCGAAAAATGCGCCATTCAGGCTGATCTTCATACATACTGATCTCTTGAGCGATTATGTTTTTCTCTTTCTCGACAGACTCTTTGGTAAAATATGGCGCGAAAACTACTTCCATTAGCAAGGCCAGTCCTTTGTCATAGTTGTCGAGGGACCAGAATTGATAGGAGGTAGAGTTGTTGGTTGTGTAAGCGTTTGCTGAGGCACCAAAAGATGCAAAAGCTGAAAAAGCGTCGCCCCAGGGCTTCTCGAACATCTTATGCTCTAAGAAATGCGCCACTCCGGCAGGAACACTGACCTGGGCGTCCGAACCGTGCGGGATAAATGTGGTGTCATTTGAACCGTAATTGACGCAAACCTCAGCATATTGTCTCTGAAAGGCAGGTTTTGGCAGAATGAAAACATTCATACCGTAGATGCGAGCTGCGTGAATCTGTTCATCCAGCAAGGGATCTCTAAGTGTTGGGAGTCTACTTAGCAATCTAGCTATCACCTTCCGCTCTCAGAACGTACACCGCTTTTAGTTCTGTTTTATTTGCCAAGCTAATCACGTCATCTTTGGTCACTTTCGAGACACCACCTACGATCTCCTCACCTGTCCGAGCACCACCTAGTATCTCGTGGTTAAGCATACGATTGATGATAGTTCCCTGATAATCTGCTTCGGTCCTTAGCCGCCGTATCAGTCCTTTTCTTGTGTTATCCATCTCTTCGTCTGATATATCTCCATGTCTTAGGACATCCATCTGCGAAGCGATTAGGTCTTCAACCCTATCTTTATCCCTATCTGAAATGCCGGCTATAGCGATAACAAGACCTCGCCACGCATCAACTATGGTATCTGCAAAATACGCGAGGTTCTCTTTTTCTCTTACTACGGAAAATATTTTAGAGTGTGGAAATCCTCCTAAAAGGCCATCTAGGAATAGCAGAACGGGAAACTCAGGATCTTTTGGACTCACACCTGTGTCAAATGCCATGCTAATTACAGTTTGGCGCCCCGGAAACCCTTCCTCTACACGGACTACCTCTTCAGGCGTAACCGGCGGCTTCAGTTCCTCGGAAATATCCACTATCTCCCTAAGCCTACCTGCCGGAAAAGTAATCCCGTTTCGAGAGACAATCTCGCCTACCTTGTCAGCGCCCTCCCCTATAGCGTAGATGCTTATCGGACAGGTAGAAAGGGTTTCCTTCCATACGTTCCAAGTAACCGCAGGGTCCGCTGATGCAAGCCGTTCCAGAGAGCCCCAAGGAGGAAGGCCCCTGCGATCTCCCCGTGAGATCTCTTCGATAAGTCGAACCACTGCATATGAGGGGGGATTGTTTATGAGTCCTATGATATCTCGTCTGTGATCCTCCCGCTCGACTTCAAACGTCCTCTCTGGATAAGCTTCATTCTCCAAGTAAGGATTGCCAACTATATCCCATAAGAAAGACCAGGTTTTAGCTTCGATTGAACCCAGTGCTTCTCCGAATTTCGCGGAATTCAAGTACTTAGGTGACGGTATTTCAATAGTAAAACGTATGACCTGCACGGGACCAACTTTGGAAGCATCAGATCCCAAATGCCCCCCGTACATAGACTCTAAGAATCTTGCGATGTGTTGGAGCGAAGGCAGAGAGCGGGTCCCATTGGAATTGAGCCTGGGAACAAGGGCAAGCGAGGTGAATCTCTCTTCATTGATAGGTATCTTTAAGAACACATTAATTGAGAGCGTCTTCCATTTTGACTCCGGTAAATATCTGAAAATCACACCTGGGGCAACAACCATTGGACCGAATTCGTCCGGTTGAAAACCGGGGCGACCGACTAGACTCACAATCTACACCACCTATTTGCTTCCTCTACATTTTGTTTTCTCGACCGGTTTGTAACAATCATAATATGCTCTCATGGTGACAGGCGAAGCCGCCTCTAGAGAGTTCGAATCATATGTTCCTACTATGACAAATCCTGCTTCTTCAAGCCATAAAGCAATGCTCTCCAGAGAAAAGGCTCGCTCTCGGTGGATCTCGTCGAACCTGTCCCAGTGGTCGCCTTCCTTTATAAATCCTGTCAAATTGACTTGCCACCATTGATTTCTCTTGTCCCAAAAGTCTTGCCACACCGCATAGTACCACGAACCGTCAAAGACAATAGTATCTTTGCCTACGGTTGATAATCTAAGATGGGTGTTAACGTCAAATACAAAATGTCCGCCTGGCTTTAGGGATTTGTAGACAGCGTGAAAACAAGATTTTACGTCCTCTGGCTCCAATAGATAGTTCAGACTGTCAAAAAGGCAAACCGCCGCATCAAACTGCTTCTCGCTTTCAAGGTACCTCATATCTTGCTGCACAAACGAAAGGCAAAGTCCCTCTCGGGCAGCTTTGTCTCTTGCCACATCCAGCATGTCTTTGGAACTGTCTACTCCCGTCACCTTATATCCACGTTTTGCAAGCCTTATGGCCATGTTTCCAGTGCCACATGCCAGATCGAGCACCGTCTTGGGGCGAAAACAATCGTGATCCCATATGGTTCTAATATAATTTAGCCAATCATCATATGGAACATCACACATTATTTCGTCATAGATTCTTGCAAAGCCCACGTATGGCTGCTTGGGTGTCACTTTTCTAATATCCCACCATAAACACGCATCTGATTTAGTCGAATTCTTCACAAAAACCCGAAAGTCCTTCTCTACCTGACTCTCTCGTTACTCCTGAAACTGAAACAGCCGCCCATTTGAGAGCGGCTGAAGCACATTCAAGTTCAAACGGCGACCTTCTTGTTACCGCACCTCAGGAACAGTAGCGGGTCTACCTCCGGCGGTCTTTGGTTCCCTCATTCGCGCTTTCTCGGGCCCTTCTTCGACACCGTCGAAAACCTCTTCGGCTACAGGCTCCTTATCCGGTTCTACTTGATCAACAGACTCACCCCGGACTAGCATTTCAAACTCCTTGCCTTTTAGCGTTTCCTTCTCCATGAGGGTCTCTGCCACAAGAATCAGTTTATCCTTGTTCTCGAGCAAGATGGACTTTGCCCGTTCATAACATTCATTGATAATGGTCCTTTCTTCTCGGTCGATTTCAGCAGCGACTTCTTCAGAGAAATCTCTTTCTCTAGCCAAGTCCCTTCCGAGAAACACCTGGCCTTCCTTCTTTCCGAATGTAAGGGGGCCAAGAGTTTCGGACATCCCAAACTCCATGATCATGCGACGCACCAAGTGAGTTGCCACCTCGAGATCATTTGCAGCTCCACTTGAGACTTCATCGAACACTATCTCTTCTGCCGCTCTTCCTGCGAGCACTGAGGTAACCTTATCCAAGATCTCGGATCTAGTTACAAGGTACCTGTCTTCTATCGGCAGTTGAAGCGTGTATCCAAGAGCCGCCCCACGCGGAATAATGGACACTTCATGCACGGGATCTGCATTTGGGAGCATCAAAGCCGCCAAAGCGTGACCCGACTCATGGTACGCAATGACTTTCTTTTCCTTATCGCTTATGAGTCTTGACTTTTTCCGAGGTCCGGCAACCACCCTGTGTATAGCTTCCTCGAGTTCCTGCATGCCAATACGCCTCTTTTTGCTTCGCGCTGCCAAAAGAGCCGCCTCATTCACTACATTCTCCAGGTCCGCGGGGGTAAATCCAGGCGTGGCTCTCGCCAAAACCTCAAGATCGACCTCTTTGGAAAGAGGCTTGCTGCGGGTGTGGAGCTTCAAAATCTCTACTCGGGCATTTAGATCAGGTTTGTCGAGAACTATCTGACGGTCAAATCTTCCCGGTCTCAATAGAGCCGGGTCCAACACATCGGGTCTGTTGGTAGCCGCCATAACTATGATACCTTCATTAACGCTGAAACCATCCATCTCAACCAAAAGCTGATTCAGCGTCTGTTCTCGTTCATCGTGTCCGCCACCCATTCCTGCTCCCCGCATCCTGCCTACGGCATCTATCTCATCTATGAATACAATAGCCGGCGATCTTTTCTTCGCTTCATTAAAAAGATCTCTGACACGAGCAGCTCCAACTCCGACGAACATTTCCACAAAATCCGAGCCGCTGATTGACAAAAACGGCACCCCGGCTTCACCGGCAACGGCCCTTGCAATGTATGTCTTGCCTGTGCCCGGTGCTCCGAAAAGCAAGACACCTTTAGGAATCCTTGCGCCCATCTCAAGGTATTTCTTTGGGTGCTTAAGAAAATCTACAATTTCGCCTAACTCTTCTTTGGCCTCGTCGCAACCAGCAACGTCATCGAAAGTAACTTTTTCGTGCGCTTCAGATTGCAGCCTGGCTCTAGCTTTGCCGAATTGCATAACTTGCTTTCCACCGCCTTGTGTTTGCTGCATCATAAAAACAAACAGACCAACCATAAGAAGTGCAGGAAGCAAGTTAGCGATCAAAGTCAGCCACCACGACGGTTCCTGAGGCAATTTCAGTTCAACCACAACCCCGGATTCTACCATTTTCTGATAGAGGTCGGGATCCACAGGAATGGCCGTGAAAAACTTGGTTCCATCCTTTAGAGTCCCTGTAACAGTACTGATTTGTGATTTCTGGTCTGTGATAGTAGCATCAGCTATTCTTGAACTCTCTACATATGAGAGAAATTGGTTATAGTCTAGTTCGGTGTACTGATCCTTGGGGGCAAAAAGATCAGCGATAGAAATTGCCACAAACATGAGCACAAGATAGACTGCAAGGCTCTTCCATAGTTTCTTGTTCAATCAAATCCCCCTTTCATAGTAGGCAACTGCATATTTTACAAAACTGCCATGAGCATTGCCTGCTTCTCCTGCTTGCAAACAAGCAGTCAACTCGCTAAATATTAGCACAATTCTGCCTTCGTCGCAAGAAAGGTTCAATGGTCAGTTCAAGTATGGTTGAGGTACTTTTGGTGACCTTAAACTCGTCGCTCAATCGAAAACCGCCAACCCAGAAAATACGGTCGCCACACACGAATATTGGAACAAAATCTCTGTAGTAACGCGAAACCCCCATTGATACGAAGAAATCTTGCAGTTTCTTCTCTTTGCCGCGCATGCCCAGAGGTTTGAACCTATCTCCCGGTTTTCTAGTCCTAACCCTTATTACGTCTCTACATATATTGTAGTCTGCATAGGCAGTTAATTCCACCATGAATAGCGAGTCCGGGATCTCACCTTTGTTAGATCGATTGACATTCCTAACCTGAGGCGTAAAATCGCCGGGTTTATCAAACACTCTAGCTTTGATTGTAAGGCCGAGTTCAGAAACAGGAGTGACTCCGGGCACTTTGACTTGAACATCTAAAGCCTCCGGGGCGGGCGGATAAAAGCCTAGGTATCCTCCGTGTGAATGAGCCGTAACGCTTTCCGGAAGACTCAAGGTACGGCCTTCTTTCTCCATCAATCGGATCACGTGTTCTACGTTGAGACAGTCAATTTTTCCACTGCACTCACGCCAACTGAGTTCTAGCACCCTGGAACTTATTGCCTCCGGAAGTGCATCTAGGCTCGCTTCATTCACAAGAGTCACCCGTCCTTCTTTGATTGTGACGTCTTCAAAAACGTCCCTCGCTGTGTTCTCGAGGAACTCCGCGTCCCATCTCAAGACTTCTGCAGTATCGCACAAAGTTTCAACTATGGACGGGTTAAACACTTCCTGCATCTGCGGAATTATTCTGTGCCTCACCAAATTTCGGGTATATCTCAAGTCAAGGTTGTACACATCCGTTATCACGGGAAGTTGCCTCTTTAGGCAATACTCCTCAATCTCGCTTCGCGAAACATAGAGCAATGGCCGTATAACCTTACCCTTGACCGGAGGTATGCCTGCCAAACCCTGGGTACCGGCACCCCGAGCCAGTCGCATTATGACGGTCTCTGCCTGATCATTCATATTATGACCGACAGCTATCTTGTTCGCTCCGACTTCCTCACTCAGCTCAAAAAGAAACCTATAACGGGC
>Ga0116190_1002371_pt1 | contig 15098 bp, 14 predicted proteins | sample AD_JPNTR4_MetaG_FD_89808 | JGI IMG/M metagenome (GOLD analysis project Ga0116190, IMG submission 89808) | Active sludge microbial communities of municipal wastewater-treating anaerobic digesters from Japan - AD_JPNTR4_MetaG | ecosystem: Engineered > Bioreactor > Anaerobic > Digestate | place...
ATTTCAGGAATATATAAAAAAGGTAATCAATACTTTTGTTCATGAATTGGGTTTTGGATATCTAAAATTAGATTTTGTTTATGCTGCGTCATTATGCGGGAAAGCGTATGATATGAATATTTCTTCAGCGCAGCGATTAAAGTTAGGGTATAGTTTGATAAGAGATGTTGCAGGAGAAAAGGTATTTATTTTAGGGTGCGGTTCTCCTTTATCACCGGCAATTGGTTATGTTGATGGAATGCGTATTGGTCCGGATGTAGCGCCGTACTGGATGGCTCCATACAGGTATTATATTACCAGAGATCCACATGCATTATGTACCAAATTTGCAATACGGAGCATACTGACCAGATCACAGTTGCATAAAAATCTATGGCTTAACGACCCTGATTGTATAATGCTACGACAAAAAGAAACAAAATTGACAATAGAAGAGCGGATGTCTCTTATCAATGCGGTAGTAATTACGGGTGGAATGTATTTTATTTCTGACGATTTAGCATTATTAAACAATACCGATTGGAAGCTTATTGATATTATTGATGAGCTTGTTCAGACATGTCATACTGGCAAAACATATCCGGTAGATATAATGGAAAGTAAAATTCCAGAAATTGTTTATAATACTTCAGGATATATAGCTTTTTTCAATTTTACTGATAGGCCTAGAAAAAAAATTGTGCAGTTAAAGGGTTTGTTAAAAAAAGTAGTTTTGCCTGCTAACAGGCTTGTTGATATATGGGGTACCAGGGATATTTACGTCTATAGCGATCATATAGATTTAGGTGAACTTAAACCTCATGAATCATTATTGTGTAAAATAATGTAAATGTTATATTTGTAAAAACAGAAATGGTTTTACAGCAGAATATATTACAACTCTGAAGATTATTTTTTATTTTTCCAGTTTTTTTTAACTTATTTTTTAATAATTATGTGCTCACAACATTATTAAAAATTTATTTTTTAGATGTTTTACTTATCGTAAAGTTATATAAAAATAGTATTTATATCTTTTAAAATTCCTTCCATGCTTGAATTGCCTCTTTTTAATTACGTTACTGTAAAATTATTAGATTAATTTAATATTAAAAATAGATGATTATGCAAAATATTGTATACTTAGAAACATAGTTCATATAATCGAAAATTGAAGATACTGGCAACAAGAAAAAACAATTTTATACTTATAACAGTGAGGTGCTAATGGAAACTATACTTAAAAAAATTGAAAAACTTATGGTGCAACATGATGCGATAAGCCCGGAGCTTATTCAGAAAAAAAATGTAAAATTGGGATTACGTAATCCAGATGGCTCAGGGGTTGTTGCTGGTATTACATCAAAAGGTACAGTTATTGGATATGAAAAAATACCTTCAGGTGATGGCAAAGTTACTGTTAAACCAGTTGAGGGGAAGTTATATTATTGCGGCTATGATGCCTGCGAATTAGCTGAAAAAATTCAGGAAGAAGGTAGATATGGTTTTGATGAAATTACCTATCTACTCCTTACTGGAGAACTGCCAGATAAGAAAGATCTGGAGCAATTTAGCGAGGTGATTGCCGATAGACGTCCTTTAACAAAATTTGAACGCAGTATCATAATGGCTGAAGATGTTAATAATAATCAGATGTACGCACTTCATTCAGTGATTTCACATTTAAACAGATGTGATCCCGATCCAGATTCAACTGATATCAAGGATGTTATCAGACAATGTATCAACCTGATTGCAAAAGTACCTGTTATTGTGGCATATAACTATAATGTGATGAAATTTAGAAAGGGTGGTGATTTAATTATTTGTAAACCAAATGCAGCGTGGAGCACGGCTGAAAACTTTTTGTATTTGTTGCACGGCGATGGGGAGCGCCCTAATGAATATGAAGCAAAATTGTTTGATTTAGCATTAATGCTTCATGCCGAACATGGCGGAGGTAATAACTCAACATTTACGGTCAGAACGGTAACATCAAGCGGTGCCAATACATACATGGCATTGTGTGCCGGTATAGCATCTCTCAGTGGACATTTGCATGGAGGAGCTAATGAATCGGTCATGAAAATGATGAAGGATATTAAACAAAATGTTAAAGATTGGGATGATGATGATGAGATAGAACATTATCTGAAGCTTATACTGCAAAAAAAGGCGTATGACCGCAGCGGTAAAATTTATGGCATAGGACATGCTGTTTACACAAAATCAGACCCGCGTGCCGTAATATTCAGAAAAAAGGCAGAGGAATTTGCAAAAATGAAGAAAAATCTGGAAGAATTTACATTATTTACAAAGGTCGCTGATATTGGCACTCAACTTTTGCTGGGTGATAAATCAAAGATTGTATCTCCTAATGTAGATTTTTATTCAGGATTAATATATAAGATGATGGGTATACCTATGGAAATATTTACACCAATATTTGCGATGGCACGTTTTGCTGGATGGTCTGCTCATAGGATAGAACAAATAATACACAATAAGATAATCAGGCCTGCGTATGCTTCATCAATCGATGAATATAAAAATTACATCCCATTAAATGAACGATAATATATTGGTTTATACTATATTATAAACCCTGCGCGATGGTGCAGGGTTTTTTTTAGTATAAAATATAGTTGACAAAATTGTATCATTTTTACAACATAACACTGTTATGTTAAGAGGAGGTTTTATGAAATATGATGTCATAGTCATTGGTGCAGGTAATGCTGGTTTAACTGCAGCAGCAACACTTGCAAAAAAAGGTGTCAAAACACTTTTAATTGAAAAGCACAATATTCCTGGAGGGTGTGCTACCAGTTTTTGCAGGGGTCGTTTTGAATTTGAAGTTTCACTTCATCAGTTGAGTGGAATGGGTACCCCTGAAAGGCCTGGTCCATTACGAAGCATTCTTGATAGCGTGGGTGTACTTGATACATTAGAGTTTGTCCAGATGGACAAGCTTTACCGGGTGGTAGTACCGGGTTTGATTGATATTACACTGCCAGCAGATAAAGAAGGGATTGTTACTGCATTACAGGCAAAATTTCCTGAGGAAAAAGATGCCATTAAAAAATTTTTTGATTTTGTATGGCAGTTTTTCATGGAGGTAATAGGAGCTTTTTATCTAAATGATCCGGATATAAATCAAAAAAAATATCCATTATATTATAAGTATGCCTTAAAGGATACACAATCAGTATTAAATGAATATTTTACCAATCCAATGCTAAAAGCAGTCATAACTCCTTACTGGACCTATATGGGCTTGCCTCCTTCAAAATTATGTTTTAGTGATATGGCAGCGTTGTTGTTTTCTTATGCTGAGTTTAAACCATATCACATAAAAGGCGGCTCGCAGATGCTGTCAAATAGTTTGCTTGAGAAATTTTACAGCAATGGCGGTGAAGCATTATTTAATACAGAAGTACAGAAGCTTCTTGTTAAAAATAATAGCGTTTATGGAGTAAAAACATCAGATGGCACTGAATTTCAATCAAAATATGTTTTATCCAATGCATCAGCAATCAGTACATTTGTTGATATGCTGGATGACGACAAGGTTTCTGGTCAGGTTATTGAGCCATATAAAGGTAGTAGCATTGGAACATCGTTTTTTACTATATATTGCGGTCTTGATTGTGAATACGATAAGGTTGGAATCAATGAAGAAACCAATTTTATATGCAACACTGCCAATCCAGAATATGATTACGAATTATCAAAAGTTGTGGATACCGACCAGAGTTCATTTATTGTAACATGCTACAATGTTTTTGACAATGCAATGGTTCCTGAAGGCACCAGTCAGGTTGTACTGGTAACCATGAAATATGCTGATGCATGGCTTAAAGTTCCACCTGCACAGTATTATGATGAAAAATGCCGCTGTGCAGAAGCAATGCTTAACAATGCTGAAAGAGTTTTTCCCGGGCTTGTAAGCCATATTGAAGAGATGGAAATTGCAACGCCTATAACCCATATGCGTTATTTAAATCATCCCGGTGGAGGAGCATACGGATTTGATCAGTATGTAAAAGATTCTACTTTGTTTATTTCGCCTAAACCGCCCATCAATGGTCTTTATTGTGCAGGGAGCTGGTACGGTTCTGCAGGCTATCAGCCAACCCTTACATCAGGACATTCAGCAGCAATGGCAATAGTAAAAGATATACGTAACAAATAGGAGGGGATGATGAATAGTGAAATACTGAAACAGTTAGATGGTTATGATAACGTTATAAACGAACGAGAGGTGCTCAAACGGTATGGTTATGATTATAGATTGGATCGAGGGTTTGTAAGAAAATATCTTGAGCGGTTGCATCCACGGTATATTACTACCAAAATTATTGACATCATAGAAGAAACGCCGTCAACCAAAACATTGCGTTTGGCTTCAGTGGAAAAATATTTACCGCCATTTCAGGCAGGACAGTACATATCTGTTAATGTTGATATTGATGGAATCAGAACTTCACGGCCATATAGCATTTCCTCATCACCTGATGAGACAGCATATTATGATATCACTATCAGACGAGTTGAAGGTGGGTTTGTATCTCATTACTTGCTTGATTCAACAAAGATTGGCAACACATTGCAAATATCATCACCCGCAGGTAATTTTATCCATAATCCTATTATTCACAGCAATGAACTTGTTTTTATTGCAGGCGGTAGCGGCATAACACCATTTAAATCCATGATTCAACATGCTGTTAACACCGGTATCAGCAGGGATATATGGCTTATCTATGGAAACAAAAATTCAGAAGAATTATTGTTTCATGATTACTTTACCATCGTTGCAAAAAAATACCCCACTATACGCTATGTGCAGGTATTGGAGGAGGGCGGGGCCAGCTATAATGGGTATATAACGGCAAAAATAATTAAGGAAGTTGTGGGCGATAGTTCCAGTAAAACTTTTTTTGTATGTGGACCTCAGGGTTTATATAAACATATCCTCAACGAATTACAAACCTTACAATTAAAGCCCAGACAGATACGCATGGAGATGTATGGAGTGCCCACAGATGTTTTTAAACAAAGTGGATGGCCTGAAGATGTTACGCCAGATTCGAAATTTAAAATTACTATTAAAAATAAGAAAGAATTTACGGTAGCAGCAGGTGAACCATTGTTAAACTCAATGGAGAAAAATGGAGTCATTGTACCATCGTTATGCAGAAGCGGGGAATGCAGCTTATGCAGGGTTAAACTTATATCAGGGAAAGTGTATCAGCCAGAAGGTGTTAAGCTGCGTCAGGCTGACCGACGTTTTGGTTATATCCATTCATGTGCTGCTTTCCCTATCACGGATTGTGAAATAATGCTATAAAAATTAATTGATTGAAGGAGATGTTATGATCACTACTAAAATTACAGAGATGTTTGGTGTTAAGTATCCAATTATTTGTGGAGCTATGATGTGGTTATGTAAACCAAAACTTTGTGCAGCAATTTCAAACGCTGGTGGTATTGGAAATTTAACGGCAGGAAATTATAGCTCAGAAGAGGAGTTTAGAAATGCTATCCATGAAACGCGGAAACTAACTGATAAACCTTTTTTTGTTAATGTAACAATTTTGCCATCTGTTCGCATTACTGGTGAGCATCATAAGATGTATTTAAAGGTATGTGCTGAAGAAAAGGTAGCTGGCATAGAAATATCAGGATCACCTATTGATAAAGCATGCGGCATGGAATATATTGAGATGCTTAAAAAAGCAGGGGTTAAACTTTTTCACAAAGTAGGTGCGGTACGCCATGCTCTCCATGCAGAACAGGTTGGTTATGATGGAATTTATGCCGCAGGAATTGAAGAAGGAGGGCATCCTTTAAGTGATGATGTTTCAACGATGGTATTAACAACAAAGATTGCTAAAACAGTAAAATTACCGGTTATTACGGTAGGCGGCATTGCTGATGGTAAAACAATGGCAGCTGCTTTCATGTTAGGAGCTGAGGGAGTTATGATGGCAAGCAGGTTTATTGCAACCAAGGAATGTGAAGTCCATGACAATATAAAGCAGGAGCTTGTAAAAAGGCAGGAAAATGAAACAACCTTAATTATGAAGAGCTTACATCTTCAGGGACGTGCTTTAAAGAATGATGTGGTCAATAAAATACTGGATATTGAACAGCGCGGTGGCGGCTTTGAAGAGCTTTTCCCGCTTATTTCAGGCGAACGGATGAGCAAGGCATGGAACAATGGCGATGTAAATGCTGCACCATTAATGGTAGGGCAATCCATAGGGCTCATTGATGATATACCATCATGTGCTGAATTGCTTCAAAGGATGGAGAAAGAAGCTGAAACGCAAATTAAAAAGATTTATAGTAACATACTGTAATAAATAGCGCGCAGGCAATCTGCGAAATTGCCTGCGCATACATTTCTTCATTATTGCAAGTGAGAAGAATATTTATTTGAGGAGTGGTATCAATCTCTTTTTTATGGCTTCTGCTATTAAGAGATGTCCTTTTTCATTAGGGTAGCGATAATCATGGGTAAGCAGCGATTCCAGAGTATCATTATTCTCATACAGATAATTCATCCATTCAATGTGCACAGTAGCTAAATGACAATGTAAATCCAATGCTACTTCACGCACCGTTCGGGTAAAGACGTTGACAGCGTCCATATCATACTGATTTGGGACAAGATGCAGCGTTGGCATAATAATATGCTTGATGTATGATTCACGCGCCTTTTGTACCATCCTGACTAAATTCTCTTTAAATTCAGACCTATATACCGGGCGGTACATGTCGTCCATGCCAAAATGAATAATCAGCACATCTGGTTTATGCTGCAATACCCTGTCAAAATGCCAGATCCCTTCAAAGGAGCTATCGCCAAAATGAGATACATTAATGATGCTATGCTGTTTGATTGCCTCATCGCTTGAAAGCATTGCAACGTATGATTGAGTGGTTGCATACCCTGAAGTTATAGAGCCGCCTGATAGTACTATTGTTGCCATATTTTTTTCATAGCAATTTTTTTAAGAAAAATAAATATTCACAATAATAAGTCAAATCATTTTATATAGGTAAAATCAAATTGACAGATACTCAACAACATTTGTATGGTAAATACCAGAATGATAGTATACATTTTTTTATAAAAAAGCAAAAGGTATAAACTCAATGAAAAGGATTGGAATTATTGTTAATCTTAATTCACGAAAATATAAATTAGCAAAAAAACCTGATGATAGCTATGAACGGCTGGGTGGCGACCATGTGATTGTGCGCTATACACATTCAATAGATGAAATTGCAGATGTGGCAACAGAGTTTAAAAGGGCAGGAATGGATTACATAGCACCCTGTGGTGGCGATGGGACATTACATCATGTTATTACTCAGTTTAATAAAATTTATCAAAACAATCTACCGCCATTTTTGATTTTGAAAGGCGGTACTATGAATAACGTTGCTACCAGTATTAACTTAACAGGTGATGCAGAGTCAATTTTAAAGCGTGCCATTGCAACAATAAAAGCTGATAATGCATTGCCAACCATAGAACGAAAAACAATGAATGTAAATAATACCTATTGTTTTTTATTTGGGAATGGGCTTGTAGCTGATTTTTTAGAAAGATATTATACTATAGGCAAAAGCTATACTAAACTTGTAAAGCTTATTTATGACAGTATTGTGGAAGCTCTTTTCAATAAAAACTCAAATTTTTTTAAGGGTTTTGATGGTAGCATAACCTGTGACCAGCAAACATTACCGTATGCCAATGTTCTTGGATTGCTGGCCGGTACAGTTGAAACAGTTGGTATGGGTTTTTATCCTCTCTATAGAGCAAATGAGAAAAGTGATTTGTTTCATGTCATTGTATGTGCAATGGCTCCCAAAGATCTGGCTAAAAATATTGTTAAATTAAAAAAGGGTATTCCCATACGTCATGAAAAATTTTATGAAAATACAGTTAAAACAATTGATATACATTCAGATAAACCTTTTGCCTATACTATGGATGGCGATTTATACTATGCTGAAAATACATTAAAAGTAACAACAGGGATTAATGTACAGTTTGTTGTTGTATAAGATATTACAAATATCATACGACAGCTTTATTCAGCATTGTGCATAATTCTTTTACATCATGCATCAGCAATTCAAATTTATCCGGTCGCAATGATTGATCACCATCACAAAGAGCAGCTTCCGGATTGATATGACATTCTATCATGAGTCCATCTGCACCTGCAGCAATTGCAGCTAATGATAATGGATGGATGAGTTTCCAATTGCCGGAGGCATGAGAAGGGTCTACCATTACAGGAAGATGAGTTTTTTGCTTTAATACACAAACAGCAGATATATCCAGTGTATTCCGTGTTTCTGTTTCAAATGTTCTGATACCGCGTTCACATAGTATAACACTGGTATTACCCTCTGCTAATATATATTCTGCAGCCATTAAATATTCTTTAATGGTAACCATCATACCGCGTTTAAGCAATATAGGCTTTTGTAGTTTACCTAATTTTTTTAATAAGGAAAAATTTTGACAATTCCGTGCACCAACCTGAAGAATATCTGCATATTGGCTGACCATAGCAATATCTTCTGAATCCAGAACTTCGGTAACAACTGGCATGGTGTAGTAATCACCGGCTTTTCGTAACAATTTTAATCCCTCAATTCCCAGCCCCTGAAAAGCATAGGGGGATGTTCGTGGTTTAAAAGCACCACCACGCAAAATAGTTGCACCAGCCTTTTTCACAAAATGGGCAGTAGCCATAATCTGTTCTTCAGATTCAATAGAGCAGGGACCTGCAATAATGGTTACGTTGTGATGGCTAACAGTTGTGTTATATGGCAATTGTATAGCAGTACAATCGCAATATGTTTTACTGAATAATGGATTGGACTTGTCCCTGTTTGTTGTAATTGTGTTTGATAGCTCTACATGATGAGTGCTGGATATGGTCATATACTCCTCCGTTTAATAGTATTAATGTTTAATGAGCCTGGAGGATGGCGACCTTATATATTTGTACTACAATAAAAAAGGCCGCCAGCTACCCGCCTGCGGCCCCTTGTCAATATAACAGCACAAACAAAAGCTACAGACGAGCTTTGTTATAAAAATAATAAAACCAAAAATAGCTTTTGCCTGTAATGTTATATACAATTATATTCATAATATGTAATGTATTAAAATTAGTAAATTTATTTACATAAAAATTGCTACATTTAAAAATTGTCAAGAGAAAAAATAAAAATTTTTTAATTATCCATAAAATCATTGATCAAAATTATTGACATTTCATAAATAATTTTTTATATTTATCTATATTTATTTTAAATTTTTTTAGCGATAGTGTTTAATAATTCATACTGCCCTATGAAAAAAAGAGGAAAAACAATGAAAAAAAAGAACAAGGCTGCTTTAGGGGTAAATGGATGGTATTTATCCCCTTCTGATAATATTTGTCTGGCTAAATGTATTTTTGATGATTTTTACAGAGAAGAGATTAAAGAGATAAATAAACATGAAATTATTGCAAAGATTGCCGATTGTATAGGTCCTGAACCGTCAAACTTATGTATAGCTGAGCAGATTTTTGAAAAGATAAAATTTGAAATTGCCAACTTCGTCATTCACCATGAATATAACTGCCAGCGCGGCGTAAATGCTGATTTATTGTTGTGGCTTGATAGCAAGGTTAACCCTGCAAACCTGAAAAAGTTGAATAATTTTATTGATAAGTATCTTAAGTGAAACAAAGGAAAAAACTGCTTCTCCACACGTGTTGTGGCCCATGTTTAACCTATGTCCATTCAATTCTATCTGTTGAACATGAGATAGCGGTTTTTTACTATAATCCAAATATTGCTCCACAAGCAGAATATGCACAACGATTATCAGAAGTAACGCAATTTGCAGCAACACATAACATTGTACTGCTAACGGGCAGATACAATCAAGCAGATTGGTTTAAAGCAGTCAGGGATCAAAGATTTTCAGGGGAACTATCGCCACGCTGCTATTTGTGCTATTCTTTCAGATTAAAAGAAACATTTGATGTAGCAAAACAATACAAGTATGATGCAGTTTGTACTACGCTATCAGTAAGTCCATATAAAGATGCTGAAAAAATCAATGAGATTGGGCGGTCATTTGCAGAATTGTATGGAATACAATTTATTGAAGCGGACTTTAAGCAAAACGGCGGGTATCAGCATTCGATTGTATTGTCAAAACAATATGGCATGTATCGGCAGAAATATTGTGGCTGTGTGTATTCCAGGCTTGAGAGAAATAAAAATTCATTGTGGTCAATTAAAAGTAATAGTTATAAAAAAAATATGATAACTGCAAACAATAAGTATTGATACAGGTTCCTTGTTCAAAGGTTACTATCGTACAATTACTATTGTACTATAAGCTTTTTTCCCTACTAACAGGTAATTGCAAGGCTAAATAGTTTATCACCACTATGTGCCCTCCATGTAATATACATGATATTGTACATTGGTAAAAAATACTGCAATATAAACACTACTTATTGCAGGATATGAAGATGGGCAATGTGATATTACCGTATTATATCCAAAAAAGATAAGACGATAGAAAAAAAATTAAAAAATAGTGTTTGGTATTCTGCTTGTAAATTTAGAATGTATATTATAATGTATTACCTATTGATTTGTACATTTATATAAATCGGGTGATATATGGCAAAAAAAACTTTTGAAGCAATCAGAAAAAATATTGAATCAAATCCGTTCTATGCAATTGGTTTAGGATTGGTAATAGGAATCATTATTATTGGATTTTTATTTACCAGTGTATATAAGCTATTTGAATATCAACTGTTTGATGTAAGGTTTAAGATTAAACCTCAATTACAGCAATGGGAATATCTTTCATTCCTTGATATTGATGACAACAGTATAAGTAATGTTGGACAATTCCCATGGCCACGGTATGTGTATGCCGAAGGGATTGATGTCATTAAAGACCTTGGTATTAAACAGGTGGCATTTGATATTCAATTCATAGATAAATCACCGCGTTATGCACAACCTGATATCTTCAAGATTGTTGAAGACAAAATAAAAGCTGGCAAACGAATAACCTATGAGGAATTAAACCATGCAATACTGGATAGTGATGCATTATTTGCCGGGGCATGTGCAAAGAATAATGTCATTTTATCATATTCGTTTTTGAATAGAACGCTTGCTGAAATGAATATAACCCCTGAAGAAAGAAAGAAGCGTGATGAAGCCATTACACGCTTTGAAAAAATTGCATCTATACCTGTTCCTGAAGGAAGTAAAAATGAATATTCACGATATATTGATCCTACTCGTATTATTATTCAATATCCAATCCCGGAATTAATAATGAATGGGAAAGATTTTGGCTATGTCGACAGCGATTTTGATATTGATGGCATCGCTCGCAGGATACGCCTCATACGAGTATTCAATGACAGAATATATTTTCATATGGCACTGATTATGCTCATGGATATACTTAATGTTAATAAAAGCGATGTGGTAGTAGTCCACGACCAGTATCTGCTATTAAAGAATGCTACCGATCCATTGACTCTCCATAAAAAGGATTTTAAAATTCCAATCGATAGCAGGGGAATGGCATATATACATTGGAGTGGTGATTTTAAGGATACCTTTAACCATGTATCATTTTATGCCTTATTGGAATATAATCAGCTTAAAGATACCATCCATGAATATTTTGATGAACAGGAGATACAATCACAAAATACAGAACGGAGCAAGTTGTATGGTGAACTGGCACAGTTAGATGAGTTATTGCAAAAAGAAAAAAATGTCATAACAAAGCAAAAAGTATGGTTAACAATAAATGATTTGCGACGGCGCATCTATACCATTGAAAATGGCTATATTCAAAATCTTGAACATCAATTACAGGAAATTGACCAACAGCTTAAAACTGCTGATAATGCACAGTTAAAGGAAGCAAAAACAAATCTTAATAATTTTATCAATGCATCAAGGCTTGTTCTTGAAGTGGACAGATTAAAAGGTCATTCGTGTATAATAGGTTTAACCGCTACAGCCTCGCATGATATTGGGGTAACCCCGTTATCTTCTGAATATCTTATGGTAGGCACCTATCATAATTTTATTAATACTGTATTACAAAATGCATATATCAAAGAGGTGCCTCGTTGGATTACTTATGTGCTCATTATAATTTTTGCAATACTTATTGCTTTATCGGTGCAGCGACTAAGTGCTATAGGAACCATAAATGTAATAGTTGGTTCACTGATTGCCTATAACATTGTCAATATTGCATTATTTGCATTTAGCTATGTATACATTGATCAATTGGGTACTTCGTTAGCGTTATTATTACCTTCAATGGTTATAAGCAGTGTAAAATTTATGAGTGAAGAGAGTCAAAAACGATACATTAAAAATGTTTTTTCAAAATATATGGCGCCTCGTGTGGTTGATGAACTGATTAAAAATCCCAATGCATTGCAATTAGGGGGTGAACTACGAAATATAAGCATATTTTTTTCTGATGTGGAGGGATTTTCATCCATTTCGGAAAAGTTAACACCTCAACAACTTGTTTCCTTACTTAACGAATATTTATCTGAAATGACCGACATAATATTGCGGTATGAAGGTACAGTGGATAAATATGAAGGCGATGCAATTATTGCGTTCTTTGGTGCTCCATTAGCTTTTGAAGACCATCCTTCACGGGTGTGTTTGGCAGCCATTGATATGAAAAGACGTCTGGCAGAGTTGAGGGAAGAATGGCGCAAAAAAGGTACATTCCAGCTTAAAGTACGGATGGGTATCAATACCGGGGATGCTGTAGTTGGCAACATGGGTTCGCGCCAGCGAATGGATTATACAATGATGGGCGATGCTGTAAATTTAGCATCCCGGCTTGAGGGTGCAAATAAATATTATGGTACCTACTCAATGATAAGTGAAACCACGTATGAAAGCGTTAAAGATGTAGTTAATGTACGGGAGTTGGATTTAATACGGGTGATTGGCAAAGAGCAGCCAATTAAAGTGTATGAATTATTAGGGACAAAAGGAAATCTTCCTGACTATATGTATGATATGTTGAAAAAATATAATGAAGGGTTGCAATTATTTCGAGACAGACAGTGGGATGAGGCTATTTCTGCCTTCAGAGCAGGGCTGCGAATAGTTTCTGATGATGGACCATGCCAGACATATATTGAACGGTGCAAAGAATTTTTGAAAAATCCTCCTCCCAAAAAATGGGATGGCGTATACAGGCTTACAACCAAATAGTAAAAGTAGATGAGTAGTAAAAAAATATGTAAAAATCAAGAATTGTTGTGGTACATATATAAACCGCTTTTTTCATGTATTAAAAACAACAATTGAAAAAAGCGGTTTTACGCATATTTTATGCCTGTAAGGGTAGTGACATTTAAGGTTTTCATACCCTTATTATTTGTGATGATGCTGCATCTGTCCTGCCCATGTTGGAGTTCCGTCATCATTACGGAAAACAACCTCAGTTTTATTTATATTAATTTTTTTTGCAATAATAACCGTTTCATTACGCAATGTTGTTTTTGAGCCAACTACTGTAATGCTATCACCCTTTTTCAATGTTATTTGTTTTGTTACATAGTCAGTTGGACCAAGAAATATTTTTACAGTTTCAGCGGCAGTTTTAACAGTAATATAGTAATGATCCATTGTTTTTCCACAGCAGGGATGCGATTCAGTAATAATTTCATCCACAGTGCCCGCAACGGTGGTCTCGGTTTTAACGTCATACATATGATACATCATTCCTTTGCCATGGTGTTGTGCAACAGCTTGTGAGGCAACAAAAACAAGAAGAATCACTCCGTAAATCGCATACATTTTTTTTACCATAATAATACACTCCTTCTGGTATTAAAGATTATACTAAAATAATAAATAACCCGGAAAACGTCAAGATATATGAGTAAAAAAAGTATATAATTGGATTAAAAAAGAGACATTATTTGTTATAGCATCATGATGCTACCGCTACTTTGTGTTTACAGCAGAAGTAATTGTACAAATACTTCTATTATAGGATGCTGATACTTTTATGTGTACATCAGTGGTTAGAAAATATACATCACCATTAATGCGGTATATGGTGTATATGTACATAAATATAAATATGTAAACATAATAATATTGACAAAAAGAAGCCATTATTAAATAAATTTTTAAAAAAATTTACTAAAGAATACTTGACGAAAATAAAGTTAATTAATATATTAATTAATAATAAAAATAAAGCCTCTGGTAATAAATTAATTAAAAAATTCATGAGGAGGTTAACATGAAGAAACTTTTGGGAGTATTAGTTGTTGTTCTACTGGCAGTTCCAGCTTTTGCAGCACCAACATCAGAGGGTAATTTTGTTGTTACATTGCCCTTGTTTCAGTACGTAACATATAATGATGATTTGTATAAAGTAATGTATGGTGATGAAGAAACCAATATGATAATAGGGGCTGAAAACTATCAGATGGGTGTTGAGTGGTTTGTTATTGATGGGTTGGCAATAGGTGGCGGAATATCCTATAATACATGGGATGAGGCAGAAACAGAAGTATTCACCGTAATGCCAACAGTAACATATTACTATGCAATGGATAAGCTTATCCCCTACATAGGTGCTGGATTCAAATATATTGATATTTCAGATGATCCAGCGCTTGGTGATGGCGATGGATATTCTATTTTTGGTAAACTGGGTGTGGCGTATATGCTGGGGAACAACCTTGCATTGTTTGCTGAGTTCCAGTATAGCTATGATACACTTGATTTGGATGCTGGTGATGAAGACGGAAACGTCATGAGTGGATCTCTTGGTGTTAAAGCTTTCTTCTAAGGATTAGCTATTGATACTATTGAAATAAGTTGAATTGACACATTTCCAGGGGCAAAATACTTGGTAACAAAATTATGAGGAAGAGCGCTGTATAAAGGCGCTCTTTTTTTTGTCAGCAGCAGTGTGTAATGATAAAATTACTTGACATCTATACATAAGTGTAGATAAAACTATTCCCATCACTCTG
>Ga0116190_1002372_pt1 | contig 15090 bp, 13 predicted proteins | sample AD_JPNTR4_MetaG_FD_89808 | JGI IMG/M metagenome (GOLD analysis project Ga0116190, IMG submission 89808) | Active sludge microbial communities of municipal wastewater-treating anaerobic digesters from Japan - AD_JPNTR4_MetaG | ecosystem: Engineered > Bioreactor > Anaerobic > Digestate | place...
ATCAGATCAACTTTTGAAAAGAGTAAATAAAAAAACAAGCGAATGTTATATTCCGCATAAAATTGAGGACCTTTACGGAACCAGAGTTTAAATCTACGAACAGAATAAGGTCTATCGATTGGTAAACTTTCAGGCAACAATCGTCCTACTTCAATGGTTTGATAATCACATTTTTGTAAAGTTAAGCACGTTTTATGAACACGTTGATCGGTAGTTAAATCATTAGTTACGCAAACTATGGCTGTTTTTTGCATTTTATTTTGTTTTCAGATAATCAATAATATTTTGATATAAGGTACGATGATAAGATTGAGATTTTTTTTCAACCATTGTATTGTGCCATAGTAATACAAATTCTCCTCCATAATTTTCTATATTATTGATTAATTGTACGCAATATTCATAAGCATCGTAAGCACTCATATTCATATAGCGTTTATCACTTAACGTGCTGTCCATGATAGTCATAGGATGAAGGGTTAGCGAAGTTAATTCCTTATTTTTAGGATTAATCCATTTTACAGGACGACATGTTCCTATTCTAAAACCAGCCACATCAGCATAGGCAAGAGTAAAATCATCTGTAAATCCAGCTTTGATCAGGTATTCCATATCTTCTGGCTCGCACATTCTCAAAAAATGATTACGATTATAGTAAATTTTGACTTTCGCATTTCGCTCTAATCTTTTTTTCTCTTCTGCAATTAATTCTGGATACTTACCTGCTTTATAACTGGTATGCAAGCCAATCGTAATATTTTTTCTTTTACAATATTTTATAAGATTTTGATAATCAGGATGAACTAAATTTGAATGAGGTTTGTCTTCTCTTTGTTTTCCTCCTCCTGCTTTCAAAAATACAATGATTTCACATCTTTCTTTTCCCAATACATCAATCAATGATAGATCCATTTTAAAAAGCCATGGAAAGGTGTACCATGGGTCAAATCTTATTCCTTTAAAAAAAGTTTTTATGGCTCTTTTAGCTTCAGGTCGTTTATTAGGATGTTTGATTCCTCTCCATAAAGCTCCCATCATTCCTCTAAATCTGCGATAATGAGCCAATTGGTCAACATCGTGCGTTAAAAATATTTTCTTTATTTTTTTTGCAGGTTCGGGAACATCAATTCCTAATTTTATTAATTGTTTTCGTAAAAGTTTTCCATATTCATCAACCAATGGACGATCAATAAAACCAGCCCGATAACCAATAGATTCTTTTCCAGGAAAGCGTCCGTGAACATCTCGACACTCTGGACGAATCATTTCTTCATAACGTGTAATTAAAAAATAGGTGCTGGCAATTATATCTGCATAAAGAATTCTTGTCTGCCCAATTTTTTCAACCTTTGGCTGTCCAAAAAGAATCGGTGTATCCTCCCAAATTTTTAATGGTAAGGCTGGTAAAGTTTGAGGAGTTCCATAAACTTCTGGTTGAAAAAAGTCAGAAGGATAAATAACGAGCTTATAATGACTAAATTCTTCTTTATCAGAAGTATATCCTATCAAATTAGCAATTTCAGTTGAAGTTTCATCTCCTAATAAAAATCTTATTATGTATTCAATTACTTCTTGCATTTTCGTAAAAATTACTTTGTCCTATATTGTTAACTGAAAATCAGTTTTTAAATTAAATTTTTTCAGTGAAAAAATAAATATCCAATTAAAATAGCTGCAACAATTCCAACAAAATCAGCTAATAAGCCACAAATAACTGCATAACGAGTATTTTTAATGCCAACTGATCCAAAATAAACAGCCAGAATGTAAAAAGTGGTATCAGTAGAACCTTGAACGATACAGGAAAGTCTGCCAACAAAAGAATCGGCACCATACATTTTCATTGCATCTACCATCATCCCTCTTGCGCCACTGCCACTTAAAGGTTTCATTAAGGCAGTGGGTAAGGCTCCTACAAAGTCAGTATTAACACCTATTAGCCCAAAAAACCAGGCAAAACCATTCATCAACATGTCCATAGCACCAGCAGCACGAAACACGCCAATTGCCACTAAAATAGCAATCAAATACGGAATAATACCAATTGCCACCTGAAAACCTTCTTTTGCACCTTCAATAAAAGCATCATATACATTTATTTTATGAATCATTGCAGCCACAATGAAAGAAATGATCAGAGAAATTAAGATAAAGCTGGCAATAAAATTTGAATATAAAGTAAGTTGATTTTGAGTAACTTTACTGAAAAAATATAAAATAGCACCAATAATAATTATTAACCCTAATAAAGTTTTAAAAATGGTTTTATCCAGTAAATTGATTTTTTGATAAGCTGCTACACTTAAAAATCCTGCAAGTGTTGAGAAAAAGGTAGCTATCAAGATTGGAAGAAAAATATCGGACGGATTAGCTGCTCCCAGTTGAGCTCGATAAACCATAATTGTTACAGGGATCAAAGTTAGTCCTGAAGTGTTCAACACGAGGAACATAATCATAGGATTGGAAGCAGTATCTTTTTTGGGGTTGATTTCCTGCATTTCTTTCATAGCCTTTAATCCAAGAGGAGTAGCTGCATTATCCAACCCTAACATGTTGGCAGCGATATTCATCAACATACTTCCATAAGCTGGATGATTTTTAGGAAGATCAGGAAAAATTTTTTCAAAAATAGGCGAAACTACTTTAGAAAAAGCTTGAACTACACCACCACGTTTACCTACTTTCATAATTCCCAACCACAAAGAAAGAACACCTGTTAAACCCAAAGAAATTTCAAAACCTGTTTTTGCTGAATCAAAAGTAGCATTGAGCATATCAGAAAACACCTGGACATTCCCATAAATAATCATTTGAATAAAAGCAACAACAAAAGCAATCAAAAAAAATCCAATCCATATATAATTTAAAATCATATAATTATCTTTTTGGAAGTAAATTGAATACCAGTAATGTCATCATTAATTATTGTTCTGCTGCAAAAATACATTATTTTTTAGTTTTTATCTTCTCTTTCATTTTATTATTGATAACAAAGCTAAAAATTGTTTGATAAATATGACTATCAAATTATATAAAGTTAGATAATTTTTAGAAATAATTTATTATTTTTCCCAACTAATTGAATTACAAAAGTTTTTCTTATTGTCTTATGTTTTATTATTTAAAATTATAGATTATTGTTTCAAAAAATTGCATAGAGTTTTAAAAAATACTACTTTTGCGATATAAGCATACCTTATTTAAAAATTATTCTTTCTACGACATAAGAAATGGGAAAAATTAAAGATGAAACGCAACAAGAAATTGTCAAAACAATTTCTGAAGGAAGAACGCGAACCAATTTATTAAGAAAATATGAACAGAGTACCCTTGCTTATTTAGTTCAACGTATTCCAGCCTGGATGAGTTCTGACATGCTCACTGCTATTGGTTTTTTGGGAAGTGTGATTGTTTTTTTAAGTTTTATATTAGCGGTGTATGTAAATAGATATTTACTTTTAGTCGGGGTATTAGGATTTGTCATTAGTTGGTTTGGCGATTCGCTTGATGGAAGAGTTGCTTATTATCGACATAAGCCAAGGAAATGGTATGGTTTTTCTTTAGATGTTACCGTTGATTGGTTGGGCGTTATTTTAATGGGTGGTGGATTTATTGTGTATGCAATTTCTCCCTGGAAAATAATAGGTTTTTTGTTCGTAGTGCTATATGGTTGGGAAATGATAACAGCTTTACTGCGTTACAAAATTATTAATCAATATTCTATTGATTCAGGAGCATTTGGACCAACAGAAGTACGTATTTTAATTTCACTTATTCTTGTCCTTGAAGTAATTTTTAAAAATTCAATTATTTATACTTCCTCATTAGCTTGTTTAGTTTTATTGATAATGAATATTTTAGAAACTAAAAAAATATTACAATTAGCAGATGAAAGAGACAAAAACGAAAGGGGAGGGGAAAAAATTCAATAATATGATCGAAAGGCTTTTTACGTTTACTAAAGCTCAATTTTCGGCTATGCTTGGTGGAGCGATTGATTATACTACTATGATTTTTTTCACCGAAGTAGTACATATTCATTATACGGTATCTATTATCATTGGAGGAATTGTAGGAGCATTGTTTAATTTTACTGTCAATAAAGGCTGGACTTTTCGTTCTAAAGAATTACCTTATAAAAGTACTGGACTAAAACAATTACTCAAATTTTCGCTGGTAGTTGCCAATAGTATTTTTTTAAAGGACACGGGTACTTATTTAATCACTACTTTCCTAAAAATTGATTATAAATTCAGTAAAATTATTGTTGATTTAATAGTTTCCATTGGCTTTAATTATAATTTACAAAAATATTGGGTATTTAAAAAAGTTCCAGTAAACAACAACTAATTAATTCTGCTATATGACAACAAAGCCTTTGAAATTAATCAAAGGCTTTGTTGTTACTACTATATTTAAAAATTTTTTATTTTTTACTTACTACTACTACCTGTTAACCCTAACTTTTTCTTTACCAAAGGTGTTAAATCATTAGACTTAGGAGATTGATATACAATGATTTGTGTGCTTATGTCAAATATATAAGTATAATTATTTTCAGCACCAACTTCATTGATTGCTTTTTTTACTTTTTCAATTACAGGAGCAAAAAGTTCTTGTTGCTTTTTCATAAGGTCACTATCAGCCGTTTGTCGAAAGGTAGTAATACGTTGTTCCATTTCAACAATTTCACTTTGGCGAGCCTGTTTTATACTTTCAGGCATTGTGGCTTGTTTGTCTTGAAATTCTTTAATTTTAGCATAATATTCTTGTTGCATTTTCAATAATTCATTTTCCCATTGATTTTGCAAATCACCTAAAGTTTTTTCAATCTGTGATCTTTCAGGCATTAAGGAAAGAATTTCTTGAGAATTAATATGACCTAATTTTAATTCTTGTCCAATTAATTTTAGAGGAAGAAGGCAGAGTAACAAAATAGCAAATTTCTTCATGATGTCTTTGTTTAAAAATTAATATAAAATTAGCTTACAAATATAGGAAATTACTTTGAATATCCCAATTGTTTAAGTATTTCATCACTAATATCTAAAGCAGGAGAAGAAAAAATAATATTTACAGAAGTACTCTTGTCAAGAACTAAATCTATATTTTTTTCTTTGCTGATTTCCTGAACGGCAGTGAATATCTCATCTTGAATAGGTTTCATTAAACTTTGTCGTTTTTTAAAAAGTTCCCCCTCAGGACCAAAATAAGTACGTTTTAATTCTTGTGCTGCTTTTTCTTTCGCGATAATTTCATCTTCACGCTTTTTTTTCATTTCTTCTGTCATAAAAACTAATTCGGTTTGATAGTTTTTATACATTGTTTCTACTTCTTTTAATTGTGCTTCTACTTCGGCTTGCCATTTTTTTGAAATTTGATTCAATTGTTCATTGGCAGCTTCATAAGCAGGAATATTTTTTAAAATATAATTCATATCAACAGTAGCAATTTTTTGAGCTCTTCCTGCCATCGACAAAGAAAAGAATAAACAGAAAGTTAAAATTAATTTTTTCATATCCAATGTTTTAAAAGTTTTATTTTTGAAAAAGCAAATTTCTTGCCAAAATTATTAAAATTTTTTTTTTATTCAATTTATAATTCTTGTCCTAAAACAAAATGGAATTGGCTGCCACTTGGTTTTGTTGAACCTGTTACTTTATCAAAACCATATCCCCAATCTATTCCCATCATACCAAACATTGGCAAGAAAATACGTACTCCAATTCCTGCTGAACGTTTTAAATTAAATGGATTATAACCATTCGGTCCAGAAAAGCTTTTAAAACAATTACCTGCCTCTACAAATCCCAAGGCATAAATAGTTGCTGATTGTTCTAACGAGAGAGGGAATCGTAATTCTAAAGTATATTTATTATACAAATATCCTGCTGCTACTCCTGTCATAGCATCATAAGGAGTTAATGCGCCATTTTCATATCCTCGCATGGCTATATATTCTGTTCCATAACTGGTATAAGCTGACATTCCATCACCTCCCATATAAAATGTTTCAAAAGGAGACTTAAGATATTTATTGAAATAACCAAGATAAGAAAATTGGGCTCTTGCCATTAAAATTAATTTATTATTTGCAGAAAGGGGAGTGAAAGTTTTACCTGTTAACGTCCATTTGTGATATTCAATAAATTTATAGCGTTCTTCATTTGTCATTGGTTGTGAATAATCCTTGCCTGTAAAAAGTGAATAAGGAGGAGTAATTTTTAAACCCAAGGAAAATAAAGAACCATTACGAGTAAAAATGGGGTTATCAATAGAAGAACGTGATAATGTTAAGTTTAAGCTAAGATTATTAAATGTTCCTCCTGTCATAGGAAAATAACCAGCATACCAATTGTTTAATTTAAATAATTGATAAGATAATTCACTGTAAAAGCTAAAATAATCATCTGGCCAGTTTAAACGTTTACCATAACCTATGGAAGCTCCCAAGGTACGCATATATCTTTCGGGATCAACTTCTGTTTGATAATAATCACCATAACCTCCATAGCCTCCATAGTATCCTCCATAATAACCTCCATAGTAAAGACTTGATAAGTTACTGATGTAATTTAAATAACGATTACTTATGGCTGATTGTGTGGAATAATAAACCATAGCAGAAAGTGAGTTAGGACGTTTTCCCCCTAACCAGGGCTCCAAAAATGAAATATCAAATGAGCTATAAGATTGTCCGTTGGTACGTGCATTAACAGAAAATGTTTGACCTTCACCTTGTGGAACTATTCGATAAGTTTTTGGTTTAAATAAATTTTGAATAGCAAAATTGCTAAATTTTAATCCAATACTTCCCACCACGCCAGTAGCTCCCCATCCAGCAGAAAATTCGATTTGATCACTACCTTTACTTTCTAAAACATAATTAATATCTACTGTTCCATTTTCTGGATCGGGCTGAATATCAATTGCCTGATTCATTTTTTCTTGATCAAAATGTCCCATTTGTGCTAATTCACGCAAGGAACGAATTATATCATCTTGGCTATATAATTCTCCTGGCTTGGTTCGTAATTCTCTACGAATAACATGTTCATAAACTCGAGTATTGCCTTTTATACCTACTTCATTAATTGTAGCTTGTTTTCCTTCGTAAATATGGATTTCAAGATCGATTGAATCATTGTCAATTTGTACTTCTACTGGTTCTATGTTGAAGAAAAGATAACCATTATTTTGATAAAACTTGCTAATGGCATCATCATCATTTTGTAAGCGATCCATTAAATATTTATAATTATAAACATCACCTTTGTTAATTTTCAATTGAGCACTTAATAGCTCGTAAGGATAAACGGTATTCCCAATCCATTTTATATCTCTAAAATAATATTTTTCCCCTTCATTTACAGTGATATAAATGTCAACGCTCTTTTCATTGAAGGGTACCACACTATCCGCTACAATATAAGCATCACGATAACCAATTTCATTGTATTTTTCAATTAAGGCAATTTTATCTTTTTCATATTCCTCACGAACAAATTTTTTAGATCGAAATAAATTTCTGATGTGTTTTTCATTGGTTTTCTTCATGGCTTTGTCCACTTGAGCATGTGTTAAAGCTTTATTTCCAGTAACATAAATTTTATGAACACCAATTTTTATTTTTTTGTCCACCTCAATATCTACCGTTACATATCCTGGCTTTTCGGGATCATCATGTGTGTAAACATTTACTTCTGAATTAAGGAAACCTTTTTCTTCTAAATAATTTTTGGTGATTGTTTTGATCCTGTCAATAATATTAGGAGTGATTTGATTTCCTTCGGATAGATTCAATTTTTTCACTAAATCTTCGATTTCTCCTTTTTTTAGCCCTTGATAGTTAATTTTAGAAATTCGTGGTTGAGGTTTCAAATCAATATTTAGCCATACTTTCCCATCTTCGATTTTAGTAGCATAAATTTTTACATCAGAGAATAATCCTTGTTTCCAAAAACGTTTTACTGCATTCGTAATTTCTTCTCCTGGAATACTAATGGTATCACCTACTGATAAACCTGAATATCCGATCAAGACAAAATCTTCATAGTTTTCAGCTCCTGTAACGGTTATTTTTGCAATTTGATATTTTTGGCTGTAATTAGAATATTCTATTTCTGGCACTTGAGTAGTATCAACAGTTAAGTTAATGGTATCAGTAAGTGATTTAATGAAAAGAGAATCATTGATTTGAGCTGTCAGAAATGAAAAAGAAAAAATGAAAAGTATAAAAGGAAAATATATTTTTAATTGCATAATAATTTTTAAGATAGAATTTTTAAAAAATTAAAAATCAATTATTTTACCAAAGCGTCGTTCTCTTTGTTGAAATTCATAAATAGCTTCATAAAAGGATTCTTTGTCAAAATCAGGCCATTGTTTGGAAGTAAAATATAACTCAGTATAAGCTAATTGCCACAACAAAAAATTACTAATTCTAATTTCACCTCCTGTTCTAATCATAAGGTCTGGATCGGGTATTAATTTGGTCTCCAGGTAATTTGAAAATAATTGATCATTGATTTCTGCCGAGGTTAAATTTTTTGTTTCAACATCTTTGGCAATTTTTCTTGCTGCATTGGTAATTTCCCAACGAGAAGAATAACTGACTGCCAATATTAGATTAAGTCGAGTATTCTGACTTGTTATTTCTTGACAATTAAGCAATTGTTGTTTTACTTTGTTTGGTAACTGATTTAAATCGCCAATAGTTGAAAGTTTAATATTGTTTTTTTGAAGTTCTGCTGTTTCATTTTCAATGGTACTCACAAACAATTCCATCAAAGCATTGACTTCTTCAATAGGGCGATTCCAATTTTCAGTAGAGAAGGCATATAAAGTAAGATATGGAATACCAAGTTCAGTGGCAGCTTCTGTCACATTTCTAACAGAAGTTACACCGTGTTGATGCCCATAAATTCTATCATAACCTCTCTCTTTTGCCCAACGTCCATTACCATCCATTATGATTGCTATATGTTGAGGCAAACTTTGATAATCGATTTTTTCTTTAAAAGATGACATAAATGAACGACATATAAATTTGAATTAATAAGTTATCACTTTACAATCACAAGGTTTTTTCAGAAAATCAAAAGTAAGTCCTACCATTAAAGTAGAAACAAAATCTTTATTAAATGGATTGCTTCCGTTCAGTTGATAATAATTATTTAATGGTTCTTGAGCTTCAATATCATCAGCACTAATCCAACGAAAACCCCACTGTGCATTAAAATTCCACCGAGAACTTATTTTAAACTTAAAACCCACTCCAAAAGGAATGGTTAATTTGCAAGTTACATTTTGTGTGTCATTTGAATAAATTGCGGCACCCAATCCTGCAAAAATATAAGTAGTATATTTTCTGCTTGAACGAGAGGAAGATTTCTGCTCATAATCAAAAAAATTAAATTCACCACAAATATCTAATGCATTTATATCGTTATTAAATGAAATAATATTTTCTGGGTTAGCTTCTTCTTTGTATTTTCCTTCTATTAAATTATAATTCCATTCAGCTCTTAAATCTATACGAGGATTAAAACGATACCGAAAGATGCCGCTATATGTTATGGTTGAATGATTAAACAATTCTGAATTAGCATCACCCAAATAAAATGCACTTCCTCCGCCAATACCAATTTCTCCAAGATACTCATCTTGAGATGATACTTTTTCAGAAAAGAAAAAAAATCCTATTAACACGATAAATCTAACAAAGCTACAACTATTTTTCATTTGCTTAAAATTGAAATTCAGTAGATTTAAAAACGTGCCTTTTAAGTATAAATTTTACTTTTGATAAAAAATTAATACGAACAAAATTAAAGAAAATCTTTTAATAGGAATAAAACGGATAAAGTATGAATACTTTATTTAACAAAAAATTGCAATTTTCAGAAAATTATTAGTTTTTAAAGAATGAAATTTAATGGATATTCGTATAAAAAATAATTCATAAACTTCTTACTAAAAGTTTAAAAAAAGAGATTTTTTAGTTGTGTAATTAAATAAATTCATTACTTTTGCATACAATTGATTTTAAATTTATCGTTTTAATAATCAAATTACTATATTTTAATTTTTTAAATAAGTATACTTATTGTTTTAACTTATCCAAAGATAGTATAATAATTCATTAACCAATGAAAACAATTAAAAAAAGTCCGCTTGAAATTGCACGAGCTGCCTATCAACCTAAAATGCCTTCTGTTTTACAGGGTAATGTAGCAATCAAAGAAGGTGAAGCCACTGAATCTGTTGCTGATCACGAACAAATTAAACGTTTTTTCCCCAAAACTTATGGGTTGCCTCTCATTACTTTTGAAGAAGGTCCAACTAAGGAATATCCGAAAGTTAATGTAGGCGTAATACTTTCAGGAGGTCAAGCACCTGGCGGACATAATGTCATAGCAGGCTTATTTGACGGTTTGAAAAAATTGAATCCTGAAAATAGGTTGTTTGGCTTTTTAGATGGACCAAGTGGTTTGATTGACCATAAATATACTGAACTAACTGCAGAGATAATTGACGAGTACAGAAACACAGGAGGGTTTGATATTATTGGTTCGGGGCGAACTAAATTGGAATTAGAATGGCAATTTGAAAAAGGAGCAGAAATTTGTAAAAAACTTAAAATTAATGCTATTGTAATTATTGGTGGCGATGATTCGAATACCAATGCTTGTTTGTTAGCAGAATATTATGCTCAGAAAAGTTTTGGAATTCAGGTAATTGGTTGTCCAAAAACTATTGATGGCGATTTGAAAAATGAAATGATTGAAACTTCTTTTGGTTTTGATACCGCATGTAAAGTTTACTCTGAATTGATAGGAAATATTCAGCGTGATGCCAGTTCTTCCAAAAAATATTGGCATTTTATTAGACTAATGGGGCGTTCTGCTTCTCATATTACACTCGAATGTGCTTTGCAAAGTCAACCAAATATAGCCATTATTTCTGAAGAAATACAGGGTAACAATTTAACTTTGAACGATATTGTTGAAAATATCGTTAAAGTAATTATCGATCGTGCTGATTATGGTTTAAATTATGGTACTGTTCTAATTCCCGAAGGATTGATTGAATTTATTCCTGGAATGAAAATATTAATTAGTGAATTAAATGAACTATTGGCTAATAATGAAGATTTTAATGCTTTAAATACAGATGATGAAAAGCGTCAATTTATCAAAGGTTTATTAACTCCTGAAAGCAGTCAACTTTATAGAAGTTTGCCAAAAGGAATAGCTCGTCAATTGCTGTTAGATAGAGATCCACATGGCAATGTACAGGTTTCCTTAATTGAAACGGAAAAATTATTGATTGAAATGATTGCCAAAAGGTTAGCACAACTGAAAGCTGAAGGAGTGTATAAAGGAACTTTTTCGCCTTTAAGTCATTTCTTTGGTTACGAAGGACGTTGTGCCATTCCATCAAATTTTGATGCTAATTATACTTATACACTTGGTTATGTTGCTGCCATTCTTATCTCCGAAAGAAAAACAGGCTATTTGGCTTCTGTTCGTAATTTAACTGCACCGCCAGAAGAATGGATTGCTACAGGAGTGCCCATTACTATGTTAATGAATATGGAAAAACGAAATGCTAAATGGAAACCTGTCATTCAAAAAGCTTTGGTAAAATTAGATGGGGAACCATTTAAATATTTTGAAGCTCATAGAGAAGAATGGGCTGATGAAAAAGCAAGTTATATTTATCCAGGTCCAATTCAGTATTTCGGTCCTACTGAAGTTTGTGATATGCCATCAAAAACTCTTTTATTGGAACATGGCAAACTGATTGATTAATCACTCAAATAACTGATAAGTAGTTGTTTGCAAAAAAATGGGAAAGAGAAATTCTTTTTCATTTTTTTATTATTCATTTGGGGAAAATAAACTCCTTGTTTTTCACACATTAAGAGTAATTCATTGTTAAATTTCTTTCTGATATTTCTTTAAAAAAAATCCATATTGAAAATAAGTTCTGAAGATTTATATTAATTTTGTAACTGAGTGGCATTTTGGTTAAAATCAATTTTTATTGTAACAATTAAAAAAATAAAAATGACAAAACGCGAAAAATATTCATGGATTTATTGGTTGGTTGTTTTTGGAATATTCATCTTATTACAATGGCTGTTTTTCCCAAATACTCAAGGAATAGAAATTAGTTACAACCAATTTCTTGACTCTCTTCATGCCGGCAAGGTAGAAAGAGTTGTATTTTTACAAAATAAAATAATTGGAGAATTCAGATCAGATAAATCAACAGCTTTAGAACCAATAACTCAAGCACCAACAACCCCTTGGCGTATACAAATTCCCAATGTTGAACAACAGGTTCAAAGACAATTCATGGTCAATCGTCTTCCTAATATAAATGAAGAATATTTGATTAATGAACTGATTGATGCAAAGGTCGATTTTAAAGGACATTTTGAAGACAACACCTTACAAAATTTCTTTTTAAATTGGATTTTACCTTTTGTAGTTTTAATGCTTGTATGGGGATATTTTCTAAAAAAAATTGGACAAAAAAATCCAATGTTAGAAATTGGGAAAAATAAAGCAAAAATTCAAGCTGAAAAACCAGAAAACCCCATCACTTTTAAAGATGTAGCTGGCATAGATGAGGCAGTAGAAGAAGTAAAAGAAATTGTAGAATTTTTAAAAAATCCTTCAAAATATACTCGTCTGGGAGGCAAATTACCTAAAGGTGTTTTATTAGTTGGACCTCCAGGAACAGGAAAAACTTTATTGGCAAAAGCTGTTGCTGGAGAAGCAGGTGTACCATTTTTCAGTTTAAGTGGTTCTGATTTTGTGGAAATGTTTGTTGGGGTAGGAGCAGCCCGTGTAAGAGATTTGTTCAATCAGGCAAAAGCTCATGCACCGTGTATTATTTTTATTGATGAAATTGATGCCATTGGTAAAAGTAGAGCTCAATCAGGTTACTTCGGAGGTGGTTACGATGAGCGAGAAAATACATTAAATCAACTTCTGGTTGAAATGGATGGTTTTGATGCCAGTGTAGGCGTAATTATTATGGGAGCTACCAATCGTCCGGATGTATTGGATCCAGCTCTTCTACGTCCGGGGCGTTTTGATAGACAAATTGTTGTAGATAAGCCAGATATGAAGGGACGAGAAGCTATTTTTAAAGTTCATACAAAAAATATTAAATTAGCTAAAGATGTTGATTTAAAACGCTTAGCTGCTCAAACACCTGGTTTTGCAGGAGCTGAAATTGCGAATGTTTGCAATGAAGCAGCTATTTTGGCTGTAAGAAAAAATCACGATGCTGTTACAATGGAAGATTTTGAAGCTGCTATTGAACGTGTCATTGCTGGGTTGGAAAAGAAAAACAAATTAATCAATGAAAAAGAACGAAAAATAGTGGCTTATCACGAAAGTGGACATGCCATTGTAGGTTATTTTACTCCAGGAGCTGAAGAAGTTCAAAAAGTTTCTATTGTACCACGTGGGATAGGAGCTTTGGGTTATACTATGCAAATGCCGTTGGAAGATCGTTATCTCTTATCAGAAAGTGAATTGTTGGGAAAAATTAAAGGACTTTTAGGAGGTAGGGCAGCAGAAGAATTAATATTTGGAGAGGTTTCTACTGGTGCTTCAAATGATTTAGAACGAGCTACCCAATTAGCCAGAAACATGATTACTGTATATGGAATGAGCAAAAAATTGCCAAACATTTCTTTGGTAGGTTATTCAACAGCAGGTTTTTTGGGGCAAGGTCCAAACATTGAACGACGTTCTGAATACATTGAAAAAATGATTGATGAAGAAATAATGGAGATTATCCATAATTGTTATGAAGAGTCCAAACAATTGCTGATGGAGAAAAAAGACTTATTAGAAAAAATGGCCACTACACTTTTAGAAAAAGAAGTATTAAATTATAATGAAATAAAAGAAATTTTAGGAGAAAAATAAAAAAAATAAGGGGGTCATAATGTTTTATGGCTCTCCTTAAATCATCAAATAAATCACTTTAAAACAATAGCAAATTTAAGCTCACTCCAAAGTTTTCCCTTGTGGGTATCCTTTTTAGATTTGCTTTTCTATTGTATTGCTCTACGGAGCAAACCACCGATTAGAAATCGCCTGAAGCGGGGGAATTATAACCATAAGTGTAAAGTTTCACCACCGTGTGCATTGACAAAGCCGTATCCATATGAGGTATTCGTCTTTCTAAATGGATTTGTATTCTATGTTTTGAGTTTCGGGCAAATTACATATTTTTAAAATATCCAAATTCTGTATCTATAACTAACCGTCTATCCAAAAATAAATTACTCATCTCGCAACTTGTATCTGGAATGAGCGAACAAGAATGACAAGCTGCTAAATTTAACAGTGCAACACCTTGTCCTTCACTTTCGTAACAAATTGGGTCAAGAGAACAGTCTTTAGCTCGTAGCAAAGCGCTTTCAATTATTTGCTGTAATTTATCAAGGTTATTGCATAATTTTGTCAATCCGCCTAGGTAGCCGTCTGTGCCATCATAAGCTGAAATTAGGAAGCCATTCATGTTTTCACTTACATACAATCGTTCCTGCAAAGAAGACATTGGATATCCACAAAAATATTCAAATTTCCGAATAAGCAAATGGGAAAGTGTATGAATAAGTATTTTTCTTTCCCCCCATTCTTTGAGTTTCCTTGCTTCAATTTTGTGAAATTGCCAATCTGATTCTTCGGCATTCGTCTGAATTTTCTTTATTCTTTTCTTGATAATTTCATTATTTTCTCATTTTTTTAATTTTTGCTCATCCAAAACGAATAAAATGCCTTCTCCAAAATTTTCGATAGCAGGTAGCAATCGTGTCTCAAAACTATTTTTTGAAACAGATTGAGGTTTAACCGTATATTGATAATTGCCACTATCTGGATCGATCAAAATACTATCGGCGTCAATTGGTTCGTTTCGAGTAAAAGAAGTTTGAGTCCACTCCGAAAAGTTTCTCAAAGTTAATTAGTTTTTAAATACATTGAGATAAAAAAGAGTAAAAAATATTCAAAAAAGTTCTTTGAAAATTTGCATATATTGTTACATTTCAGTATC
>Ga0116190_1002374_pt1 | contig 15084 bp, 10 predicted proteins | sample AD_JPNTR4_MetaG_FD_89808 | JGI IMG/M metagenome (GOLD analysis project Ga0116190, IMG submission 89808) | Active sludge microbial communities of municipal wastewater-treating anaerobic digesters from Japan - AD_JPNTR4_MetaG | ecosystem: Engineered > Bioreactor > Anaerobic > Digestate | place...
CAATCCATGATGTGATAACAAATAAAATCTCTTATCGTAAAAAAAGCGTAGAACTAATGTTAAAAGATCCGGGGATATTGCGAGACTGGGTTAATATGTATAAAGAGTATGGCGAGGAAGCAATAACGGACACATATTCACGCGAGGCATACAAGCATCACGATGAAAAAGTGTTAGAAAAAGAACACAAGAAACTGCTTGAAGACTTGCAGCGGACGAAAGCGGAGAACGAGTACTTAAAAAAATTGTATTCCCTAAGTCTAAAGAGAAGCGAACAACGAAAGAAAAAGTAATAGTTGTCGAAGAACTTAGGGAAAAATATCCGCTTAAAATGCTTCTCGAAATCGCAGGAATTAATAAATCAACATATTTTTATGCGATAAAAACAATTGATTATAAACAAAACAAAGATGCAGAAATTGGTGATTTAATTGAAGATATATTCAATCGTAATTACCAAAAATATGGGCGGCCACGGATTGTACAAGAGTTAAAAAGGCAAGGTCTTGTTGTGAACAACAAGAAAGTATATCGCATAATGAAAGAACGCGACTTAACTGCGGTTGCTCGTAAACGAAGATATAATTCTTATCGTGGTGAAATGGGCAAGAAGTGTCACAATCATTTACTGAAAAAGAAAATAGATAAAGAGAAACAAATTTTCGTTTACGAACGAATATTTAAAACAGATAGACCATATCAAATTTTAGGAACCGATATAACCCAATTCCGCATTGCCGAAGGTAAATTATACCTATCCCCAGTTATTGATTTTCATACGCGGGAAATACTTGGTTATGACATATCAACATCACCGAATTATGCTCAAGTAAGAAGAATGCTTAAGATGATGATAGCTAGACACGGGAATGTATTTAGTGGAGCAATTCTACATAGTGATCAAGGGTATCAATATCAAGTTAAAGAATATCAACTAGAATTACAAGGACTTGGAATAATACAGTCAATGTCAAGAAAAGGAAATGTATTAGATAATTCACCGACAGAAAACTTTTTCGGCAGATTAAAGACAGAGTTATTTAATGATAAAGAATTTAAATACAAGTCTATAAAAGAGCTTAAAAAGGATATAGAAAAATACATTGAATACTATAATCAAGAAAGGATAGTAGTTAAATATGGAGAATCACCAATAAACATTAGACAAACATTTCAAAATATGTCTAAATAATTATGAGGGTTGGCCAACCCTCAGTCCAATAAAAGGGAACAAGTACATTTAAAAATAGCTCACGCAATCGTGAGTTTTTTATTTTCGTTCATTATTCATAATATGTTTTACTTCAAATGTAATTTGATTATGTTAAAATTATCAAGTAGAGGAATGTATTATGATAAAAATAGTCCCTGTGTACGGCGGAAGAAAACTTAGACAATTCATCAACTTCCCCGTCAAATTATATAAAAATTCAAAACAATTTACTCCGTATATTTTTGAAGACGAAATATCAAATTTAACTCCAAGTAAAAATCCGGCTTCAGCGTGGTGCGATTTTAAACTGTTTCTAGCATATAGAGACCGGAAAATTGTTGGTCGCATTTGCGGTATTATTAGTCATTACGCTAATAAGAAGTATGATCAAAAACGTGTCCGATTTAATCGAATCGATATGATTGATGATATTGAAGTAACAAAAGCACTCATTAAAGCAGTGGAAGAATGGGGTTATTCACGCGGTATGAATGAAATTGTTGGTCCTTTAGGTTATAGTGACCAAGATAAAGAAGGACTACTTGTGGAAGGGTTTGAATATTCAAATATGTTTGCCACATTTTATCACTTCCCGTATTACAAGAAACATTTAGAGGAATTAGGATTTGTAAGTGATGCTGTATGGGTTGAGCACCGCATTATTATTCCGAAAGAAATCGATGAGCGTTTTGAACGCGTTAGTGAAATGGTAAAACGCAAATATAATGTCAAAGTTAGAAGACTTAAATCAAAACGACAAATTCAACCATATGTCCGCAAAGCTTTAGCGTTAACAAATAGAGCATACGACCATCTTTATGGTTATGTACCAATGAGTGAAAAACTCATGGATATGCTAGCGCGACAATATGTCCCGCTTATTAACTTAAAATATCTTATTTTAGTAGTGGATGAAAAAGATGAATTATTAGCGTTTGGGCTTTCAATTCCGTCTCCTGTTTTTGCCCTTAAAAAGATTAAAGGAAAATTATTCCCGTTTGGATTTATTCGCTTTTTACGCGCACTTAAGAAATCAAAACAATTAGACTTACTCCTTGTTGCGGTTGAACCTGAATTGCAGAATAGTGGTCTTGCTAATGTAATAATGTATGAATCAATGAAAAGCGCGATTGCCGATGGGATTGAGTATGCTGAAACTGGTCCGCAACTTGAATATAATAAACCTGTCCAACGGCTTTGGAAACATCTAAATTACTTTAATCATAAACGCCGGATATGTTATGTAAAACCTATCACGGAGGTTGAAGGTGAGGAATAGAAAACCGAAGAAGCAGCGGATTGTTAAAAAACGTCATCAACGTTATGTCAATCTCGCTAACTTCTTACTAGGTAGATTAATTCGTCGTTCTTATGGTGTTAAACAAGCAAAGATTGATATTAAGCAATATGAGCCATGTTTAATTGTCAGTAATCATATCCTTACTTTTGATCCGATTTTAATGACATCAATTTTTGGTCATCAAATATATTATGTCGCTAGTGAATTAATCTTTTCACTTGGTTGGAAATCAAGACTTTTAACGCACTGTTTTGCCCCTATTCCTAAGACTAAAAGCATGGCGGATGTAACAACGGTTAAAAACATTATGCAAATCGTTAAAGAAGGTGGCAGTGTTGGTGTTTATGTTGAAGGAAATGCGACGATGACTGGGGGACTAAGTAGTATGCCAGCGGCCATTGGAAAGTTAGTGTTAAGACTAAAAATTCCGCTGGTGATTTTCAATTTTGAAGGTGGATACTTATCGCTTCCACGCTGGGCAACTTATACCAAAAGAGAAAAACATGTACGCGGTAAAATTCGCAAGGTTTTATATTACGAAGATTATAAAGATATGACGGCTGATGAGATTAATGAGCTCATCATTGAGAATATAAATATTAATGCTTATGAAGAAAGTCCGCAATATACTTATCGCGGTAAACGCAACGCTGAAGGGTTGCGTCGTTTACTATTTACATGCCCAATTTGTCACGGTGTGAACACTGCAAAAACGGCATATAATAATTATTCATGCGCAAAATGCGGGGAAATATTAACTTATGATGAACATGGATATTTGCATAGCACGAAGTGGGATAAACCCAAAAATTTAATTGAATTAGATAAAGCAAATAATTTAGCGTATCAAGAACATATCATTAATAATCCTAATTTTAGTGTTAGTGTCCCTGGCAATTTTACGGAAGTCTTTAGAAAGCGCCGTAAACACTTTGGACCTGCCACATTAACACTTTCTCGTGAAGGTTTAACTATAAAATTTAAACGTAAAATGAAACGACATGTTACTCAGCATTTTACGATTGACGAATTAGATACGATGGCGATGCAACAAAAAGAAGTTTTGGTTATTTACCCGCGCCATGAACAAACTAAAATGCTAAAGATTCCAAAAACCGAAATTGTTAGTTCCTATCAGTTTGTAGTTACCTTACAAATCTTAAAAAATATCTTACAATATCCTGATGCAAAACCTGATGAAGTTCCGCGTCTTTCTGCACAGGATTTAGGTCTATAGTCGTTAGTGTAAAAATAAAGGAGGAAAAGAGATATGTGTACATTATTTTTAGCTAATACGTGGGATTTTAATCCGTTTTGGATTTCAATCTTTCAAATCGGTGTTGTTGGTGCACTTATTTTAATTGCCAACACTATTAGACGGAAAACACCTTTATTACGTAACTACTTAGTGCCAACAGGTTTAATCGCTGGGTTTCTTGGTTTAGGTTTAAAGTACTTATTCCAATGGCTTGGTGTAGAAATTTATGGTACTCCAATTGTTGATGAAAGTTATATGCATTTTCTAACTTATCATAGTTTAGCAATTGGATTTATTGCTTTAGGGTTAGTAACTGCGGAAAAGAAAGTTGAAAAAGAAGGTAGAGCCCTAAAAAGCGGGGCATTAATTGTTGGCGGATATCTGATCCAAGGTATTGTTGGACTTATCTTGAGTTTGGGTGTTAGTTTAATCTTTGTTAATTACGCTATTGGCAAAGCACCTTACGCTGGTGTCTTATTACCGCTTGGTTTTGGTCAAGGCCCTGGTCAAGCTGGTAATATGGGTGATGTTTATGAAAAATTAACGGATTATAATGCCCTTGCTGGTGGTCGTGACTTTGGTCTAAGTATTGCCGCAATGGGCTTTGTTGGCGCCGCTTTTGTTGGAACGGTAATCTTAAATGTCGTTGCTCGCAAAGGGCTAGTAACACGAAGAAAAGCTGAAGTTACAGAAACTTTTGGCGGTTTAGCGGATAGTCAATATGCGGTGGTAGATCATCCAGAAGAAATACCAGTTGTGGAATCAGTTGATAAATTTACTATCCAAGTAGCGTTTGTTATTGCTATTTATTTAATTGCATTTGGTATTATGTCACTCGTTAGTTTTCTTGTTGTAGATTTAGCAAAATTTGCGTCTATACGCGGAATTATTTGGGGATTTAACTTCCTTTTTGCGATTATTACGACAATGATTGTTAAAGCAGTACTAAATTTATTACGCAAGAAAAAGATTATGAAGCGTAAATACATTAATAACTTTATGCAAAATAGAATTGCTGGTTTAGCCTTTGATGTGATGATTGCCGCAGGTATTATGTCAATTAACTTTGGTAAATTAAATGATCCAAGTTTCTGGGTGTTACTCGCGCTTATGAGTGTATTTGGCACGATTGTCAGTTATTACTATATTAACTTTGTTGCTAAGCGTTATTTCCCAAAAACGAGATGGTATACTTTCTTTGGTTTCTTTGGGATGTTAATGGGAACAATGAGTGAAGGCGTCGCCTTGCTACGGGAAATTGATCCATATTTTGAAACAGGAGTAGCAGAAGACTTAGTTAACGGCAGCGGAACCGCTGCGCTATTTGGTGTACCGATGCTTCTAATTACTACTGTTGTCTATCGTGGGTGGGTCGGATTCTGGGTGTCTTTTGCCCTTCTAATCGTCTTATTTGCCGCAATGATTTTAGTGCTGCATTTTGTTACTAAATCACGCAATAAGAAACTCGGCGCGGAAACGAATGGTGAAAAAGAAGTACTAGAAACAGAATAAAACAATTTAAAACTACAAATAAGCACTGCATGTCGGTGCTTATTTTTTACTAATTTACTCAAATGATTACATTTGTAGTAAAATATCAACGTACGCTATTTTTGGACTTATTAGATGAATTGTCACTAGTCCTGGAGGATCATATGGAACAAAAATCAATTAAACAAACACTCGAACAACTAAATTCGTGTCGCGAAAATGGTTTAACGACGGAAGAAGCACTTAAACGTCAAGAAGTGCACGGGAAAAACGAATTACCAAAAGCGAAAAAGAAAACAATTGTTGGTGTCTTTTTCTCGCAGATGAATAATGCGATGATTTATATATTACTTGTCGCTGCTGTTATTTCTTTTGTGATGGCGCTAATTGAAGGGGATGGTTCCTTTTTTGAACCTATTTTAATTTTAGCGATTGTATTACTTAATGCAGTAATTGGAGCTATTCAAGAGTTAAAAGCGGATAAAGCACTTGAAGCACTAGAAAAACTTAGTGCCCCTACAACAGTTGTACGACGGGATGGTGAACTTAAAGAAATTAAGGCTAGTGAACTTGTTCCAGGTGACATCGTTATTATTGAAGATGGTCGTACGATACCCGCGGACTTACGCTTAATTAGTAGCGCAAACCTTAAGGTTAGCGAAGCTAGTCTTACAGGTGAAAGTGTTCCTGTGGAAAAAGATGCAAACATTGTTTATGACCGTCCAATGCCAATTGGTGATCGTAAAAATGTTGTTTATATGTCGACTCCTGTTGTCTATGGTCGCGGTGAAGGGGTTGTAATTGGTACTGGTTTACAAACTGAAATCGGTCAAATTGCGAAGATGCTTCAAACAACGAAGCAAGAAGAAACACCATTACAAAAAAGGCTTGCTGACTTATCAAAATTATTAGGGATTATAACTTTTGTATTAGTCGCGCTTTTATTTATTATTGCCCTTATTAAAAATCCAACTTGGGACAATATTAAAAATATGTTCCTGCTTTCTATTTCTTTAGCAGTAGCGGCGGTCCCAGAAGGCTTACCAGCGGTTGTGACAATTACACTAGCGTTAGGTGTGCAACGGATGGTTAAAGTTCATACAATTACCAGAAGACTTCCGAGCGTTGAAACGCTTGGTGCCGTCAGTGTTATTTGTAGTGATAAAACTGGAACTTTAACACAAAATGTGATGACTGTTGTTAGTGCATACACTAATGAGAAACAGTATGAAGTGGAAGACTTTAGTGCTGACACTGTCGGTGAACTAGCCGATGGTCTTAGTCTTTGTAGTGACGCAAGTGTTGATCACGGAGTTTATGGCGACCCAACGGAAATTGCGCTTGTCAATTTTGCTAATCTGATTGACCATCATAAAGATGATTTAGAAGCGGCAACACCGCGTGTTGAAGAATTACCATTTGATAGTGTAAGAAAGATGATGTCAACATTACATAAAACTGGTAAAACATATACCCAATACACAAAAGGGGCAATGGATAATGTTTTAAAACTTACGACCCATATTAGTGTTAATGGTAAAGTTCGTGAAATTAAAAAAAGTGATATTACGGCAATTAATGATGTCGCTAGTAAAATGGCTAAACGTGCACTTCGTGTGTTAGCTTTAGCGAAGAAAGAAGTGCCTTTTGCCGGCATAAGTGAAGAAAACCTTGTTTTTGTAGGCTTGGTAGGAATGGTTGATCCACCGCGTCCAGAAGCAATTCCTGCTGTGGAAAATTTAAAGGGTGCAGGTATTACGACAATTATGATTACTGGCGATCACGCTGATACAGCTTACGCGATTGCCCATGAACTTGGTATTACTGATAGCCCAAGTAATGTTTTAACTGGCGCGGAGCTTGACGCTTTAAATGAAGATGCCTTAAAAGATGCTTTGCTTACTAAGCGTGTCTTTGCCCGTGTATCTCCCGAAAACAAAGTACAAATTGTTAATGCCTTACAGGCTAATGGTGAAATTGTAGCGATGACGGGGGACGGTGTTAATGACGCTCCTAGTTTAAAAACTGCTGATATCGGGATTGCGATGGGTATTACCGGAACTGATGTGGCTAAAGGTGCCGCTGATATGGTATTAACTGATGATAACTTTGCGAGTATTGAAAAAGCGGTGCAAGAAGGACGCGGTATATACGCTAATATTCGTAAAACAGTGTGGTTTTTATTATCAAGTAACTTTGGTGAAGTTATTACGATGCTTGTTGCCGTCTTAGTAGGTTATCCTTTCCCGCTTTCGGCATTACATATTTTATGGGTTAATTTAATTACTGATGGTGTACCGGCGCTTGCACTTGGCGCTGACTCGAAAGACCCAGACATTATGAAAGAAAAACCGCGTGATAAGAAAGAATCATTATTCGCTAATGGTGGTTACTTTATTACGATATTCTTCGGAAGTGTTATTGCTTTAATTACTACTTTGGCGTTCTTATTTATCCCGGTAGTGCAACACGGGATGCGTAGTGTTCAAGATATTAATACTTTCTTTGCGGAAAATCCTGAACTTAAAGTTAGAGCAATGACTTATGCTTTTACTGCATTAGGTGTTAGCCAACTCTTCCATATGTTTGGCATGTCAAATTTAAATAAAACATTCTTTAGAACATTTACGAAGAAAAAGTGGTTCTTATGGGTTGCTTTCTTTATTGGCTTCCTTTTACAAATTGCGGTAACTGAAATTCATGCTTTAACTGTGGCGTTTGGTACAGTTGAATTAACATTTATTGAGTGGGTATTTTTAGCATTACTTAGTACAACACCACTTGTAATTCATGAATTAAGAGTTTTCTTCCGCTTTATCCGTGAGAAAATCAAAAATCGAAAAAGTCATTAATAACACTATTGCTTTATGACATTAGTAAAGTTATAATAAATTTCCTTGTGAGGATAAGTATATGAAAAAACGAAATATTTTTACTAAATTTTCTTTAACTGCAATTTTACTATCTGCGCTCTTTGCTTTTAGTAGTGTACGCGCTAGTAGTAATATAGTTAGAACAGAAGCGTGGAGCGGGACACAAACTAGTACTGAAGGTACATATTACTCCACCGTTGGTAGTGAAACGGGCACAGCTTTACTTAATAAATTAAATACAATTACGGGTAATCCGACTCCGCAAACTAGTTATGATTGGTATCGCTACGAAGCAGCGGATGAGGCGGAAAATGAGAGCAATAAAGTGCTTTTAATTTATTCGCGACAAAAAGTACTTAAAACGGCCCATGTTTCAGGAAGTACAGGTTGGAATAGAGAACATACTTATCCTGACTCCAAAATATCGGGTGCTGCCAAATCGGACAACCATCATATTTTCGCTGATGACAATCGCACAAATAGTACTCGTGGCAACATGCCATTTGGTGTTGTTGCTCAAACTAGCACAAATCGGGTTAAAGACGGTTATGGAAATTTGACAGATTGCTATAAAGATGGTACTTATTTTTATCCAAACGAACCCGCTCGTGGTGAAGTAGCGCGCGCTACGATGTATGTTAATATGCGTTATGGTTATAGTGTGACTGGTAACTTCCAAAGTATTGCACTTATGCTAGAGTGGCATTTACAAAATCCTGTATCAAATCGCGAAATATATCGCAATAATACCGTTCATACAATGCAAAAAAATCGTAATCCTTTTATTGATCATCCAGAATATGCATGTCGGATTTGGGGTAACACTAATAGTGCAACAAAAGCGATCTGTGGTGCTGCACAACAAGTCGATGTTACTAGTGTAAGTGTGTCACCGTCAAGTGGTAGCATTAACTTATTAGATGTTAATAAGACATTACAATTAAGCGCGAATGTTTTACCCGCTAACGCTACTAATAAAAGTGTTAATTGGAGCACTTCAAACTCAAGTATTGCGACTGTTGACGCTAATGGTTTAGTCACGGGTAAAGCAGTTGGAAATGTTACAATTACTGCTACTTCGGTATCAAATCCATCAGTTAAAGGTACAGCATCTATTGCTGTTAGTAATACATCAATTCCTGTTACTGGTGTCACTATTAGTGATAAATCGTTCACATTAGTTAAAGACGCTACTAAAACACTAACTGCGACAGTAAGTCCAGCGAATGCATCAAATAAGAATGTAACATGGTCATCATCAAATACAAGTGTTGCGACTGTTTCTAGTAGCGGGGTCGTTACTGGAGTAAGCGCAGGAAACGCCACAATAACTGTCACAACAGTTGATGGTGGTAAAACTGATACCGCAAACGTAACAGTCGCCAATGCACCGCCAACCCAAAGTGAAACAACAACTTATACATTTTCAACCGAAGGTTGGAAAGCTACACCTGCTAATTGGCAGAGTATGTATCCTGCTAATGGTTTTGAAACTGATCAAAACTATTTAAGAGGTATGCAGGTTTTAGGTAGTAATACAGCCTATGGTAATAGTCCGTATTTCGATAATGTGAAAAAGGTTATTTTTGGAACAGCAGCTTCAAGTAGTGGGGCAGGAACTTATAGTGCTTATCTAGTAACTTCTAGTACCTCAAAATTAAAAGTTGGGACACAGATTGGTACCGATGTAACCGTTAGTAAACCAGGCGCGACTATTATTGAGCGTACTTTTGAATTAACAACACCAGCGTCGGGTCACGTTCAAGCTATTATTGACGCGACTTCTAATTCTTTGTACTTAAAATATGTAACGATTGAAGTAGCGACACCCATTAATTATCAAGGGGAGGCTGATTTATGGGCAAATGGCTTCTTAGAAAGTACAAGTGCTGGTTGTAGTAGCCAATCACAAAGTACATTAAGTAGTATTTGGCCAAATTTAAGTAATGAGTATAACGCATTAGCAGCAGAAGTTAAAGCAATTATTGAAGGCTCAACACCAAACTCTGCTGGTAGTGAAGTTGAACAAGCTTTAGCGCGTTATGTGTTTATTGTTAATAAATATGGATTTACTGCCTTTATTAATGGGAACCCCGCTAGTGGTGTGCATGACACAATGCATAATGATAAACAATTAGCGGAACCGCTTTTAATTTTGTTTAGTGTAGCAACGCTTAGCTTAATCCCGTTTGTGTATAAACGCAAAAAACGAACACTTAATTAATATAAAAATTTAATTACAAGAAAAGCCGAGGTCTGCCCCGGCTTTTTAACAATAGAAGTATATGTTAGCGCCAATAGTGGTCGAAGAATTTAGTAGCGTAGTTTGCGTGAAGTTCATAGCGCGATCCTGGAGCAAAATAAGTGTTAAGCACACCGTTATATTCAGTTTCCATAACGATTGAAGGATCAACAACTTTTCCGACTTCACTTTCATATTCTCCTAAATAGCGGGTAGCTCTCACACCATTGTAGTAGGAGTCTTTTATTTTATAAACACCATCTACTTTTTCAACTTGGTCATTTTGGAAGACGAGCATGTCGTCAATCATCGGACTAATGTCATTATTCGCTAAATAAGTAGCGCCATTACCATCTGGTCGAATAACTTGTAAAGTAGGAACATAGCCTGTCGCGTAACCTGAAACAGTATTATTTTTATCACTTAAGCCATAAATGTCTTTAACATTAAGCCAATTACCAGCGTCACGAATTGGTTTACTTTCGATAATGTAATAAGGCATCTTTGGCGCTTTTTTAAGTGTTTCAATGTAACCCGGCATAAACTGTTTATCAAGGGCCACGCAGTCTGGACAAATACTATAGCTCCAATTAAGTAAAAATGGTTCCGTGCCTTTTAGTAGTGTATTAACTTCTTCAAGACTAATATAAGTCATCAGCGGGTCTTTAATTCTTGCGTCCATCCATTCATTAAATTTATCGCGTTCAATAAAGATTTCACTTTTTGATGTGTAATCAATACTATATTTACAAACGCCACCTGCAAAAATACCAATAACCGGAGTGTTCGTTAAATCTTTGCGAATCGGTAGTCCTTTAAAGTCGTTACCTAATGCATCTGTTTCAATAACATAAATTGGGATTTTCTTCGTATTTATGTAGTTTCTTAATACATGGTCACGGAACACACTCCAGCATGAACATGTATAATCAGCGTAACTTACTAACACAAAATTTTCTTTATCGGTGATTTTTAATTCAAGCTGTTCAAGCGCTGTTTGGTTTTCATCATCAACAATGTTTATTACTTCCGTTAAGTTTGAATATTTATACATGATTTGGACTTTTTCCATTTTTGGTGGTTTATTGCAACCTGTTAATAGAAAAGCACCTAATAATAAGAATGCTAAACCCTGTTTTTTCATAAGTTTTTACCTCGATTTCACTCTATATGTGAGTTTATTTTATCAAGTTTTAATAGTCGTTGCAACATGCAGAAAAAAGGGTGAAAAATTTACAAAAAAAGAGGGTGAAAAATAGACCCATAAATTAGACGAAAAAAGGGGGTAAAAATTCGACAATTTTTTATTTGAAATCTTTATCATATAATGCAATAAAATCTGCTTTTTCGCGGTGCCAAAAAAAGTGTAAAATAATTATGCTTGTATTTTATTAAAATTTGCCTTATATTTTATTGTGTTGAAAGGGGGGTACCTATGGACAAATTAACAAAGCATAACGTGAAGAAAGAAGACGTTATCATTGAATTAAAAGATATTAGTAAAGAGTATGATGGAAAGACAGTAGTGGATGATTTTAACTTGTATGTGAAGCGTGGTGAATTCATTACATTTTTAGGACCATCTGGCTGTGGTAAAACAACGACTTTACGCATGATTGCCGGTTTTGAATTACCGACAACAGGGACGATTACACTTAACGGAGAAGATATTACCAAACTCCCACCATATAAACGTCCAGTAAATACGGTATTTCAACGCTACGCATTATTCCCACATTTAGATGTGTATGACAATATTGCTTTTGGCTTAAAACTTAAAAAAGTCAAAGACACAAAAAACGGGAAAGAAGTAATGCGTAAACTTACTTTTAAAGAAATTGATGAAAAAGTTGTGCGCGCTTTAAAAATGGTTGATCTTGAACAATTTGAAGCACGTGATATCGCGACGCTCTCAGGTGGTCAACAACAACGGGTCGCAATTGCGCGCGCGATTGTTAATGAACCAGAAATTTTATTACTTGATGAACCGCTTGGCGCACTTGACCTGAAGATGCGTAAAGAAATGCAAATTGAATTAAAAGATTTACATAAACGCTTAGGTATTACTTTTATTTATGTTACGCACGACCAAGAAGAAGCTTTAACAATGAGTGATACAATCGTCGTGATGAATGACGGACTTATCCAACAAATTGGAACGCCGTTAGATATATATAACGAACCAAAGAACCCGTTTGTTGCTGACTTTATCGGTGAATCAAATATTTATAATGCGACAATGGCGGGCAAGCTTAAAGTGAAGTTTTTAGGCGCGACATTTGACTGTGTTGATGACTTACCGACAAATGAAAAAGTCGATGTTGTGATTCGTCCTGAAGATATTAAAATTGTTGCCGCTGGTAAGGGTAATGTTGACGGGAAAATTATTAGCCGTGTCTTTAAAGGTGTGCACTATGAATATGATGTGCAAGTAGGCCGTAAAAGTGAAGTTATTATTCAAAGCACTATTGAATATCCCGAAAATGAAAAGGTCGGCTTAGCTGTTGCCCCTGATGATATTCATATTATGAAAAAAGAAGTGACAACAAATGTGTACGCTGATGCATGGATTGATAATAAGAATCGCTTAATGATCGGTGATAATGCTTTTGAAATCGATATTACTCAGCTCTTAAAAGGGAGCACTGTTGATGAAGAAGGTTATTTAGTGGGACCTGATGCTAAAAAATATGATTTAGATGATGTTGATGTCGTTGCCACTATTGACTTTAAAGATATTGAACTTGATGACGTCATTGAAGAAGATGCGCCAATGGGACAAATAATCAGCATTATTTGGCTTGGTGACCACTATCAAGTTATCGTTCGTACTAATGACGAAGAAGACTTTATCGTTGATTCCGAATACTTATGGAACGAAGGTGACTTAGTAAGTATTATCATTAAACCTGAAGATATTAAGCTAAAACTAAAAGGAGAATTAGTGCCGTATGAAAATTAGATTCAAACGGTCCTACATTGGGATTCCCTATGTGCTCTTCATGGTGCTCTTCGTCTTATTACCGCTTTTCTTTGTAGCATTTTACGCCTTCACTAACAGTGCGGGGCGCTTTAGTTTTGAGCCAATGGTGAACTTCTTTACAAGTAGTGCGAAATGGCGTGTTTTATTCGTTTCCTTTATTTTTGGCATATTAAATACAGCACTATGCTTAGTTATCGGCTATCCGTTAGCGATGATTTTAGCGAATCGAAAATATAACACTAACGCAGTATTAGTGATGCTCTTTGTTATGCCAATGTGGATTAACTTCATTATTCGCTCATGGGCGATGCGTGATGTACTTGTGTTCCTTGGGATTGGTGGCGGTGAGTATCCAGAACTTGCCACCCTTTTAGGGTTAACTTATAACTATTTACCTTTTACCATCTTGCCGCTTTATTCAACGATGCTAAAAATGGATAAAAATCAAATTGAAGCAAGTTATGACTTAGGCGCTGGCCCAGTAACAACTTTCTTTAAAGTAATTGTACCAATGACGATGCCCGGGATTATTAGTGCAGCGACAATGGTCTTTATGCCAACGATGACAAGTTACGTTATCGCGGATATTTTAGGAGAAGGTAAAGTGACATTATTTGGGAAGTATATTGAAATTTATTTCACCCAAAACATTTGGAATGAAGGCTCATTCCTTGCGCTTGTAATGCTTGCGCTTATCGGTATTAGTGTCCTTGTTCCTAAACTCTTAACAAGAAAAGAAGCAAAAGTGAAGGGGGTCGGTATTTATGATTAAGAAGATTCTCGCAAAAGTATATGTATACTTAATTTTATTCCTTTTGTACTTACCAATTTTATTTCTCATTATTTATAGCTTTACTCCCGCGGAAACAACAGGAGTATGGGAAGGCTTTAGTTTTGAGCTTTATGGACGCGTCTTTTTAAATGAAAAGATTATGCGCGCCTTACTTAATACACTGATTATTGCGCTTAGTAGTGCAACGGTTGCGACAATCTTAGGCACTCTTGGGGCAATTGGTGTCTTTTATATGAAAAAGCGTCCGCAAAGAATAATGGAAGGAATTAATGAAATACCTGTTGTTAACGCGGAAATCGTTGTAGCGATTAGTTTAGCTATTTTATTCCGGGTGTTCGCTAATTTCTTAGAAGCACGTGGTGTAGCGACAAATAGTCCAAACTTTGTCACACTTTTAATAGGGCATGTTGTGCTTAGTATTTCTTTTGTGTATCTCAATGTTAAACCTAAACTCCAACAAATGGATCCAAATGATTATGAAGCAGCGCTTGACTTAGGTGCAAAACCGATGTACGCGATTCGTAAAGTCGTGTTACCCGCAATTGTACCTGGTATTATCAGTGGCTTTATGCTTGCTTTTACTTTAAGTTTAGATGATTTTATCATTACAAACTTCTTACGTAATCAGTCTTTTGACACCCTTTCAACTTATGTACAAGGTGTGATTGTGCGGGCAGCAATTCCCGCCGAGATGCGCGCCCTAACGACTTATATTGTGTTAGTCACACTAGCGGTTGTGCTTGTGTCTGGGATTAAACGCGAGTCACGCTCTTCGCGCAAAGCGATGCTAAGAGCACAAAAACGGGAGGTACTATAATGAAACGTAAATATGTTTTCTTACCACTATTATTACTTGGTAGTGTAAGTTTAAGTAGTTCACCTTCGCCAAGAGTAACGCATTTCGCGCCGCACTATGCCGCTCCAAGCACTG
>Ga0116190_1002384_pt1 | contig 15059 bp, 12 predicted proteins | sample AD_JPNTR4_MetaG_FD_89808 | JGI IMG/M metagenome (GOLD analysis project Ga0116190, IMG submission 89808) | Active sludge microbial communities of municipal wastewater-treating anaerobic digesters from Japan - AD_JPNTR4_MetaG | ecosystem: Engineered > Bioreactor > Anaerobic > Digestate | place...
CATCGGCGTAGTCAACGCGCAGTACGGTTTGGCCGACCTCAATGAGGTCACCCGGATTGAGCATCCTTTCGTCGATCGCCTCCTTATTGACCAGTGTCTGGTTTGCGCTGGCCAAGTCGACGACCCACAGCGTACCGTCACGCAGTTCGAAACGGCAGTGGCTGCGGGAGAGCAGCATGTCTTTGATCGCGATGTCGCACTGACGGGAACGGCCCAGCGTAAGCCCGGTCTGGGAGACGGTATATCGTGTGCCCGCCAGTGGGCCGTCATCGATGACAAGAGCGTACGTGTTTATGCTCATAACTTAAAACAGGCTTTTCAGGGTTTGTTGGAGGATGGGACCAAGCAGGATGATGAAGACGGCAGGAAAGATGCACAGCATCAACGGGCCGAGCATCTTGACCGGGGCTTCGTTGGCTAGTTTCTCAGCGCGGTCAAAGCGGCGGGCGCGCATCTGATCGGATTGGATCCGCAGGATCGCACCGATGCTTACGCCCAGTTCGTCCGCTTGGATCAACGCATGCGCTACCGAACGCAGATCGCCGAGATCCACGCGTTGCGCCATGTTGCGCAGTGCCGTCCGGCGCGGGGTGCCGACTTGGATTTCGCGCGTCATCCGGATCAGTTCTTCGTTGAGCGGGTCCAGTTTACGACGTTCGCAGTTGCGCTGAAGCGCGCTCATGAAGTCCATGCCGGCCTCAACCGAGAGGGTGAGCAAGTCCAGAACGAACGGCAGCGCGCGTTGAATCGCCGTGTGGCGCGCCCGCAACACACGCCGCAACCAGAGTAGCGGGTAGTAATAGAAAAGGGCCAGCCCCAGCAGAAACGCGAGGAGCGTGTTCTTGGCGATTTCTGATTGCGGACTCAACACTGAAATGAGACGGAGCAGGGCAAACCAAAGAGCGCCACAGATGACCGGCATCAGCAGTTTCAGCGCCAGAAACTCCTTGCCGGAAAGCAGGCCCTCAAAGCCTGCCGCTACCAGTTTACGGTCGGCGGTGACGCGCGCTTTTTCAAATGCGGGGCGGGTCACGACATGGTAGAGATTCGGCGCGAACGGCAGGAGCAAGCGAAAGATGGCCGGTAGCTTGCGTTCCTGTTGACGGCCATCCGCCAGCGTGACATACGTGATCTGCTGCAAGATATTGAGGCAATACCACGCAATGCCGGCTGCGCAAAGCGCCCAGGCGATAGAAGTTAAAAGTCCTAGTGTCTCCGTCATTAAGCTAAGGCTCGACGATTTTGAGTTTGGGGAACACACGTCGGAAGTCAGCGGAAGTTCGTGTCAAAAGACCACCTCGGCCGATGGCGAATGCGCCGATGAGAATGTCGGCCACGGGGCGCTTAAGAACTTTTCGCTGCCGATAGAGGTCGACGTGGCGCTCCCAAGCCTTGTAGGCGTTTTGCGTGTCTTGCCAACTCCAAGGAAGGGAATATTGAATGCCGATGCTGTCCAGAAACTCGTTTTGCCGCTGACTGACGCCAAGAAACGCAGGTGCCAACTCTACATAGCTGACTGGACACAATGCGATTCCATCCGCAATCATTTTGTCCAGAAGCTCTGCGGACGCATGTCCGAATTCTGGGTCATTTTCTAGCACGTCGATCACGATGCACGTGTCCACCACCCAGATCACTCGATCTCTCCTTGACGAATCTCGTCCATCCATTCGCTAGTCCGACGCACACGCCGAAACTTGGCCGCATACCCCAACATGGCCTTGGCGCCGAGTATGGGGCTCTCAGGGGCAACTTTCATCCGACATTCGTGATCGGAAATCGGTTCCCATGTCACGCGCTGTCCTGGAGTAAGATTGAGGCGCTTCCGAACTGTCGCCGGAATCGATACCTGTCCACGCTCCGTCACTGTGGTTGCCATCGTCTTCATACGAGTCATAATACATCATGCACAACAATCATGTCAATCACGCGGCTCAAGTTCAAGCAGGCGGATGAGGTATTCGCCGTAGGCGGATTGCTTCAGGCGGTCGGCGAGGTGCGCGAGTTGGTTGCGGTCGATAAAGCGCATGCGCCAGGCGATCTCCTCGATGCAGGCAATCTTGAGTCCCTGGCGGTCTTGGATGGCTTTAACAAAGGCGGTGGCGTCGGCGAGCGAGCTGTGTGTGCCGGTGTCGAGCCAAGCGAAGCCGCGGCCCATCAGCTTGACCGTGAGCGCCCCCTGTTCAAGGTAGTGGCGGTTGAGGTCGGTGATCTCGTATTCACCGCGCGCGGAGGGTTTGAGACGTGCGGCAACATCCACGACGCTGTTGTCGTAGAAGTAGAGGCCGGTCACCGCATAATTGGACTTGGGGCGGGCAGGTTTTTCTTCGATCGACACCGCCTTGCCCGTTTCGTCGAAGCTGACGACGCCGTAACGTTCGGGGTCGTTGACGTAGTAGCCGAACACTGTGGCGCCGGGCGTGGCGTCGGCCTCGGTCAACATGCGGCGCATGCCGTCGCCGTAGAAGATATTGTCGCCGAGCACGAGGCAGGAGGGGGCATCGCCAAGAAACTCACGCCCCAGCACAAAGGCCTGCGCCAGACCGTTCGGCACCTCCTGTACGACGTATTCGAGCCGCATACCGAGTTGCGAACCGTCTCCCAGTAGAGTGCGGAAGAGCGGTGTGGCTTCAGGCGTGGAGATGATCAGAACCTCGCGGATTCCGGCCAGCATCAACGTCGAGAGCGGGTAATAGATCATGGGCTTGTCAAAGATCTGCAGGAGTTGTTTGCACACCACCTGTGTGATCGGATAAAGCCGCGTGCCGGCGCCTCCGGCGAGGATAATGCCTTTGCGTTTCGTCATGATTGCCTCCTCATGCCTTTCCCAGACGCTGTCCTGCGTACTTTTTGTTGCGGATGGGCTGCCACCACCAAGCATTGTCAAGATACCACTGCACGGTTTTGCGGATGCCGGTGTCGAAAGACTCTTGCGGCGTCCAACCCAATTCACCGCACAGTTTGGCGGCGTCGATCGCGTAGCGTTGATCGTGGCCGGGGCGGTCTGGGACAAAGGTGATGAGATCGCGATAACGGGCGGGCGCGTCTCCGGTAAGCGGCCGGAGTTCGTCGAGGATATCGCAGATGGTTTCGACGACCTGCAGGTTGGTGCGCTCATTGTGGCCGCCGACATTGTAAGTCTCACCGGGGCGGCCGCGTTGCAGCACGAGCCGCAACGCACGCGCATGATCATCGACATAGAGCCAGTCGCGCACATTGTCGCCGGTGCCGTAAATCGGCAGCGGTCGGTGGTCGAGCGCGTTGAGAATGACGAGCGGGATCAATTTCTCGGGGAAGTGATAGGGGCCGTAATTATTGGAGCAGTTGGTGATCAGCGTCGGCAAGCCGTAAGTGTGGTGCCACGCACGCACCAGATGGTCGGAGGCCGCTTTGCTGGCTGAATAGGGCGAGCGTGGGTCGTAAGGCGTGCGTTCGGTGAAGAGGCCTTCCGCGCCCAATGAGCCGTAGACTTCATCGGTCGAGATGTGCAGAAAGCGGAAGGCGTCGCGCGCCGCGCCTTCCAGACCGCGCCAGTAGGCGGTGGCGACCTCCAGCAGCGTGGCGGTGCCGACGACATTGGTCTGGATAAAAGCCGAAGGGCCGTCGATCGAGCGGTCGACGTGCGATTCCGCCGCGAGGTGCATGACTGCGTCCGGGCGGAATGACGCGAAGAGCCGTTCCACTGTGGGGCGGTCGCAGATGTCGGCGTGTTCAAAACGGTAACGTGCATGCGTATTGATCTCACTTAGCGAGGCGAGGTTGCCCGCATAGGTGAGCGCATCAAGAACCAGAACTTCGTTCTCCGACTCGCGGATCAATTGGCGCACCAGCGCCGAGCCGATAAATCCGGCACCACCTGTCACAATGATACGTTGCACTCCTCCTTCTCCTCCTTTCATTCATCATCGGTCATTGAAAGATCAACATGATCCTGTCGCAAAGTGACTTGCGAAGGCGGCGCGAGATCATCGCCATAGACCGGTCTGGCGGCGGTCGCCCGACTTGGCACTTCTCCTTCTGTGTCTGCAGATCCCGTACGCCTTTTACCCTGCCCGTAGGCACTGTAACGCGAGGTGTACCGGTAGGCGTAGCGGTAGTGATAGTCGTATTGGCTGAAGTGGTTGCGGCGACCGAAGTCGACGTCGTTCACGATCACGCCGATGACGCGTGCGCCAGACTCCGTCAAAGTGCGTGCTGCGTGCTTGATCGGTTGGAAGCGCGTGCGGTCGGGGCAGCACATGATCATGACCGAATCCGCGAGCGAGGCGAGGGTCATGACGTCGCCGACGATACCAAAGGGCGGCGAGTCGATGATCACGCGGTCATAGTTTTGACGCGCCCAAGTAAAGAAGTCGACGATGATGCCGCTACCCATCAGGTTGGCAGGGCTGATTTCAGACGATGCCTTGGCGAGAATGATATCGAGGTTTTCGACGCCTGCGGACACCGGCAACGAATCAAACAACGAGGGGTCGGCCTTGATCAGCGTGTGCGGCAGACTGTTGAACTCATCCGGGCCTTTCTCAAAGATACGAGCGAGGCGGGGACGGCGCATGTCAAAGTCGACCAACAGCGTACGTTGTCCGCTTTGAGCGCAGGAAGCCGCGAGACTGCACGAGGTAACGGTTTTGCCCTCGCCCGGCTGGGTGCTCATGCAGAGCAACACTTTGGACATTTCCTGATAGCGTGGCGAGTCCAGCAGGTTGCGGAGACCGGCCACGGCTTCGGCAAACCGCGAGAATTTGTCGTCGATGACCAGTCGCGCCAACTGCTCGCGTTTCTTGCGGCGCACGTGAGGCAACACGGCCAGCGTTTTGAGGCGCAGACGATGTTCAATATCCGAGATGCCTACAATCTTATCCTCAAGGTGGTCGAGGATCAGGACGAACAGGATGCCGAGTAGCAGACCGATGGCTGGGCCGGCCGGAAAAATAATCAGTGGGTTGGGCAAGACCGGCTTGGTGGGCTTGAACGCCGGCTCAATCTGCTCGATGATGGCGGTGTTTTCATCTGAGGCCAACTGGGCCTCACGTGTGCGTTGCAGCAACGTCTTGTAGGTGGTGTCCGCCAGTTCACGTTCACGCTCCAACTGCACGAGCTTCATCTGGGCCGAAACCATCTTCAGTTCTAGGTCCGAGAGCTTTTTGATCAGTTCGTCACGTTTGGGCGTGAGTTGCGCTAGCTGACGTTGTAGCAGATCGAGATTGGCCTTACAGGTTTCCAGCGAGCGGAAGACGACATCTGCAAACTGTTGAGCGTAAACCTCGACCTCCTTCTCCTTAACCTTGACCTCGGGATGGTTGGCGGTATATCGGGCCAACAGCGAATTCTTCTCGGCCAACGTTTTCTGGAGCAGTTGGAATGACGTGCCGATCTCCAGAGATCGCGGGACAGAATCCGGCAGCGAGCCGAATTTTTCGGGATCACCTTGGATCGCCTCAAGCGTCTTACGCAGTTCAGAGGCCTTGGTGATTTCTCCTTCGAGGCCGAGGATGTCGTCGTTGACTTTGGCAAGCGCCCGTTGAGCGGTTTCGCTCTCGCTGGCCATGAAATCGATTTGGTTGGCGGTGCGAAAATCGAGCATGGCCTTGTCGGCACGCTCCAGATTACGCTTTTGCTGTTCGGTTGTGGAGGCGAGCCAAGAGACCGCGACTTCCGATTTGGCGCGATTCTGATCCGAGGTGAACGTCTCCGCTGCCTTGGCATACGCGTTGGCTAAGTTCGTGGCCAATTCAGGGTCGGTCGAACGGACCGTGATACGGATCAGGCGTGATCGGCGTTGCAGGGTCATTTTGGATTTGACCAAGGTCTCGACCAACTCCTCATCCGTCACCGTCGAACTCGGATAATCGGTTCGGTACTGACTGATGATTTGATCGATTACAGCACGGCTGCGCAGACGGGCCAACCGCGTATTGAAAACCTCGTCCATTGTCGAGCCGATGTCCGCATCGATGATCGCCGGGCGCAGATTGGAGTAGGTGGAGCGGCGTATGCTCATCTCGAACACGCTCTCGGCCTCGTAAATCATGGGCGAGATCTTAAACACAGCAAAGGCCACGATGAATCCGATGATGACAAACACGGCGATTGTGACCCAACGCTGCGTGCAGACACGCAACATGCGGGTGAGGGTCACCGCCCCCATCAGCGAATCGTCGTCCTCTCCTCCGCCCCCCATGCCGCCGTAGTAGTAAGCACCGCCGTATCCGCTGCTTCCGTAAGCTCCCGGAGCACCGCCGCCATAGTAGACCGGACGGCTAGAACCCCCGTAATAGATGGCACGGCTGCCGCCGCCATAGTAGACCGGACGCCGCGAAGCACCCGAGGAGTCGCCGGTCGCTGTATGATCGGTATCACTCATCACGCATCTCCAAATTGAAGGTCACAGTGTAGCGTATCGGGCCGGTTCAGCCCAGTCAAATCGGGTACAAGTTCAGTTTCTACAAAACCTAAATCGCATCTTTACGTTCCGCTCTGGGGTAGAAAAGCCGGCAGTGCGGCCAGAACACATACCCACGACAGCATTACGGCAGGTGCTCTGAACGGACTGGCGATAAAACTTTCGAGACAACAAAGCACGGCCGCCACACAACCAGTCACGACAATCGGTGAGAGACGGAGCAGAAAGGCGGCGTGGCCGGACGTTTCGCGACTCATCTTGTTCTGCCAGAGAACCCGGGATCTGTAACACAGCGGGACAAGCAGGGCAATGATCGCCGCCAGTACGAGTCCGGCACCGAAAACACCAAACTCGCAAAGGAACTGGAGGCTATCGTTGAAAACAAACGCCCTGTCTTGCTCGATGAGGCTCCATTGATCCTGCGTCACGGCCAAGGCCACATAGTGGTAAAAGCCGTCAGATCCGACTCCCGTCCAAGGATGTTGTTGCCAAATTGAGAGCGCGGCATCGGAACGGACCTCATGACGGGCTGCAAGCGCTGTCCAATGTTCTGCAACGGGCAACGCACTCTTCATCTTTTCGGCAACGGGGTTTTGCGGAAACAGATAGACGAGGCTGGCCGCAATGACGCCGAGGCAAAGGACATGGATAACAAACAGCTTGAGTTGCATTCCTTTTGGGGTCAGGGGAGCGAGATAGACCATCCCGTAAAACAACAGGAGCACGCCGATCACCGGAAAAACAATCGTCATCAGCGGTGATGCAAAAAAGAGCACGCCGAGCAGATTGCCGATACCCGCTAAGATAAACAGTGGAATCGACATGCGTTGCTCGCGTTCTGCTTTGTTGACAAACAGTCCGATACCCAACAGCATCCAGAATCCAAAAAAAGTGCCAGCGGCTGGTGCTCCGGTCCCGTTCGTCCATGAAGCATAGGGGGCGGAACCACATGAGGCCAGCGTAACCATGCAGAGTGAGATCGCGCCGCTGGCGCATGCGAGCAGTTGGAGCAGCACGCGTTTGGCCCCTCTGCCAGCAGCGGCGCGCAACGCGACTCCGACCACGCAGCATGCCGTGAACCATGCAAGGTGCGTGAATACCGCGTTGCTTTCTACGGCAAACGGAGCCCACGTGACAGTCGGATCGCTTAACTGCCAGATATCCGCATCCGGCAGATAAACGAGTTCGAGGCCGCTGTTCAAGTATTGAATCATCATCAAGGCGACGAGCCCGACACCTGCATATAGGAACGGATCCCACAGCAGGGCGTGCAGCATACGGCGGCGCGCATCTACCAATGTTTCACCGCGTTTGACGGACGGCAGGAGAAACATCCATTCGACCACCATGAGGGCGAGCCAGAAAAGCGGCGTGAGTCCTGCGACGCGCGACTGGCCAAACACGCTGACCGGAAAAAGGCAGATGCAGGCAATATGAGCGATCAATCCGTATTTCGTCAACAGCCTATGAACCATATCTCAACCATCTTGTTGCCATCACACAAAAAAGCCGCCCACACTTCAGACTTCGTGCAGGCGGACTTTTCATTCTTCAATCACAGCGCTAGGTAGGCAAGCGCTTAGTAGCGGAAGCTCAGGCCCACCGTTCCCAGGAAACGGTCGAACTCCTGACTGCGGTCGTCCGATTTCCAATCCTCATACGTCAGTCCGCCGTACACGGAGACGTACTGCATCAATTGGTAGTCCGCACGGAACCGCACGGAGAAAACATCATCCGTCACGTCGCCGACTCCAGCCCGCGCGTATTCGTTCTCCTCACGGCGATAAGCGAGGTCCATGCGGGTGGTGAGCTTACGCATCGGACGATAGGTCAAACCGCCTGACAACGTATAGACCTGCATGGCTTGATTGGCTTCGCGCTCACTGGGCTGGAAGTAGCTGGACCCGGCCACCGATGCAGCCCACTTCTTGTTGATCAGCCAATTCGCGTCGAGGCTGTAGGTCCAGCCGGTCAGTTGGTCGTCATCCGCGTAGTCGAACCAACCCACGCCGGTCAGGGCGCGGTAGGAAATACGCTCGGTGGCGCGGGAGCCGAAACCGGCCATCAGCGTGTAGCCTGTGCTATCGGACGAGAGCCCCTTGGCACCATCAGACTCATACTCCTGATACGAGCCGGAGATCAGCAGGTTGCTCTTTTCGGTCAACTTGCGCGCCAATTCCAAGCCCGCGCTCCACTCCTGCCAACCATACAGCCGCCCGTACATGTTGTTGTCGTTGCTGTAGTTGAGATCGGAGTAGAGACCGCTCAGCGTGATGCCGGTCCGCTCGCCCATCTGATACGAGAGTGCGCCCGTCAATTCAAAGATGTCACGCTCGCGCCAGATGCCGCGCCCGCCATCGAGAATCGAATCATCGACGCGGCTCTTCATATAGCTCTCGCCCAACACCAGACGCCACCCCTTGGCCGATTCCTTGTATACGGAGAGGCTCTGCCCGTAGCGCGGCTCGTCCAACTCGTCGTAGTCAATATACTTGTCGTAACCGTACCAGACGTTACCTTTCAACCCCCAGTCATTTCCGGTATAAGTCAGATCGACACCCGGATTGACGGTCAGGTAGCTGTCATCATATTCGCGCCTGTCGAGATCGACGTTTGAGTCATAATTATACTCAACATTCACGTACGGCGAGACCGTCAGGTTATTGAATTTGAATCCGCGTGTTTCCTGTGCAAAACCTGTGAACCCTAAGAGCACAGTAAACAGGACGACGCCCATCCACACCGTCGAAATACTCCTCGTAGTCATACGACTTCTCCTTCCTGCTACCATTAAAATTAACGTTTCCCAGGTGCCGGTGTCCTGGCCGGAACCCTAATCACAACCCCATCTTCGATACAACAGCACACACTGGTTCCCTGATTCTGGTAGCCCTGCGGATAGAGCGGCGTCCGGTTGATGCCGTAATCGGATGCGTGGTCCAGCATCCCCATAGATGAGCCGCCGCCCACCACGAAACCGCCCACGGAGCGTACCTGCGAGAGCGGAACCCACGTCGTCGTCACCGTGTTTGTACCAGTCTCATCGACCCACTCAACTGGCTTGACTCCGAGATTGGCATTCAGGTCGGCCAGCAGACGGTCAAGGTTCGCATGCCCGATCAGACGGAGCAAGATGTGGTCATTGATTTGCATTTCGCCCACATCGGCCGCCGCGAGCATCGCCTCGTAGTTTTTGTCTTTGAGCGCGGGCGGCACCCAAGATGCCGCCAAGTTGCGCATGCGCTCATCCGGCAGTTGAGTGATCAATTTGTTCTGCAAGGCGGGGTCCTTCGCGCCGCGCAGGAAAACGAGAAGCGCGAACGTATTGCGCACAGAGGGAGCGTCAGTCTCGGCGTTTTCCTTGATGCACACCGCCACGGTGTCGGAGGCGATCTTTTCAAACTGCTCATTGGACAGCTTGTTGAATTCTTGGTCAAAGCGCTTCGCCAGTTCTTCCGAAACAACCGGCAGGTACTCAACCGGGGTCCCGGCGAATACTTTGGCGATCACCTGCTGTTTGGTGTCGCCAGTAGCACTTGCGATGCTGGCGACGGACGACTTGACCAGCGCCGCACTTTTCTCCTCTGGGCTTGCCGGAAGTCGCGTAGCCGCCTTGATGACCCGTTGTGCGAACTCGACCTTATCTTCCGGCGTAAGATTCGCCATCGTCTCGCGCAACACGGCCTCATCGGATACGGAGGCTCCCACTTTCTTCAGCCATGGGGCCCGGGTTAATGTGGCGCCTTCCTGGGCGAAAAGGCCCGGACCCGCCACGAGCAACGCCATCGCTGCCGCTGTACACCAACCAGATGTGAACCGTTTCATCATCATGACTCTCCTTCACCTTGCACTCAACGTTATGAGCACTCAATACCACGATTCGGGCACCCAAACGACGTCGCCCGGCTTCAGCGTTACGTCCAAGTCCGAACGCCCTTCCCTTCCGATCTTCTCAATGTCCACCACAAACGTCCTCTTCGTCCCATCCGCCTCGCGCCGCGTCACACGCACCTTGCGCTTGTCGGCCAGCGGCGTCGCTCCGCCCGCCATCATCAGCGCCCGCGTCACATTCAAATCCCGCGTCGAGGGCATGTTAACCGGCCCTGGCCTGACCACTTCGCCCTGCACGTTGACCGTACCCCATGGCGACTTCATCCCCGAATCCGGCACATACACAAAACCTACCGTCACCTGCGGATCGATGTAGTAATCCTTGTAGGCGACCTTGATCTTCTCTTGCAACTCGACGATCGTCAGTCCCTCACACTTCACCGCCGCGATCAATGGCATCAGGATCTCTCCATTTGCGTTGACCTCTTTCAACTCCTCTTTCACCGCCATCTCTCCCGAGGCAGTCACGGAAACCCGCAACGTCAGCCCCGGCCGTATTGTCGGTTCCCCTTCGGGAACGTGAACCGGCTCCGGCCCCAACTCGTCCGGCGTTGTCGTCCGACACCCGCTACACGCTACGACCATTAAACACAAAACCCAACGCCAAACGATCTTTTGCATCGCTCTTTTCAAAAATGTCGCTTCCTCAACACGGGGACCGGCACAGATCTCCCATAGAATTCGATAGCAGTGTATCACCATTACCCCGGTGCGGCAACCAGAAAAGGGGAGGAAAAAATCAAAAAAATCGAACGTTAGCACATCGTTAAGCCATCTTTAGAGTACTGTTAGCCCACCGCATTAACCTTTAAAGTCACGAAGATGGCCCGCAACCGACAAAAAGCCTCGCCAGTAAAATGCCAAGTCCGCCAACGGATCACGCGTGGAAAAAATCCGTCGCACGATCGTTTCCGGGTGCAGGAACGCCCTGTAGACCTGCCGCACGGCGGCCTTGATGCTTTTTTCGGGGACGCCGGACGCCATCACCTGGCGGCGCATGTCATATTCGTCCCACTCCCGCGTCAACAGCAGCCCGGCCTGATCCAGTTCGCGGAAGAGCGGCGTGCCGGGGTAGGGGACTACCATCGTGACTTGCAGTGTGTAGGCGTATCCCTTGCGCAACAGACGCTGTGCGAGGTTAACGGTATTGGCGATCTCGCTCTCGCCCTCCCATGGATAACCGAACATGACCGTTACGTGTACGTCCAGTCCGGCATGCGAAGCCAGACGTGCGCCCTCTTCGATCTGTTCTACGGTCAATGCCTTGACCAGACGGTCGAGTGTGGTCTGGTTGGCCGACTCCAGCCCGAACAGCACCAGCCGGAAACCGGCCTTGCGCATCAGGCGGTAGGCGGCTTCGTCAAGACAACCGAAGCGCATGTTGCAGTCGATGCGCACCCGCTTGTGGTAGCCGCGCGCGATCATCTCCTCGCAGAAGGTCTTCAGCCATGCGCCTGCCGGCAGACTGCCGGTGTCGTCCATGATCTCACGCACGTCGTAACGTTCGATCAACTCGCCGATCTCGTCGACCACATCTATGGGGTCACGCGCGCGGTAGGTCGGGTATAACGTGGTCCACGAACAGAAGGTACACTTGCCGTGCCAACAGTCGCGCCCAGACATGATGTAGGTTCCGGGCGTGCGGCGGAAGTTGCCGTTCTTCTCCGCGTAGAGCTGCCATTGCGTCAGGTCGCGATCGATCCACGGCAGACTCTTGAGGTCGTGGTCCAGCCGAAAGGCGCCGCTGTTCCGAATTGTCTCGCCCTCGCGCCAGTAGATGCCGGGCTCGAAGGCGGTCGGGTCGGGCGCGCCTCCGACCGCAGCCTGCAACACCGCAAGCAGGTTGAGCAGCAGGAAGTCGTAGTCGCCGCCGGTCAGCACGTAGTCCACTGGACACTGTGCGAAACTCTCCTCTGGCAGCGCGGTGACGTGGTCGCCCACCAACACCACGATCATGTCGGGACGGCGCGCCTTCATGGCGCGGATGATCTCCCAATGGCGGCGCACCACCGGCGTCTTGGTTTCGATCATCACCACCTCGGGGGCGAATGCGTCCAGCCGCTCATCAAATTCACCCGGCGACCAACCGCTGGCGATCCCGTCCAGCCACGCTACCTCATGGCCGGCGCGGTGCGCTTGCGTCGCCGCCAGCGCGGGTACCACCGGGTAGATATAGGTCGGCCGCGAAAACCATTGGAACTGGCGGTTCTGTGACAACAGGGGCACCCCTTTGTCAGACGGCAACGGTGGATAGGCGATGGCAATGCGCATAAGGTGTCAATTCACACAAAACTTGATTTCCCAAGAAATGGCACCAAGTTTAGCCAAGCGCCCCCCAAAAGGGAAGCGTAATCGGTTGGTGACAGGGGGGGGGCGCGAGGATCATTCTGGTGAAAAGGGGAGCGGTGAGAAGGTAGCGCGGGCGTCCCCGCCTGCGACAACGTGCCTTGCAAAAGGTTGACGCGCGTATTTCCTTTTGAAATCAAACCGCGCGCCGGAATCACGGGCGCCCTTTCACAGAGCGGGCGGGACGCCCACGCCACCTTTGCATACGCACAAAACACGCACTCGACTCGCATGACTAAGGGTATCCGATTAAGTGTATGAGACAGTGTGGGGACCAGTGTGTCTCCGCGCACAGCGCGGAGGGAAAGCGGTGCCGCGACCCGCGCACAGCGCGGCTCTTGTCACCGCACTCCAAAATTTTCGCTACGCCACGAAACGCCACGAACGGCACAACCTGACGTACACGTTCACAGCGCAGCGGCACACGTTCACGAAGCAGGAAAAGACGCGTTCCGTGTACGGGTACAGATTGGACTCGCGACCTGCGACTTGCGACTTGCGGTCAGCCCTGCTCCAAAAAACCTCTGCGATCTTTGCGATCTCTGCGGCTAAAAAACTCGAGCCCTGCCATCCAAAGCCTCTGCGTCTCTGCGCCTCTGCGCCTCTGCGTTAAATAAACCCGCGCACTATCCTCCCCAAAAACCTTGGCGTTCTTGGCGCCTTGGCGGTTCCAAAAACCGAGCTATGTCTCCCCCAAAAACCTCTGTGCCTCCGTGTCTCCGTGGTGAAACAACCGAGCAGCCCCCTCGTCACTGACCGACTGCGGCTACGACTTTGCTTGTCTTGGCACCTTGTGTTTTTCTATACTGTGCGGCACGTTTTCTGTGAGCACTGGATTTTAATAAGGAGAAATGATGAGCAAACAGGTGAAAAAGGTAGGCATTTTGACGGCGGGCGGTTTAGCACCGTGCCTCAGTTCGGCGATTGGGTATTTGATTGACGAATATACCCGTGTGGCACCGGAGGTCGAGATCATCGGCTATATCAACGGCTACATGGGCTTGTTGAAGGGCCAGAGCATCAAGGTCACGCCGACCGTGCGTGAGCATGCGCTCTATCTCACCGAGCATGGCGGCAGCCCCATCGGCAACAGCCGTGTGAAGCTCACAAACGTGAAGGACTGCGTCAAACGCGGATTGGTCAAAGAGGGTGAGGACCCGCAAAAGGTCGCGGCGGACCAGCTCGTCAAAGACGGTGTCGATGTGCTGCACACGATCGGCGGGGACGACACCAATACGGCGGCTGCGGAGTTGGCGACGTTTCTCGCGAAGAACGATTACGGTCTCACGGTGGTGGGCCTGCCCAAAACAATCGATAACGACGTGTATCCGATCCGCCAGAGCCTCGGCGCGTGGACTGCCGCCGAAGAGGGCGCGAACTTTTTCAGCAACATCGTCAAGGAGAACACGGCGAACCCGCGTATGCTGATCGTACATGAGGTGATGGGACGCAACTGCGGCTGGTTGACGGCTGCCACTGCGGCGGCATATCGTCGGCGTATGGACGCGACCCACTACCTGCCGGAGTTCGGCCTGACGCGCGATCGCGAAGAGGTGCATGCAGTGTATGTGCCCGAGATGACGTTTGACTCCAAGGCCGAGGCGGAGCGCCTGCGCGCGATCATGGACAAGAATGACGGCGTGAACATCTTTGTCTCGGAAGGCGCCTGCTTGAACGTGATCATCGCGGAACTGGAGGCGGCAGGCGAGACGGTGCCGCGCGATGCATTCGGCCATCCGCGTCTGGACAAGGTCAACGTCGGCAGTTGGTTTGCGGAGCGGTTCGGCCGTCTGCTGGGTGCCGAAAAAACGATGGTTCAGAAGAGCGGGTACTACAGCCGGGCGGCTGCGCCGAATGCGCAGGACAAGGAACTGATCCAGGCCTGTGCTAAGAAAGCGGTCGAGTGCGCGCTGGCGGGCGTGGGCGGCGTGGTCGGCGAGGATGAAGACAAAAACGGCGAATTGCGCGCCTGTGAGTTTGCGCGGATCAAGGGCGGCAAGCCTTTCGATATCGACGCGCCGTGGTTTGTCGCGATGTTGCAAGCGATCGGACAGCCCAAGGGTGAAAAGGTGGTCGTGTCACATTGAGCCACAAGACAGATGGCTTGACCGGCGCAGAGCGTACACGCTAAAGTATGCATTGAAAAGTGACAAGGTGATAAGGGCGTGGCTCTGAAAGATTGAACAAGTTAAGGAGAGTGTAATGGGTAGTTCACAAGCCGCTCGATTGCAGCGCGGTGTGTTGGTCGAATTTGACTTCGCGGTGCTGGACGGGCATCCGCTGTTTCTGGAGGCATGCCAGACGCGGCTGGAGCGAGAGGGCATCAAGTTGGATGCACAGGGTATGGCGCGGTCCATGGGCGGGAGATCGTTCTCCTCTGGCCTCAACGCACTTGCCAGCCGGAAGCAGAAAACGCTGG
>Ga0116190_1002408_pt1 | contig 14940 bp, 20 predicted proteins | sample AD_JPNTR4_MetaG_FD_89808 | JGI IMG/M metagenome (GOLD analysis project Ga0116190, IMG submission 89808) | Active sludge microbial communities of municipal wastewater-treating anaerobic digesters from Japan - AD_JPNTR4_MetaG | ecosystem: Engineered > Bioreactor > Anaerobic > Digestate | place...
AAAGAAACAAAAGCTTACGCTAGTAAAAGAAGTAGCAACGTACAAACCTCCTTACACTGTAAAGGTAGCTATCTAGTATGAAAGACAATACCCCCAAAATCAAGTCAGTGTTTATCGGCTGTGATCCTGAATTCTTCTTGCTCAAGAAAAATGTGCTAACTACGGCCTTCGATGTTGGAATTCCGGGCTCGAAGAAAGAGCCCTTTTCTATTGATGGCGGAGTTTTCATCCATCCCGACAATGTTACTTTGGAGGTAGGCATGCCTCCAATGGAATACTCTCTCAAGAACAAGATGGGGGATTACATTCCGTACTTCAAAAGCAAGATGGATGTAGTAAGTGCTCATCTTGCGCAGAAATACAATAACGAGGTAAGTCTGTATTACAACACTGCTGAGGCACAGTTTAGGGAATCCAGTCTTAAACCGGAGCAGAATAGAGTTTTTGGCTGTGATCCTGATTTGAATGCGTATAAAGGCGGAGAACCAAATCCTCCAGTAGACCCGGCGAGAGTGGGAAATAATCGCTTTTGCGGTGGTCACATTCACATAGGATACGATAAGGCTGCGGCCAGCATTCCCGAGTACGCTCTAGTAATTCTTGGAGAGTGCATGGCTTCGCCCCTCTTCTATAACGAAAGGGGCGTGGGAGTAATTCGCAGATACTATTACGGAACTCCTGGAGCTTTTCGCAAGAAGCCCTACGGATTCGAGTACAGGACTCCCTCTAATTGGTGGGCTAGAACTATAGCTGCTAATGGTATTGGCCTTCCGGCGTCTGTTCCAGAAGTAATTGCTTCTACTGTTCTGTGGGCTATCAACAACGAGAAGGAAGCCCAAAAGCTGTGGGACTATTTAGATCCCCCTAACATGGTAGAAGAATGCTTTAAAAATATGTGCGCGGATACAGGACGCGTACACACCGCGTACGCAGAGATAGTAGAGCCGTGGATGCAAAAGCACACTAACATTGATTTACGAAAAGCCTACGGCATGCCGTATCCTAAAAAGGTAAAGATGGAGCGCAGACTAGACAACCTATTTGAACCGATAGGCGGGCCGGACGTTCTTGCCCTAAATGTCCGCCTTCAGGAGATGCTAGAACCTGAATGGATGAGGGAAGATAATAATCCCATTCAGCCGCAGCGATAATCTATGAAAGCATATTCCAACGAAGATTTTGCCGCGTACTTTAGGGGGGCAATTATACGCTCTCCGCAACAGAAAGGGTCGCTAGTAACTGTACACCAGTGCGCTAATGGGGCTGTAGTAGTTCACCCCCTTAGCAAAGTAGCACCAGCTTACACTGTTCCACTAGACAGTATTGAGTGGGAGCACGTAGCTATTCCGCGCCTGGGATACATAAACACTAACCTAGTAGCAGGCACGGGTTTATACTATTTGGAGCGCCGCGTTCGGCGTATAGCATCTAAAGGCTACGGCAATGACACCGTAACAGTACGCCCAGTTCCGGAGTACGAAGATGCCGCTTCTAGGCTTTCAGGTAAGGCTGCCGTACTGCACGAAGAGCGCATAACTCCAACTAGTGTTAAGATTGCAACTAATGCTTTCTACCCTGAATATCTATCCCACAAGGAGGCAGCTAATCGCTTACTAAATAAAGCAACAGCCGTAGGAATAGCCCTGTCTCCTAATTACGCTATGGTTCTCGGCACCACTAAGAAAGCCCCTTTGCTACTTTTGTGGAAACGACTGCGTGTAGCTTCATCGGAAGACGGGGTTAAGTGGAACTTCTACTGCGACGAGTACAAGAGCGCAGCTAAACGTGAGTTAGGAATAACTTAATGTCTAATACACACACAGTATTCGTGTACGGAACACTGCGACGAGGACAGTCTAATCACCTACTTCTAGAGTCCTCTCCACATCTTGGAGATACTAGAGTACGTGGGCGTATGTTCTCTCTCGGAGCGTATCCAGCAATAACCCTGAGAGCAGATCCAAACGAAAGCGTGTACGTTGAAGCGTACAGAGTTACGGATAAAACTCTAGCTGAGTTAGATAGGCTAGAAGGTCATCCTACATTCTATACTCGTATGCTAACCTTCGACGTGTTTCGGGAAATGCATGGGTACATATATGTAATGGAAGGTGACAGCCATTACTTGGATAAGGCAGAGGAAATCAAAAGTGGAGACTGGGTGAGATGGAAAAAAGGTATCTAGGAGATTTGGTTGGTATCCCAACCAATATTGAGCCTATCAATACAAAGGCGTTAATTCTTCCACGTACTAGGATAGGAGTAGAGATAGAGTTTGAGCGGTGGAATAGAGTTCCACCAAAACCTGCCGGTATGTGGGTTCACCATCCAGAGGAGCACTCTGTCCGCAACAACGGAACAGAGTTTGTAACTGTAGGTAAGGGGCTACAAGGACAGAGAGTAATAGATGCCTTGGATGGCTTCTGTGAAAGCGCTCGTGAGAACAATTGGGACGAAGGATACCCGCGAGCTGCGATTCACGTACACATGGATGTTAGTGATCTTGACTTGAATAGCGGAGATTTACGGCGCTTGATGGGAATCTACTTCCTAGTAGAGCACGTATTCTTTCACTTTGCGGGAGAGTGGCGTAGGCATTGCGGCTTCTGTGTTGCCTATGAAGACGGCATTAACGATGATGGCGTTGTAGCAGAGCTAGTAACTGGAACAAAGTCATCGGAGCGCGATGATCTGCTTTACTTGAGCAATCACTGCTCTCGCTATCAAGCGGTTAATCTAAATGCCATCTCCAAGTTTGGTACGCTTGAGTTCCGCCATTTACCAACCACCTTTGACAAGGAGCGAATTGTAAAGTGGATCAATATGGTAATGGCAGTAAAGCGTGCTGCTTTGGAAATGCCGGAACTTAAAGATCCTCTTGGCGCTCTATCTACTCTGGGCCCACATGCCTTAGCTGAGAAGATCTTTTCTGGTGTATTATCAAAGGAGTTTATATTTGAGGCCGTATCTCCGCAGGCTATGTGGCAAGCTTGCGATATGAGCCAAGCCCTTATGGGCGTTGCCGGGCAACTAAAGATTGAGGTTCCTAATCCCTCAGTAGCTTGGGAAGCTCTCAGTTTGGATAACGTAAATCCGATCCTAGAAAAGAAGCGTGCGGCTCTAGCAAGTTCTCAATCTCGTAAAAGGAAAGTAGCATAATGTGTGGAATCTTTGGAATCATTCACAGTAATAACGCAACGCATAAGCTTCGACAGTTACTAAACAACATCACGAAAGATGCTATGGAGGTGGGCATCGTTCGCGGAGAAGACAGCACTGGTATGTACCAAGTTAGGTACAATGGCGAGATTAAGAGCTACAAGGTTCCGTACAACGGCGTGTACTTTACTGGCGACGCTAATGCCAAAGAGCTGCTTAATAATGTAGACGTAGCCAACGTAACTGTTGGGCACCATAGAGCAGCAACGCGCGGAACTGTGTGTGCGGCCAATGCCCATCCTTTTCAACACGAAACTACTGATGGCAATTCCATTATTGGAGTCCATAACGGATATGTTACAGGATACTATATGTCCGAAAATGGCAAGAAGTTTAACGTAGACTCCGACTGGCTATTCCACCGCATAGCTCGTGATGGAGGAGCAAAGGCCCTAGGAGAAATTGAGGGGCACATTGCTGCCGCTTGGTACGACACAAAGGACAAGAAGCTCCGCCTGTTTACTAACGGGAAACGTACTCTCTACTGGAACTACGTTCCTAAAGAAGATATTATGATCTTTGCCAGCGAGCACGAGATGCTCTATTGGCTGTGCTCTCGCAATGGCTTGGATATCGAGAAGACTATGTGGACAGGCCATGAGGATCGTATATATGCATTTGATCCAAATAATGTGCGCAAGTATTCTGAGGAGATCCTGGAAGATCCTCCAAAGAAAGAGCATAAAAACTATGCCCCTTTCAATTGGGATAAGTACAACGAGAGATTGGCTGGTAAGAAAGATACTCCGCCCGCACCAGGAATTGCGTACAACAAGACGTTTCAAGGGGAGCCAATTTCCTACGACCCAAAAGATGTAGCCCGCTTGGGGTACAAGCTGGGCGATATCGTAGAGTTTTGGTGCGAGCCAGAACCAGAGTCTTCCACAAAGGTCTGCATACAAGGCGACGTTATGCTTGAGGTAGATAATGCCGGGAAGACTAGCGTAGAGTTTGTGAAGGCTCTGATGGTGAATGTCACTCCTGAGATTTACGATGCTGTAACGGCAGCAGGAAGTAACATCCTAACTTCGGAGACCAAGGCTCGCGTTATCGGAGCTAGTAAGCTCAATACTAAAGATGGGCCAAAGCCGTGTATCATTCTCAATAAGCCCTTGGGGGTCATCTCCGGGAACCAAGAACCTAAGAGGGAACACGACATAGAGTTAGTAGTTCCGGTGTGGGACACTACCTTCGTTACCAAGGCACGATTCAAAGAGCTTGTAAATGGCGGATGCGGATTGTGTGGGGGAGTACTCACAGAAGACAATGCTCATAAAGGAAAGATCAAGTGGTACGGCCAGCATCCGTACTGCGAATTCTGCTCAGGAAAATTAGAGGAGCAAGAGCCAAACTTAACTCTACCTGAGCTATTTGATAACCACGGCCCTACTGCTGCCTCACTGAATTAACACACACACATGGCTACCTTTACAGCTACTACCAACTCCGGAAGACAGTTCGATCTTAACATTGAACTTCAAAGTGTTACTAATAATTGTGGAGCTTGCTTGCTCTACGGAGTAGGCCTACGCATCTTTGACTTACCAAAACCTAACGCAGAGAAGTCCCCTTGGAGCTTAGATAAATCCCCAACACAAAAGCGTCTAATCTTTCCTTGCAATAATATGCTTTCATTGAAGGAAATATCGGACGGGCTGTTGGATGTGTGGAATAAGAGCCAGATCAAGGATTGGATAGAAACTCATTGCAAGGGATTTGCCATCTTCACAGACAACATTAATTCCTATTTAAATCAAAATCACGAATACGCGAACTTTCTACTAGAAGATGCTCTGCTAGAGACAACTAGAGCATCCTCATTTTCAACCTCTGGCTTTGTCACTTGGCTGATAAAGAACAAGATCGGGGCTATGGGGCGCGGCATCACCACCGTAAATAAGAGGCACTCTGGTAGCTCTGTCCTAACCTCATGGACGTGGGCTCCCGGCAATGATATGATTCTAAGCATGGAACAGCCTCATTACCCTGACGGAGAAATGCCAGAACCTGCCAATTCTTGGACGGCTCTAAAGAAACTAGCCAAGGATCACAACGAGCGAGAGATGAAGTTCGGGCTAACAAAAACTAAGGTGCTAAATGTCAAGAGAGCAACTGTCCGTATCCCAAAGCGAGAGGGAATCAATACTCCGCGCCGTAGCAGAAAGCTCCCTTAACATTGGGGATTCCTCAGCAGGTAATGTGTGCCCTAGGTGTGGAGGAGGCGACAGCAAGGAGAGAAGCCTGTCTGTTAGCCGCAAGACTTTTGGAGTAGCTTTTCTTTGCCACCGCGACTCGTGCGGTTTTAGAGGAGTATTGAATGACGTAAGCAATTCTTACTATGCCTCTAGCGGAAATAAGCCGTCAGAAGACAAGAGTAAGTACCTATCATTCTCTCCTCTGCTAGAGAATGAAAAGAACTTACTTAGCACTAAGTATCATCTTACAAGCGAGGAGATATCTGCATCTGGAATTAGATGGTCAAACACAATACAGAGGATAATCATTCCTATCAGGACTAGAAATGGCCTGTCTGCCGGATTTGTAGCCCGATCAGAGAATCCTAAGGTGCGGCCCAAGGCTTTAAGTTACATAGTAAATCCAGAACTTCCATTCGGAGCGTACTACATAAAGGACAGGGAATGTAAGTGCTTGTGGTTAGTGGAGGATCAGCTAAGCGCCATACGCTTATCCAAGTACGAGAACGCGTTGGCACTTATGGGAACCCATCTAACTGACAGTCTGCTGGCTGATATAAAGAAAGGAGGATTTACACATTTGGTAATCTGCTTGGATGCGGATGCTATGGCTACGGCTATAAAGCTAGCTAGTAGAATCGACAGTTTGTTTAAGGAAGTACGAGTGCGATCTCCTAAAAAGGATCTAAAGAATATGACCCCGCAAGAACTGCGAAAGTTTTTAACTGGAGTGTAGATATATGATCCGTAAGAAATATAAAGCATCCCAGGTTCTAACATCAATTACCAATCCAGGAGATATAGACTACTTAAAGAGCAAGCTTCTGGATGTAAATATAAGGCTCTACGAAGCAGAGCAAGATTATAGGGAATTAGTAGAGAGCTCCATAGGGCTTATAGTCTACAGGCTTAACTCGGAATATGAAGACTATAGTAATCCTCTAGGAATGTCTGCCGCTAATTGTGGAATTCCTTGGAACATTATATCTTTTATTGGAGAGAAAGATGAAATAGAGGTGATGATAAACCCCTCAATTACTAGAAGCAGCGGGCAAAAAACAGTGCTATCTAATTGTGGAAGCTTAAGACTTAAGGAAAAGATTCCTATCCTTAGATATGAGGCTATAACTGTAAAGTACTACTGCCCACTTAGGAATAGATATGTACTTAAGACCTTTGCTGGAAGAATAGCTTCAACTATCCAGCACGAAATAGATCACAATAATGGTATACTTATTACCGACAGACAGGTAAGGGATAAATAAAATGAACTACAAACAGATAATTCTTCTACTATTAGTATTTACAGTTCTTCCCTGTTTTGGAATTTTTATGTGGGACATGTCCCCAATCCTATATTTTATATACTTGGTGTGCTGTTTTGGGACTGGTTGGTTTCTAAAGGACGCTCTTGATTACTTAGGATAAGTAATGTCTAGTACTGTACAGCTAGTGGCCGCAATGGCCAAGTCTCGAAAGGCATTCGAGCGAATATATCCCGAGGTAAGCGAGGACAGGGTAACTCCTTACTCGTGGTATCTCATTGATTTGATTAAGAATTTCTATGCTCGGGACGGCGATGCTAAGAGCGTAGATAAAGATTTCATCCTAAAGAAGATTGAATTAGATTTCCCCAGTGTAAAGAAGCAAGAGATATATAAGGAGCACGCTCTTGAGTGCTTTAGTGCAGATGTTAGCGCAATTAACGTCGCGGAGCTTGTCCTTGAGGCGAAGAGAAAAGAAAGCGCGCAAGCTCTTGCGCAATCTCTTGTCGGCGATAGATCCTCTCACGAGGAGATACTTGATAAGATTGCTAAACACTCGGCTCTACTCCGAGTTACCGGCGATGGCGAAGATATCGAAGATCGAGAAGTATTTAACAACATCTCTATCGACGAAATCAACTCTACCGTACTCAATCCAGAAGGCCGAATAAAGATCCTTAGCAAGCGAACTACGGAGGAGCTGGACGGCGGAGCAATGGGAGGTAATGTTATATGGATATACGGCAGGCCAGAGATCGGCAAGAGTGCCTTAGCTATTACAATGGCTACGGTGTTAGCTGCACAAGGGTTGCCCGGAATATTCTTTGATAACGAAGATCCTATCAAGTCTACTATCTCTCGTGCTCAGGCGTGTGCTACTCGCTTAGCTGCGGTAGATCGCCTACGAGATCCAGAGAATGCGCAGAGTAGATTGGATGCTTCGGGATACAAGAACATTCGCTTTGTAAACTTGGCTCCCGGAAGCGTTCCAGAAATACAATCCTATTGCGAGAAGTACAAACCAAAATGGGTAGTAGTTAATCAAATACGCAATCTAAGATCACGAGCAGAGACTCGTACCAACATGTACGAAAACATAGCTACTGACTTACGAGCAGTGGCGAAGCAAAACGATATCCTCTTGATAGGAGTAACCCAAGCAGGAGATAGCGCAACTAACAAGCTAGTTCTAGATATTGGAGATGTGGACGGGTCTAACACGGGCATCCCCGCGCAGGCAGATGTAATGATTGGCATCGGATCTAATCCAGAATTCAAAGCGAGTAGGTGTGTAATGATTAGCCTACCAAAGAACAAGCTAAGCGGTAAGCACGTTCACTTCCAGATGAAAATGATCCCCGAACTATCGCGAGTGGAGGATTTGTAATATGAGCATTAAAGTTCGCTATGGATTTAATTTGAAAGAGCCAGAACTTTTGCAGCCAATACTAAATGGTTGTGTTGGTAAGGGGTGGCATAAACTAATACGAAATCTAGTTAGGGACCTATATAAGTTAGGTTGGGACGGCCGCGTATACCAGATCAAGGAGAAATTTGGGGGACTGTGTTTTTATATAGGAGAGGGAACAGATGCTATACATGCTAGAGTAGCAGAAGCTGAGAAGGAATCAACACTAACATGCGAGATTAGTGGCAAGCCTGGAAAAATAAGAGCAGGCGGCTGGTTAAAATGTCTAAGCGATGAGCACGCTAATGGCAGGCCTCTGGCACAGCGCAGCATCGACTAACCTGAACGGAGTATAAATGTACATTAATCAGGAACCTAACCCCTTGAAATACAACGAGATTATTAATTTCCTTATGTATCAACAAGATAGCTCAGACGATCTGCAAGATGTTGATTTTGCTGAGGGAATTGATACTGAACTTCCCGAGCAATTTGTTGTCTAACATTGCATTTAAAGCACAAGCAATAAAAGAGAAAAGAAAAAGAAGCTAGTAGCAATGTTCTTTTAACGGGATTCTTTTTTCTCTTTCTTTAGCTTTAAGCCTATTCGCTCCGCTGCTTGATAGTACTGTAATAGATTTAACGATCTGCGCAGCGGTACAATCAATACACAATTAAAGGATACACAAACAATGCTGTACACATTTCTAGCTTTACTAGCAGTATTAGCATCCGGGATCACTCTTATTCGCGTACAGTCTAACAAGGACTATTACAATCAGAGCGAGTCTATTATTGGAATAGGAGTGGCATCTGTAACGCTGTCTTTAATTGGCCTGATGATATTCTCAATGCTGTGCATATACTATGTGTCTGCTGGATACAAGGCCGAGCTAATCAACAAGGAGTACAAAACACACTATACGCAGGCCGAGGTATTCTATGGTAGCGATGTGATTGATCAGATTCAACAGGTTAAGCGCCAGCGCATCGAGAGTAATGGCAATCTACTGAAGGATGATGGTAACAAGTAATGCGTACTAAAGCATTTATTCCGTACAAGGTATTCTCCAAGAAGGAGATAGAAGAGCTGGGAGTATCTAATGCAGCTCTCAATAGAGCGTACCTAATCAATCTCAATGACGGAGAGAGCATGCTACACAAGAGTGTTCGAGAGTCCATGAAAACCTTAGTACGAATTGAGGCAAGCAAATGACTAAGAAGAGTAAGGATTTCTACTGGGTAACGGAGTCATTTGTAGACGGAGAGTGGCGGCCCGGATGCAAAGATTATGTAGGAATACTATTTGTATCACGGCAAGCAGCACGAGTAGATCGCAAAGCTCTTCTAGAAATTTTCCCCGCAGATGGTCTGAAACTAAGAGTTAGCAAATATGCACGAGTTAGCTAATAGCTTCTACATCATTATGGAGACTAATCTATCATATGGAGAGAGATAGTACGCCTTTATCTTTCGGTAAGTACAAAGGAAAAACTCCAGAAGAAATTTCTGACATAGCCCCAGAATACATAGTGTGGGTTTACAGAACTATGGGAGCTTCTAAATGTAGCAAACTATTGTTCCTTCATTGCCTAGACGAAGCCGAGATGTCATATCTTGAAGAACTGCGAGGGGAGGTGGAAGAGTGGTAATTATTTATAGGAGAAATAACTATTGAGTTCTTTAAAGGTAACTACTTAGTCCTAGACTTTGAGACAACAAATCTAGAGTTTGGAACAGCCCTCAATCCGCTAAACAGATTGCTTTTAGCTTGCTGGCAATTCAATGGCAAGAGCAAGTCTAAGTTTGGCGGAGAGAACGAGCAGCAGGAACTGTTAGATGATATCGAGAAAGCGGATTACCTCGTTGTACACAACGGAAAGTTTGAACTCCAATGGCTCAAGCGGTGCGGTACTGACTTGCGAGCTGTGCGGGTTTTCGATACGATGCTCGCCGAGTGGGTACTGCTCGGAAACGAGAGAAGCACTGGACTGTCTCTGCAAGAATCTTGTAAGCGCAGAGGACTGCCCACTAAAGAAGATCTCGTATCCAAGCTCATCAAGCAAGGAGTCAATCCAGAAAACATACCCAAGAGATGGCTCAAAGACTATTGTGGAATCGACGTTGATATCACTAAGCAACTCTTCCTTTCCCAAAGGGAAGAACTGGAAAGAACTAATAGGCTCCACCTTGTTTATCAGCGGGGTCTCGTTTGTGCTTGCCTATCTGATGTTGAGTATATTGGTATATCTCTTGACAAAGCTAGGGTAGAAGATGAGTACAACAAGGTTCTTTCGGAATACGTTGAAACGCAAGAAGCGCTTGAGAAAGAGTACGGCCAAATCAACTGGCGTTCTCGCAAGCAAGTCGCAGAGCTTCTCTATGATTCCCTACAATTCCGGGAAGTCACAGATAGACGCGGAAATCCCGTACGCACTGACAAGGGAGATAGAGCGACAGATAAGGCAACTATATCCGCTCTTGTACCGACTAACCAAAAACAACGTGAATTTGTACAGCATTTTAAAGCGCTTGCCTCTTTAAATGCAAAGCTAACTAAATCTCTAGAGTTCTTCAAAGGAGTTTGCGATCTATATGAATCAAGGTTTTACGGGATTTTCAATCAAGGAACTACAGCAACACACCGACTATCCAGCTCGGGCCGCAAAATCAAGCTACCTAAATCCATTCTATCTGACAAAGAATCCTCTCAAGGTAAGGAAACAGAAAAAGGCATCCAGCTCCAAAACATGCCTAGGGAGTACAAGCACCTAGTAGTAGCTTCTTATCCTGAATGGGAGCTAACCGAGTGTGACGCTTCTACCCTAGAGTTTAGCGTTGCAGCCGATCTTGGGAAAGATTCCGTTGCAAAACAAGAGATTAGCGATGGAGTAGACATACATGCCAACACAGCTAAATTCTTCCTAGAGGACGGAACTCAGCCGGAGTTTCGCGGTCTAAGTACAATCAAAGAAGCTCGGCAAGTATCCAAGGGGCATTCATTCAAACCGCTCTTTGGCGGCCGAGGAATAACCAAAGCAGAGCAAGCGTACTGCAAGTACTTCCAAAACAAGTACAAGGGAATATACGATACTCAGACGGAATGGACTCATCAGGTGTACCGCTCGGGAGAGCTAATCACACCTTACGGTATGCGCTTCTACTGGCCAAAAGGAAGGCTAGATCAGCGCGGCAACATTGCCAACCTAACAAATATCTACGATTATCCCGTGCAAGGATTTGCGACCGGGGAAATTATTCCACTCATCCTGTGGAATGTCTGGCAGCAGCTAGACGGCTTAAAGGCCCGCATCATTCTAACTATCCACGACTCTATCGTGGTAGAACATCCTAAAGAAGAACGGGATAGAGTGCGGGAAATTCTAGTTTCATGCTTCACGAAAGAAATATACACACAACTTAAGGAGATTTATAGCTATGAGTTCACCACGCGCCTCGGCGCAGAAATCAAGACAGGCACGCACTGGGGCGAAGGCCAAGGCGAAAAGTTCAAAGCCTTTAGTTAACTTTTCAATTGATGTAGGAAAGACAAACAACGGATACTACCGCGTGTACTTCAACGCGTACAGTAAGAACTATGGCGCGTATCCCGGAGTAGCAGACACAGAACTGCAAGTGTTCCCCTCCTTGGAAGAACTAGGTAAGGCAGTAAACGATTTTTATTCTAAGCTAATAGGAAAACTATAAGAATGGGCAGTAAGAAATCCGCGAGTAGTGACTACTTTGTAATAGTTGATCCTGATTTAGAGTGGAGTAAGTACGGATTCTTCACTAGTGATGGGGCAGCAAAAAAGTCCGCTAAGGACGGAGCATTAAAAAATCCCGGCGATGGTAGTCGATGGATAGTAGCTAAAGTACTTTACGAAGTAAAAGCAAAGCGCGCAGCAAACAAAGAAAACATCCCAATTATAGAGGTATAATAAAAATAGCATGCAAGTAACAGGACGAGTAGAACGAGTACTAGAAACGCCAACCAAGTTTGGATCGCTGTTTTCAATTGTTGTAAATGATACACGCTACGGCTGTGGTAAGACAGCAGGCGGAGTTAGCGCAGGAGATTGGGTTAAGTTCTCGGCAGAACAGAACCCTAAGGGTTATTGGGAAATTGAGAAGAATACCTTAGTACCAGTGCCGCCTCCGACAGCACAGACAGCTCCGGTGGCCTCAGCCCCCAAGCAAGCTGCTCCGTATGTAGATACGCGACAGGATAGCATCATCTATCAGAGTAGCCGCAAGGACGCCCTAGTCTTGGTGCAGATGCTGATGGCCGCAAACTTGATTGACTTCGGTAAGGCCAAGGGAGCGGCTAAGATCGACATTGTAGAAATGTTTGTCGATAAGTACACCGAGCATTTCATTGATGAGGTAAAGTCTAACAAGACGCACTGCCTGTCAGCAGATGAAGAGACTCCTCCAAGCGATGAAGCTTTCCCGGAAGACAAGATTAACTTCTAAGTAGTAGAGATAGCGGCTCCGCCTGATGGCCCTAGAAGAGAGCCCCGCACGGCGTAAGCGGGACTAATAACGAGACCTTAGCTCAGTTGGTAGAGCAGTGCCTATATTCAAGTGTAAAATACATGGTTTAGTTAGAGCGCATAGTTCAGGAAAATTTCCTCGCTGTTCGGTGTGCAACAATGAAAGAATGAAAGCTAAGCACCAACAATTAAGAATAAGGGCTATTGAATACGGAGGAAATAAGTGTCAGAAGTGCGGTTACAATAAATGTAGAGCTGCTTTAGAATTTCATCACACAGATCCAACGAAGAAAGAGATAGAAATATCTAGAGTTTATAAGCGCTCTTGGGAAATGCTAAAGCTAGAATTAGATAAGTGTATTCTTTTGTGTGCTAACTGCCATAGAGAAATACACAATAGCTAGATATAAATAGATCTCTCCACAATAAGAACAAAGGGAACTTGATGCACCAATCGGAACAAGACGATAAGAATAAGATAATTACACCTTGGTCTACAGTAGGATATCTTGTAGCAAAGAGAACGTACGCGCGGAGATTAAATGAAAATGATCCTAACAGCCCAACTGAAGAGTGGGAAGACGTTATTGATAGAGTTGTCAGAGGAGCTAGAGAACAGCTTAATTGCGGATTCTCTGATGTTGAAGAGGCTAGACTTGCCGGATACCTTCTATCACTTAAAGGCTCAGTTGCTGGAAGGTTCTTATGGCAGCTTGGTACTTCGACTGTCGGAAGACTCGGCCTAGCGTCCCTACAGAATTGCGCGTGCGTGTGCGTAGACGAGCCTATCCGCCCCTTCACTTGGGCGATGGATATGCTAATGCTGGGATGTGGAGTTGGGTTTAATATTCAGAGGGAATATGTCTACAAACTGCCAAAGGTTAGAGAAGAGTTTGTCGGAGCTATTAGACAAGATTCAGCCAGTGCTGATTTCATTGTTCCAGATACAAGAGAGGGCTGGATTAAACTCTTGGAGTACACGCTACGAGCTGCCTTTGACAGAGGAGCAAAAGCAAAATTCACGTACAGTACTCAACTGGTTCGCGGAGCAGGCGCTCCCATTAGAGGATTTGGTGGAACCTCTAGCGGTCCTGAGATACTCTGCGAAGGAATTGGAAACATCAATAAAGTCATTGCGCAACGAGTCGGTAAGCAGCTCCGCCCAATAGATTGCTTGGACATTATGAACATCGTTGGCTCTATTGTCGTGGCTGGCAATGTTCGTAGGTCTGCGCAGATAGCAATAGGAGATATGGATGATTTTCAATATATTCGCTCCAAAAGATGGGATCTTGGAAATATCCCTAATTGGAGAAGCAACAGCAATAATTCGGTGGTGTGCAATGACTTCTCGCTGTTACCTGAAGAGATTTGGAAAGGATACATGGGCAACGGTGAACCTTTCGGACTTATCAACCTGCGACTTGCAAGAAAAGAAGGACGAACAGGAGACCGTAATTACCCTGATAAAGAAGTTATCGGCTTCAACCCATGCGCGGAGCAATCTCTCGCTAACTACGAAACTTGCTGCCTCGCTGAAATCTTCCTTCCCAACATCTCAAGTAAGAGTGAGCTACTGGATGTAGCAACGCTTCTCTACAGGATATGTAAGCACAGTCTAAACCTTCCGTGCCACAACAAAGAGACAGAAGCAATTGTTCACAAGAACCAACGAATGGGAATCGGCATCACTGGATATCTACAAGCCACCGACGAGCAGCGCTCTTGGCTATCGGGATGCTATGCACAATTGCGGGCATTTGATGAGAGCTATAGTTCCGCTAGGGGATGGCCAAAGAGTATCAAGCTCACAACAGTCAAACCCTCCGGAACTCTGTCCCTACTGCCGGGAGTTACACCGGGCTGTCACCCTGCTTATAGCCAACATCTCATACGTAGGATCAGATTGGCGAGTAGTAGTCCCCTCGTTAGTACGATACGAGATTCCGGAATTCGTGTGGAGTATGCACGGGGCTTCGATGGAACAGACGACAAGGCAACTGTTGTCGCTGAATTTCCATTCAGCTACCCGAAAGGAACTAAGTTGGCTAAAGATATGTCTGCGGTCGATCAACTTGACGTGGTTAGACGCCTGCAAGCAGAATGGTCAGACAACGCCGTTTCCTGTACTGTTTACTACCGAAAAGAAGAGCTAGACGAAATCAAAGAGTACTTGAAGAAGCACTATAACAATAGCTTCAAGAGCTTAAGCTTCCTTCTGCACAGTGAGCACGGATTTGAACAGGCTCCCTTGGAAGAGATAACCGAAGAGGAGTACAACAAACTGATGAAGAAGACCAAGCTTATTACCAGTGTATCTAGCGCTGAGTTTGATTCCGACGACGAATGTATTTCTG
>Ga0116190_1002413_pt1 | contig 14919 bp, 20 predicted proteins | sample AD_JPNTR4_MetaG_FD_89808 | JGI IMG/M metagenome (GOLD analysis project Ga0116190, IMG submission 89808) | Active sludge microbial communities of municipal wastewater-treating anaerobic digesters from Japan - AD_JPNTR4_MetaG | ecosystem: Engineered > Bioreactor > Anaerobic > Digestate | place...
GAGGAACAAACCTTTCAAGTATAACACCCTCAACTTTTAGATTTTTTGAAAATTCAAAAAAAGATATTAAATCTTTATAATTTAACATAGACAAAGTTATCATAATTATAACTTTTTTATTTGATAAGCTTTTGAATAGTTTTATATTATCTATAACTTTTTCTAAATTTCCCTTACCTCTTATAAAATCATTTTTCTCTTTATTATAAGATTCAACAGAAAGTTTTAAATACTTAAATTTTTTAATTTTATCTAATATTTTTATATTTTCTTCATTTAAAATTGTTCCATTAGTTATGATATTTATTTCTTTAAAATTATTTTTCTTTTCTATATAAAAAAGAATATCAAAAAGGTCTTCTCTTAAAAAGGATTCTCCCCCAGTTATATTTACTGAAATTTTTTTATCTTTTAAGGTTTCACTTATCTTATCAACAATAAATTCTATTTTTTCTAAAGGAAGATCAGAACTCTTATCAAATTTTATTTGATAACAATGCCTACATCTTAAATTACAATAATCTGTTATATGCCATTGAAACCCAAAACTTTTCACAAATGAATTATATTAGAAATTTTTTAATTTCTTTAATAAAATCAATGAAATTATCTGTCTCATTTTTTGCATATTCATAAATCAATTTGTCATCTATGTCCCAATATTTATGAATCAATTTATTTCTAAATTTTATCATCTTTTTCAATCTTGAACTTAACTCTTTATTTAAAATTTCTTCCTCTTCTAATATATTGATACATTCACTCAATGAATTAACTCCTTTACCAAACTTTTTTGCTACTATATGAACACATATTCCACCTACTGCTTCGATAGCTTCTAAAAGATAATATTTTACTGAAGTAATGTTCCTTTTATCTTTCCAAAATTCATATTCATTTATAGAAACTATTTTATTTATCTCATTTATTGATTCTTCTATTTCTGAAACTCCCTTTTTTATTTTTTCGAAATCCAAGTTCATATATCTAATAACTCCTTTAAAGATTGATATGATATGTGTTCATTAGATACTGCATATAAAGAAGTTTCTTCTATCAAATCTGTAAGAAATTCTTCATCTTTTGTAAAAAGTAAAATGCCATCTTTAAATACATTTAATAAAAATGGAAAAGGTGCAAAATTTAAAACTCTAACATCTATTAATTCAATATCAATTTTACATTTTAAACTTATTTCATTTGAAATTTTAAATTCATAATTAAAAACTTCATTTTCATTAATATTTTTAAGATAAATCCCAATATCTATGTCTCTGAAAAAATTGTCTTGAATAAAAGAGCCAAAAATATAAGAAAATTCTATATTATCATCTATTATTAGAATGGATTTTATTTCATCAATTATTTTATCTTTTTCTTTTTTATTTAAATTGAAGAGTCTATTCATAAAAAAAATTATAACATAAGAAATTTATTTTCTCTAAAGGAAGATCAGAACTCTTATCAAATTTTATTTGATAACAATGCCTACATCTTAAATTACAATAATCTGTTATATGCCATTGAAATCCAAAACTTTTCACGAATGAATTATAAGACAAAACTCGAATATGTTAAAATTTAACTATGATAAATAAAGAATTAATAATTAAAAAAATTGAAGAAATAAATAGTTTTTTAGATTTATTAGAAAATTATAAAGATTTAGAAATGGATAAATTTCTTAATGATAGAAATGTGGTTGATGCTACAAAATTCAGATTAATAAATATTATGGAAGCATGTATGAACATATGTAGCCATATAGTGATTAAGATGTTCAATAAAATACCTGAAAGTTATGTAGATTGTTTTAAAATTTTAGGTGAAAAAGGTATTATAGATAAAGAGCTTTCAATCAATTTAATTAAAATGGCAAAATTTAGAAATCTCTTGATACATTTATATTCAAAAGTGGATGATTCTGAAATATATAAAATTTTAAAACAAAATTTAGTAGATATTAAAAAATTTATGCAAGAGATAAAAAAGTTAATATGAGAAAAAATATTAATAAGTTTGAAAAAGAGATAATAAAAAATAAAATCTATAAGAATTTAAGTCAAAAAAAGGAGATAGAATTTGTTCAAATATTTGGAAGTTTTTTATCTAATTTACCTTTTGAGGATATAGATATAGGTGTTTACTTAAATGAAGATTTTTTAAAAAGAGTAAATAAATTAGAATATATTATTGATCTTTCTATAATTTTAGAAGAGAAGATAAAAGGATATGAATTTGATGTAATTATTCTAAATGGTATGCCATTTTCTTTTCTATACCATATATTTAAAGAAGGAGAGCTTATCTTTACAAAAGATGAGGAAAAATATTATGATTATATATTGTATATAATTAATAATTACCTTGATATGAAGGAAGTTAGATACAACTTATTTAAAAATTTTATTTAATTTTTGGTGGATTTTTATTTAACCACTCCCTATATTTATCATATAAAAGTTCAAAATTTTCATACATTCTTACACTTGTTTCTTTTCTAAAATCATCCATTATTGGTTTCACCTTTTTCCAGATAACATCAAGCCCGAATCCAAGGTCAAAAAATAGATCTTCATTAAGGTATCCTCTTAAAATAAGTACGCCACAAAATTCAAAGAAGTTACAAACAGTTGAAAAATACTTTCTTTCCTTAGTCCCACTTGTTAATGGATATTTTTGTTTAAATTCCTCATATGAATCCGCTTTGTACTGTGTGTACATCCAAAGAAAAGCATCGTCCATTTTATCCGACATTCTCATCTCTGTCAATTTTAACATTATCATAGCATCATTTTCGCTCATAATTATCCTCCCAAAAAAAATTATATTTTAATTTTACAAAAATTTTTCTAATTTCTTCTCTTTTTATGATAGGATATCATCATTAAGCCTCTTGAAAGTAAAAGAAGGGCTGCAACAATAATCAATAGTTGATATGGATAAAAAGGGTATTTATTTACTACAATAATAAACATTGTTATAAACCCAAAAACAGCACCAAATGGTATTGGACCCATAAATTTTATGAATCTATCAAGTTTAAGTAGGACATATAAAAAGATAAAACAAGCAGCAACAATCACTGATATTATTGTTTCAATTGGAAAAATATAAATTGCTGCACCAAGAGTTGCTGCTAAACCTTGACCGCCTTTAAAATTGAAATAAATTGGAAAATCATTTCCCAAAATTAATGCTATAAAAGATAAAATAATTGTTAAATCGCTTTTCCCAAATGTTGTTGCTAAAAAAATAACTAAAATACCTTTTAATCCATCCAGAACACCAACTGTAACTCCAGTTAATATACCAAATTGTCTTGAAACACCTGCAGAACCAGCAAAATCTTTTTCTCTTACATCTTGTTTTTTAATATATTTAGTTATTATTATTCCCCATGTTAATGAACCAATAAAATAACTTAATATTATAATCAACAAATCAATCATAAACCCTCCAATATAACTTCATTTTATCATTAAATTCTTTAAATTTATTCAGTTTAAAATAACTTGAATTAGTTTAAAAAAATATTTTTTAGAAATTTTTCAACTCTTTATATAATCTCCATTCTCTCTTTCCATATCCAAGAATTTTATATATTTCAAAAATTCTTCCCTCTTTTGTTTTAACTATATAGATTTTTTTATGTTTTCTTTGATACCATCTTCTTTTTAAATCAACTCTTCTCTCTTCAAATAAAATCCTATCAATGATGAATTTTTCACCATTCCATATAAAACTTTCTGGTATTCCAATAGAATCAACCTCAACAGATATTCCCTCACCGATAAAAATATCCATCTCAATAAAATTATAAAACTAATTAATCAAGTATCAATTAAATGTATAAGTCCATAACTTACCTTCCAAAATTAAAATCAGAGTGTCTATAATATCAAAGAGACAAACAATGTTAAATTAGGGACTGACCCTTTTTTAACATTTTATGTTAATTTTAGGTCTGACCTTTTTTTAACATTTTTCTACTGCTACTACTTATATTAAGGGATTACAATATATTCGTGAATTTATTTACCAAAATAAATCATATTGACAGATTGTAAATATTTATATAAAATTATTATACCCTCCCCTATAGGGTAGGAATAAATTTTAAGAAATTATTTTTAGGAGAAAGAATGATGAAAGATATTAAAAAAGATGAAAAAACAATAAAAAAGAGTGAACATATTCATCATAAACATGAAGATGTTCTTAAATTGATAAATATTGCCAAAGGGCACCTTCAAGGTATTGAAAATATGATTCTTCAAGATAAATACTGCATAGATATTTCTAAACAGATTCTTGCAGTTATATCAATTTTAAAAAAAGCTAATCTTGAAATTTTGAAAAAACATCTTGAAACATGTGTAAGAGAGTCAAGGGATAGTGATGAATTTGAAGAAAAAATTGAAGAATTGAAAATGGTGCTTGAATATTTAACAAAAGGGAAGGAAGTTTGATATATGAAGAAAAAAGTAACAGTAGAAGTAGAAGGAATGACCTGCGCATCCTGTGTTTTAACCGTAAAAAAAGCAATTGAGAGCACAAATGGTACTTCTGATGTCAATGTAAATCTTGTAACAAATAGTGCCACTTTTTCTTATGATCCAGATATTACAACAATTTCAGATATTCAAAAGAGTGTTAAAAAAGCAGGTTATTCATTAAAATTAAATTTAGAAGAAGAAAATAAGGAGTTTAAAAATTCTAAGAAATTACTATTGCTTTCAATTGTCTTTCTGATTCCAATTTCAGTTTTAATGATTTTTGATATGTTTAAAATTTTTATGATTCCTTATATGGATATTTTAGAAACAATATTATCAATCCCTTTAATATTAATAATTGGATTTAATATACATAAAAGAGCTTTTATCTCTTTATTTAATAGAGTTATAAATATGGATTTACTAATATCAATAGGAACTCTTGCAAGTTTATCAACTGGATTTTTAAAAATTTTTGGAATTCCTATTTCAAATTTTTCTTTTGTAGGTGGAATGATAACTTTTTTCTTTTTGCTTGGAAAGTATCTTGAAAGTTTAGCAAAAGGCAGAGCATCAAAAGAGATAAGATCTCTCCTTGAAGTTGGTGCAAAAAAAGCAAGAATTATTGTTGATAATGAAGAGGTTGAAGTAAAAATAAATGAACTCGATATTGGTGATTTGATGGTTGTAAAACCATTTGAAAAAATACCAACAGATGGTTTAATAGTTAAAGGTTCAACAACTATCGATGAATCAATGGTAACAGGAGAGTCAAATGAAGTTGTGAAAAAAGAGGGAGATGAAGTTATTGGTGGAACAATGAATGGAAATGGTAGAATTGTAGTTAAAGTCACAAAAAATCAGGATGAAACTTTTTTAGCAAATCTTATCAAATTAGTTGAAGAGGCTCAAAATACAAAAATTCCAGTTCAAAATTTAGCAGATAAAATAATAACAATTTTTGTACCATCAGTTTTAATCATTTCATTACTTTCATTCCTCTTTTCATATTTTATGTATGATACATCTATAAAAATTCTTTTGGAAGCATCAAGATTTCTTCCATGGATAAATCCTCAGTTAAATAGAATTTCGCTTTCTATTTACTCATTAGTTGCAACACTTGTCATAGCTTGCCCCTGTTCACTTGGTCTTGCAACTCCAACTGCAATTATGGTTAGTAGTGGAATAAGTGCAAAGAGAGGAATATTTATAAGAAATGGAGAGGCAATTCAAAGAATGAAAGATATAACAACAATAGTTTTTGATAAAACTGGAACATTAACTTATGGAAAACCAGAAGTTATTGATATTATTGATTTTACAAAAGATAAAGATGGATTCAAAATTTTGGCCTCTTTAGAAAGATACTCAAGTCATATCTTAGGAAAAAGTATTGTTGAAAAATACAAAAAAGAGGGTTCAGATTTTTATGATGTAAGCGAATTTGAAGAGATTCCAGGTGTTGGTGTCAAAGGTAAAATTGATGGAAAAATTTATTACTTGAGTAATCCAAAAGAAATTTCTAAAATTATCAAGAATTTAGACGAAAGTTTAATGAAAAAAATCGATGGTTTTCAAAAAGAGGGAAAAAGTGTTGTATTACTTACTGACTATGAAAAAATAATATCAATGATAACAATAAGAGACAAATTAAGAGAGGATGCAAAAAAATTGATAGATGAGTTGAAATCGATGAATATTAAACCTGTACTTGCAACAGGAGATAACTATTCCTACGCAAAATGGGTGAAAGATGAAGTTGGAATAGAAGAATTTTATGCTGAGGTATTGCCTGAAGATAAAATGAAAATAATAAAAAATTTACAGGATGTTGGTGAAGTTGTCGCTATGGTTGGTGATGGAATTAATGATGCTCCTTCTCTTAAACAAGCTGACATTGGAATTGCAATGGGGTCTGGAACTGATGCTGCAATTGAAACTGGTGATATAGTTTTACTTAAAGGTAATCTGTCAAATGTTTTAAAGGCAATTAAAATATCAGAATTAACATTTAAAAAAATAAAAGAGAACCTATTTTGGGCATTCTTTTATAACATAATAGCGATTCCTCTTGCATTTTTTGGCCTTTTACATCCTATAATTTCTGAAATGGCAATGGCTTTTAGTTCAATTAATGTTATAACAAATTCATTAAGATTAAATAAAATTAAATTATAAAGGAGGTGATTTAATATGAAACATATCGACCCAGTTTGCGGAATGGTTGTTAAAGAAGATAAAAGTTTGAATTATGAATATAAGGGTAAGAAATATTATTTCTGCAGTCAATATTGCTATGAAAAATTTAAAATTGATCCAGAAAAATATCTTGATCCTAATTATAAAAAAGAGATGAAAAAAGATTAAAAATTCATTTTATACTATAGATAATTTTGTTAATTCTTTTTCCTCCATTATAAATTTCAACATTTAGATTAGGAAAATCTTTTTTTAATTCCACTTTAACTTTCTCAACCTCATCAGAATCTGTTTCATCTCCATAGATTAAAAGAAGTAACCCTTCATTAATCTCAATTTTATTTAATAGATTAAAAATTGTTTTTAAAAGATTTTCTCCTTTTACAATTATTTCATCATTAACTGTTGCGAAAAAGTCGCCCTCTTTAATTTCAAAATCTTTAATACTCAAATTTTCTTTAAAAATATCTATAAAACCACTTTTTATTTTTTTTATGCTCTCACTCATATTTAAAATATTTTCATCAAAAGATTTCTCTCTATCAAAATTTAGTAATGCTTCAATGCCTTCTGGAATAGATAAAGTTTCAACTACTTCAATTTTTTTTGTTTCTAACTCTCTAATTTTTTCAAATTTAAATAATATCTCTTTATCATTTGGTAATAATATTATATTTTGAGATGGCATATCTTTAACAATTTCAACTAAATCTTCATAAGACAAATTTTCATCTTTATCAATCACAATTGAAGCTCCAAGAGAATAAAAAAGTTCTCTAATATTTTCTCCAATCGAAAAAGTAATGACAGCTATTTCTACATCTAAAAGGAACTCAAGTTGTTGCTTTATCATATTTCTTATATTTATCTCTTTTATTTCACCAATATCATTGATTAGTTTTAATAATTCATCTACTTCATTTGTGTGAATATGAATTTTAATTTTTTCATTATCTTCAACTAAAATTATTGAATCACCTAACTTTTTTAATTTTTCTTTAATATTAAAATCTTCTTTTCTTTTATCAGCAATAAGTTCGACACAATTTTTATAAACTGGTCTTTTTCTCCATATTGAGACATTAAAAGAAGAAGAAGAAGAAGTGGCTTTCTCTCTTTTTATATTTTGATCTGTAAAAACTTCATATAAAGATTCTAAAAATGAAAGAAAACCATCGCCACCAGCGTCAACAACATCTGCTTCTTTTAAAGATGGAAGCATTTCTTTAGTTTTTTCTAATGCCTCTAATCCATAAATATAAGATTTTTCAATTTTTTCTATTAAATCTTTACCCTCTTTCATTCCTCTTACACTCTCTCTTATAACCGTTAAAATTGTCCCCTCAGTTGGATTATCAAGAATTTTATAAGATGCTTCAACACCATTTTCAAATGCTTCAGTTAAAATATTAGCTTCATCGCTATCAAAATTCAAAATCTTATTAAGAAAACCCTTTAAAAAACTTGAAAAAATTATACCTGAATTTCCATGAGCTTTTAAAACAATATTCTTTGAAACATCATTAAGAAAATTTTCTAAATCATCATTATTTGTGGATTCGAGAGTTTCCTTGAGCGTCATTAACATATTTGTTCCAGTATCACCATCAGGTACAGGAAAGACATTCAGATTATTAATATAAACTTCTCTTTCTTCAAGTTTTTCAAGTGTCTTGAAAAGTGAGTTTATAATTTTTTTTAAAAAATCTTTCTCCATAGGAAATTTAAATTATAAATCCTTCTTTTTTCTATAAAAAAGCACTTGAAGACCTCTAAACGAAAGCATAAATGCTGCAACAATAATTAAAAGTGGAAAAGGGTAAAATGGATATTTTCTTATAATAAGAATAAAAATTGTTAAAATTCCGAAAACTGTCCCGAATGGAACTAATCCCATAAATTTTATGTACCTATTAAGTTTTATAATATGGTACATTAGAGAAAAGAAAGCTCCAACTAAAAAAGAAAATATTAACTCAAGTGGAAAAAGAGTTAAAAAAAATCCAATTGTTGCACCAACTCCTTGACCTCCTCTAAACTCAAAATAGATAGGATAGTTGTTTCCCAATACTAATGCAATATATGATAAAATAAATGTCAAATCTAATTTAGAATATTCTATAGTAATAAGGGCGATTAAAGAACCTCTTAAGATATCAAGAAGACCAACTATTGCACCAGTACCAAAGCCAAACTGTCTTATAACCCCAGCACCGCCAGGATTATCTTTTTCTCTAATATCTCTCTTCTTTATATACTTTGTTATAATTACTCCTGATGACAAAGAGCCAATAAAGTAGCTTAAGATTACTATTAGAATATCAATCATAATTTAACTTCCAATGTATGATACACCAAAAGCTCCACTTCCCACAGAATATCCCATAATTGGAGTGAATTTGACAAAATAAACCTCTATATCATTAAAAATCTCTTTTATCTTATTAGTAAAAAAACTTTTTTCCTCGTCAGAAATATCTAACTCCATACAAATCAATATATCTTTAGGATTATTCCTTCTTAGTACTTCAACAATTTTTTCAAATCCCTTCTCTCTACTTTTAACAAGAGAAACAGGCCTTATTTTTGCAGTATTAAGCGAAACAATTGGTCTCACTGAAAGAAGAGAACCAAAATTTGTAAGAGCTTTTGGTATTCTACCTGTTCTATTAACATACTTTATTGTATCGACATAAACTATTGTTTTAATTTTAAAAACATCTTCTTTTACTCTTGAAATTAAATTCTTAAAAGATACCGATTCCTCTATATATTTTAAAGTTAAATAAGTTAATAAAGCTTCACCGCTTCCAGCAGTTAAAGAATCTATAACCTCTATCTCTTTATCTTTTACAAAATCTTTAGCTATTAAAGCGTTTTTATATGAATTGCTAAAAGTTGAAGATACTGTTATGCAGATGATTTTATCTTCAGAACATAAATTGAAAATATTTAAGAAATCCTCAGGTTTTGGAGCATATGTTTTAAAAAGCGAGTTTTCATCGATATATTTGTAAACTTTGTCAATTTCTATCTCGTTATCTTTATAAATTTCGCCATTGAATTCAAAATAACAAGGAGCCTGAAGAATATTATATTTATTCTTTATTTCATCTGGAAGAGTTGCAACACTATCTGTTACTACTCTTATGTTTTCCATTGTTTTAATTTTAACATAATTTATAAAAGATTTAGAGATAATAAAATATATTTTTTCCTCTTAATATCTATAAAATATAAGATATTAAGAATTAAAAATTTTTAAACAATAAGGAATTTTTATTTTATATATCAATTTTATTAACTTATTGACTTTTAAACTTTTTCTTTTTTTATTTCATTTATATTTGTTGTAAATAGATTTCCACCTAAATGAAGGAGCATATTCAATTTTGTTAAATCCCAATGTTTATCAAAAAGTTCTTCTTCAACCTCAACATTTAAAACTCTCCCTAAAACTATTACATGGTCAAGCTCTTTTTTATCAATAATTTCTAAAACCTTACATTCAATATTTCCAATGCACTCTTTTATTTTTGGAACTTTCACAAATTCTGATTCAATTTTAGTAAATTTTGTAAGTTCAAATTTATCTATATTTTTCCCACTATATGTGCCACACATTAAAACCTCTTTTATCAAATTATAATCTGGAATATTAACTACAAACTCTTGATTTTCAGATATTAATTTATATGAATATCTTTCTCTTCTTAAAGCAAACATTATAATTGATGGATTAACACTTAAAGGAGTTATCCAAGCAACAGCGATTATATTTGGTTTTTTATCATCACCCATGGTTGTTATGAGAGTAGCAGGATATGGATGAAGGAGTGATGTAAAATTATTAACATTTAATTTCTTTTTCATTATTACCTCATAATATAGGGTCAGGTTTTAAATTTATATTTAAATTTGGAAAATGTTTTAATTCAAAACCTGACCCAAATTAGTTATTTAACTAATTTAACTCCTTCATCAAGAGCTTTTAAGTTTATATCGATAAGTTCTTTTTTTTCTTCACCAAGAAATTTTTCAACAACATATTTTATCTTATCTATAGGAATAACTTTTATTTTTTCTATGAACGCACCAAGCATTACCATATTTGCAACCACTGAACTGCCAAGTTTTTCTGCAATTTCATTTGCTGGAACTTTAATAACTTCAATATCAGTTCTTTGAACCTCTCTATCAATGAGAGATGAGTTAATAAAAATATAACCTTTTTCTTTAACTTTACTTTCAAATTTATCTAAAGAAGGTTTATTCATAACGATTATATTTTGACTTGTTGCAAGAACAGGAGAAGCAATTGGCTTATCAGATACAATGACATTACAATTTGCAGTTCCACCTCTTGTTTCAGGTCCATAAGATGGGAAAAATGTAGCATTTACACCCATAGAAGTTGCAGCCTCACAAATTGTTTCACCCATTAACATAACACCCTGACCACCAAAACCAGCAATTATCACTTCAAGATACATCTGTAACTCCCTCCTTTACTTTAAATTCACCAAGTGGATAATATGGAATCAGTTCATTTTCAATTCTTTCAAGAGATTTTAAAGGTGTCATATGCCATTGAACTGGACAAGCAGAGATAAATTCAACTAATGAAAATCCTATACCCTTTAGTTGTGTATTAAATGCCTTTTTAAGATATTTTTTTGCTTGAGTTATTCTTGCAGGTTTATTTAGTGCAGCTCTTGCTATGTAAGCTGCTCCATCGATTGTTGAAAGAAGCTCTGAAACTCTAATTGGCCAACCACAGAGATTTGGATCTCTCCCATATGGAGAAGTAGTTGTTTTCTGTCCTGGTAGAGTTGTAGGTGCCATCTGTCCACCTGTCATTCCATAATTTGTATTATTTATAAAAACAACTGTTATTTTCTCACCTCTTGCTGCTGCATGTACAATTTCTGCCATACCAATTGATGCTAAATCGCCATCTCCTTGATATGAAAGAACAAATTTTTCTGGATTTGCCCTTTTAATCCCTGTTGCCATTGCTGGTGCTCTTCCATGTGCAGCAATACAACCATCAGTTTTAAAATATTCATATCCAACTACAGAGCATCCAACAGGCCATACAATTATTGTTTTTTCAAAAAGATTCATCTCATCAATGAGTTCTGCAACAAGTTTATGAACAATTCCATGATGACAACCAGGGCAATAGTTTGTTACTTTATCTTCCATAGATTTAGGATATGTATAAATTGGTTTTACTTCCATATCACTTGACCTCCTTTATCAATTTTTCAAACTGCTCAATGATTTCAATGGTAGTTGGAACAATTCCTCCTGTTCTTCCATAAAAATAGGTAGGTTTTTTATCAAGTATTGAAAGTCTTGTATCTTCAATCATCTGTCCAAGGTTCATCTCAACATCAAAGAAGAATTTTGCTTGTGGTACAAATTTTCTTAACTCTTCATATGGAAATGGACAAAGAGTAATAGGTCTGAACAGACCTACTTTATAACCTTTTTTTCTTTCAACTTCAATAACAGATTTTATTATTCTTGCAACTGTGCCAAAGGCAACAAAAATATATTCAGCATCTTCAAGATAATACTCTTCCCACATCTTCTCATTTTTTTCAATTTCTTTATACTTTTTATTTAGTTCAAGATTAATGATCTCAAGTTTTTCTGGATCAAGATTAAAAGAAAGAATTAAATTTTTACTTCTTCCTTTAGCACCAGTAAGTGCCCATGAAGGCGTTGGAAGGTCTTCTGGTTTTATATCATAATTAAATTCAACTGCTTCCATCATCTGCCCAAGAATGCCATCTAATAAAAGTTCAACAACTGTTCTATATTTTTCTGCAAGTTCAAAAGCTTTTGGAACAAGATCAACTATTTCTTGAACAGTAGAAGGAGCAATTACTAATAATTTATAATCACCATGGCCTCCACCTTTTGTTGCTTGAAAATAATCTGATTGCGCTGGTGAAATACCACCAAGACCTGGACCGCCCCTAACAACATTCGCAACAACTACTGGGACATTAGCACCAGACATATACGAAATTCCTTCTTGCATTAAAGAAAACCCTGGCGACGAAGTAGAGGTGAAAACTCTTTTTCCAGCAGATGCAGTCCCATAAACCATATTTATTCCAGCGACTTCGCTCTCTGCTTGAAGATAAAGTCCACCAACAAGTGGCATCTTTCTTGCAAAATATTCTGGGGTCTCATTTTGAGGAGTTATTGGATATCCATAAAAAAATCTACAGCCAGATCTAATTACAGCTTCTGCAATAGCCTCTGAACCCTTCATAAAAATTTTCTCACTCATTTTTTGACCTCCTCTTTAATCCTATAAACATCAATTGCACCCTCTGGACAAACCTCTCCACAAATTCCACACATAATACAACCATCCTCATTTATAAATTTTGTTGGGTGATAACCTCTTGAATTTAATTTACTCATATCTCTGTCGAGTACTTTTGTTGGACAAAAATTTATACAATAGAGGCACTCTTTGCAGAAGTCTTCTCTAATCACAACCCTTGAGACTTTCTCCATAATTATCCTCCTTTCTTTATATTTCTCCTGGATATTTAATAAAACTTTTTAAAGGGAAGACGATATTTTTGAATTCACAATCAATGATTAGTGAGATTTTATCTTCCCTAACACCAACATACTTTATCTCTTTGTCTATCTTTTCAGAAATCTCTTTAACAATTTTATAACCCTCAACAATATTTTCTTTTTCTGTTTTATCCCTTAAATGAGAATTTGCAACTATTCCAGAAATTTTAAATCCAGTTGCAATCTCAATATCATAAATATTTTTGATAATTTCCTCTTTTTTTCTTGTAAATGGTCTATAAATATTTACAACATATAATAGTTCATAAGGAAACTCTTCTATCTCTGGAAATTGTCTTAAAACATAAGATGCAGCTTCACCCCCTCCAATATCATAAACACAAATTTTATCTTCTGAATATATACAGGATTTTGAAGCATGTATTATCAATGGTAAATCAGCTCTTTTAATTTCTTCAGGAGGTGTTATAACTTTCACACCAAACTTTTCAACCTCTTCTTTTAAATCTCTCAACCTTATGTATGGTTTGTAAAGATCAAGGTCGATTATCTCTACTGACTTCCCATTCTTTTTTATTTTTATTCCATAATTAATTGCAAATTCAGTTTTTCCGCTCCCTATTTCCCCTACAAAGAGGGTTATCTTTTTGAAATTTTCTATACCATCAATCATAAATTTTTGCTTCTTCTTCTTTTCTTAACACTCTAAGCGTTCCTGAATTAAGTGCTTCCATTTCATCTTCACCAGGATATAATAAAACTCTACCTAAAAATGAAACTCTCTCAATTATCCAATCAGTAAGCATCTTTGAATAAGCAATTCCCCCAGTTATTACAATTGCATCAATTTCTCCTTTTAAAACTGATGCCATCTCACCTATCGTTTTTGAAGTTTGATAAGCCATCGCCTCATAACAAAGTTTTGCATAGCTATCCCCATTTTGGATTCTTTTTTCTACCTCCCTTGCATCATTTGTTCCAAGAAGCGATACAAGACCTCCATTTCCTGCGAGTTTTTTCTTCATTTCTTCAAATGTGTATTTTCCTGAAAAACATAAATCAACAAGATCTTGAGTTGGAAGAGATCCTGCTCTTTCAGGAGCAAATGGTCCATCACCATTCAAAGCATTATTAACATCTACAACTCTACCTTTTTTATGAGCACAACTGAAATTCCTCCACCGAGATGAACAACGATAAAATTTACATCTTCATACTTTTTACCTAAATCTTTTGCTGCTCTCCTTGCAACTGCCTTCTGATTTAACGCGTGAAATATACTTATTCTTTCAATTCCTTTTAAACCAGAGATCCTTGCAATATCATCCATCTCATCAACAACAACAGGATCAACTATAAACGCAGGAATATTTAATGGTTTTGCAATTTCATAGGAAAGCACTGCTCCAAGATTGCTTGCGTGCTCTCCTCTTTTAGTTTCTTTTAAATCTTCTATCATCTTTTCATTTACTAAATATGTTCCACTTTTAACTGGCTTGATTAAACCACCTCTTCCAACAATAGATGAGAGAGAATTTAATGAGATATTTTTCTCTTTGAGAAAATTTAGAATAATATCTTTTCTAAAATCATACTGATCGAAAATTGATTTGTATTTTTTTATTGTTTCAGAATCATGCCTTAA
>Ga0116190_1002421_pt1 | contig 14895 bp, 13 predicted proteins | sample AD_JPNTR4_MetaG_FD_89808 | JGI IMG/M metagenome (GOLD analysis project Ga0116190, IMG submission 89808) | Active sludge microbial communities of municipal wastewater-treating anaerobic digesters from Japan - AD_JPNTR4_MetaG | ecosystem: Engineered > Bioreactor > Anaerobic > Digestate | place...
CACACAAAGGCACAAAGGCCACAAAGGCTTCTTTTAAAACGGCATCCACCTTCGTGCCCTTCGTGGCTTCGTGTGAGAAACAACTTGTTTTTTATTGTGCTTGTCGAGCCGCAAGGCACTAAAATGCGTCAGCCTTGGGTATGTCCGACTTGCGGTTGTTGATTCTGTTGTGTATGGTGAACGCATGAGTCGCTTGTGGTGCGAATGCGTGTTGCTGTATGTGGGGTTGCCCCTGTTACTGGCTGTCGTCCGGCTCACGGCGGGCGCGTTTCCCGTTTTGCCGGTGTTGTGGGTGGCGGCAGTGCCGGCAGCCGTGTATCTCGTGAAGCACGAAGGGTGGGGGAGACGTGAGTTTTTCGGTTTCGAGACAAGCTGTACACAGGTGCTGAAACTCGGGTTTCATCTTCTGGCGGTGGCTGTGGTGCTGTCAGGGACACTCATGCTGGTGGCCCCTGCACGGTTTCTGGAACTGCCGCGCCGTTCGCTGCGCCTCTGGTCGCTGGTCATGGTTTTCTATCCGCTACTTTCGGTCTTCCCGCAGGGTATCCTGTACCGCGGTCTCTTTTTTGCGCGCTACGCTTCGCTTTTCCCCGATGAACGGATGTGCCGTATGGCGGGGGCGGCAGCATTCAGTCTGGCGCATCTGGTCTTTCTCAATCCTTGGGCACTACTGTTGACGCTGATGGGGGGTATGTTGTTCAATCGGACGTACCGCACGACGGGTTCGTTGAATTTTTCCAACGTGGAACACGCGGTTTGCGGGCAACTGGTCTTCACCTGCGGTTGGGGGCGCTATCTGTATCACGGCATCACGCGGCTGGCGGAATACGCGAGGTAGCCATTGCTCTGGCCAATATTGTTTTTGACTCGATGAAACATTGCCGGAGACGGTTGCTGTGCGTATGATAGGCGCATGAAATCACACTATTTCGGGTATGACGGGTGTCTGGTTCTTGAAAATGATGCCGGCATACGTGTCGTGCTCAGTCCGTTGGCTGGCGGACGCGTTCTGGAGTATTCGCTCCAAGGGGTGAATGCCATTTACCTGGATTCGAAGCAGCAGGGCTGGCGTCACCAGCCCGGTATTCCGTCGGTCGACCCGTGCGGCGGACGGTGCGATGTCGGGCCGGAATATACAACACTGCCGCACCCTGACCTGTGGCTGGGGGACTGGCACGGCGAGATCACAGGGTCGGGACAGGCTCTGCTGACAAGTCCCCGAGATCGTGTCACGGGACTGACGGTGACACGTCGTTTCACCCTTGCGGCAGGCGACACACGACTGCGCTTCGAACAGCGGGTGGTTAACGACTCAACGCATCCTGTTTCCTGTTGCCATTGGAGCCGCACGCTCGCGGTGGGCGGTGGTGTCGTGCTGATTCCTTTGTCGCCTGAGAGCCGTTTCCCCAAGCACTACATTCAGTACGGCCCCGGGCCTGTTATGAATTTCCGCCCCGATGATCCGCAGATCCGCGTGCGTGATGGATTCTTGGAGGTGTTGGGGACACCGCAGCGGCCCAAACTCGGCATGGATAGCGCGGTGGGGTGGTTCAGTTATCTGATGCGTTCCGGGCTGCTGTTCACCAAGCGGTATCGCGTGGAACCCGATCGGGTCTACGGCGAAATGGCCGGTCTGACAATTTCGATCTGGTATTACAAGGACGAGATGTGCGAGTTGGAGCCGATCGGGCCGCTTGAAAAGCTGGCGCCCGGGGCATCGTTCAGCTTCACGGAAGAGTGGTCGCTGCAACCGTGGCGGTATCCCGCTCAAGGGGAAAACGTTGATCTGGCAGAGCTGAAGGCATGTGTCGGTGTTCGCAAAATCGAGGGTTGAGTTCGCATGATCGAGATTGCCCCTCGCGAAACGGGCGCTTATAGTTCGCATTAACGAACGGGGAGGAAGCGGGATGAGAAATCTGATTGGACTGGTGGTGGCACTTGGGGCGTTGGTGTCGGACGCGGGGGATATCGTGCTGTTTGATGCGGCGAGGACGCCGGTGTCGAAGGTGGCCGCGCAATCCGGCGGCACGTTCGCGTTGAACGGGGATGTGCTTGAGGTCGAGACAAAAGCCAACACCGGTTATCCGGGCGTGCGTATCGCTGGCGAATGGGATCTGTCGGGCTGCAACCGCATCACCTTCGAGCTGGAGCACCGCGACGGCAAAGGGGAGCTGCCGCTGACGGTCCGGCTGGACAATCCGGGCGCTGATGCCGGCAAGTCCATCGGCGTGTTTGTGGATCGCATCAAGATGCCGCGCAGGGGGACGCACGCGTGCACGGTCGCTCTGCCGCCGGTACTGCCCTCGGGACGCGCGATCAGCAGCAAATTGACCGGTATGCGGGCGACACCGTTCCAGACGGTCGGCGTGGTGGCAGACCTGGATGCCTCGCGCGTGGTGGGCGTGGCGGTGTACATGAAGCAGAACAAGCTGGATTGGAAGTGGGGCATCCGGCGTATCGTGGCGCATCCAGGGCCGGTTTCGGACCCGCCGGCGTGGATGAAGCTGAGCGAGAAGGCGTTTTTCCCTTTTATTGACGTGTATGGTCAGTTTAAGCACAAAGAGTGGCCGGGCAAGATTCATTCCGATGAAGAACTGAAACTGGCGGCGCAGCGCGAGGAGGCGGATCTGGCGGCCCATCCGGGGCCGAAGGGCTGGAGCCGCTTTGGCGGCTGGGCAGACGGTCCGCGGCGCGAGGCGACCGGTCACTTCCGTGTGGAGAAGATTGACGGCGTGTGGTGGATGGTGGATCCCGAAGGGTATCTCTACTGGTCGCACGGGCCGGTTCGCGTGACACCCTCCACGGCGATCACGCCGCTCGATAACCGCGAGTTTTACTTCACCGACCTGCCTGCGCCGGATTCGCCTTTTGCCAAGTTTTACACCACGCGCGATGAACTGCTGTATCCGTACTATGTCAAACGCAACATTCGGCGCACCTATGATTTCTCGTCGGCCAACTGCTTCCGCAAATACGGGCCGAATTATTACGAGATCTTTGCCGATCTGGCGCACCGGCGTCTTCGGAGCTGGGGGATGAACACCATCGCCAACAGCTCGGACAAAAAAATCTGCCTGATGGATCGCACGCCGTACACGGACCGGTTCGAGTTGAAGTCGAAGCCGATCACCGGCAGCCATGACGGCTGGTGGCCCTTCCGCGATCCGTTCGACCCTTCGTTCCGCGCCGATGTGCGGCGGCTGATGGACGAACACAAGGCCGAAATGGAGGATCCGTGGTGTTTCGGGTTCTTTGTGGATAACGAGCTGAGCTGGGGGGGCGAGACCGACCTGGCCGCTTGGACGCTGGAATCGCCCGCCGATCAGGTGGCCAAACGTGTCTTCCGTGATCGCATGCGGAAGGCGTACGGCACCATCGAAAAACTCAATGCCGCGTGGGGCACGACGTATGCGGACTGGGAAGCGTTTCTCACCGTCTGCAAGCGGCCGGGGGGAGCCGGAGCAACCGCCGATCTTAAGGCGTTCACGCTGGAGATTGCGGACGCCTACTTCAAGAACGTCCGAGAAGAGTTCAAGGCTGCTGCGCCAAGCAAACTCTACATGGGGTGCCGGTTTGCCGGACGCGGGCCGGAGTTTGCGGTGCGTGTGGCGGCCCGGTACTGCGACTTGGTCAGCTATAACATCTACGCGCGTCATCTCGACGATTTCAAGCTGCCGGAGGGCGTCGATAAGCCGGTCATCATCGGCGAGTTCCATTTCGGGGCGCTGGACCGTGGCCTTTTCCATCCCGGTCTGATCAAGGTGGAGAACCAAGAGGAACGCGGACGCGTCTACGTGCAGTATGTCACGTCTGCGCTGAAACATCCGAACGTGGTGGGTGTGCACTGGCATCAGTTCGGCGACCAGGCCACGACCGGGCGCTTTGACGGTGAGAATTTCCAGGTCGGTTTTGTGGACTGCTGCAACACGCCGTATCCGGAAACGATCAGGGGTGTCCGCGAGGTGGGATACCGCATGTACGAGATCCGCAGCGGGAAATGAGCCGGTTGTCGAGGGATTCGAAAGAGTCGATGGAATCGAAGAAATCGAAAGGAAAAGAGAAGATGCGTTTTAAAGATAAGGTTGTGCTGGTGACCGGAACGAGCCGGAATACCGGCGTGGGCATCGCCGCGCTGTTTATACGCGAGGGGGCGAAGGTCTGCGTATGCAGCTCCACGCCGGAGAGCACGGCCAAAGGCGCTGCCGAACTGCGCGCGATGGGGCTGGACGGCTTTACCGAAACGCCGGCCGACATCTCGGATACGGAGCAGGTTCGCGCGATGTTCCGCTTGATCCGTGAGAAGTTCGGACGGATTGACATTGTGGTGAACAATGCCTGCAATCAGGGCATCGGCCCGGCCTTTGAAGAGATGGATCCCGCTTTTTTCCTGTCGGTCATCAGAACCAATCTGCTGGGCACCTTTCAGGTGTCGCAGGAGGCGGTCAAGATGATGCTGACGCAGGAAAGCCGCGGCGTGATTGTCAATCTCGGCTCGAACGTCTCGATGCGCGCGATCCGCAACCGCACCGCCTATGTGGCGAGCAAGGGCGGATTGGACGCCCTGACCCGCTCGATGGCGGTGGATCTCGGCCCCAAGGGGATCCGCGTGAACATGGTGGCGCCAGGATATATCTTTACGGATCGTTGGGAGAAACTGCCGGACGACAAGGTCAGACGGCGCCGGCTGAACTGCCCGATCGGCATGGAGGCGACGGCCGATGACATCGCGCAGGCCGTGGCCTTTTTGGCTTCGGACGCCGCACGCAATATCTGCGGTGAGCGCCTGGTGGTGGATGCCGGCTGCAGCGCGCAGCACATGCCGGCCGATGTGGATGTGTGATTATCATGACAGCTTCTAAAACCTATAAGTGGGAGCTGCTGTTGTGGCTGTCGCTTGCCTTTTTCACCCATCAGGCCGGTCGCGCAGTGCTGGGGATCGTGGTGCCGGACGTGCAGCGCGACTTGGGGCTCTCGGATGAACTGATGGGGTGGGTGCCGGCTTGCCTCTCGATTGTGCTGGGTATCATGATCCCGATTTCGGGCATTCTGGGAGATCGCTACAGCCGCAAGTGGATCATCACTTGGACGCTGATCATCGGCAGTGCGGCGACGGCGTTGGCTGGTGCCGCCACGGGGTTTTTCACGCTTGTGCTTTTCTACAGCGTGACTTCCGCCACGTGCGAGGCGATGTATGCGCCATCGGGTTACTCGCTGCTCGCCTCCTTCCACAAAGAGACTCGCGCGGTGGCGATGTCGGTTCATCAGTCGGCGCTCTACATCGGTGTGATGACGTGCGGGGTGGTGGCAGCGATGATCGCCGATCATTGGGGATGGCGCTGGTCGTTCGCCGCGTTCGGGCTCTTCGGTGTCCTGCTTGGATTTATCGCGATCTTCCGGCTGAAAGATGCGCCGCATGACGAGGCGGAGGCTGCTGGTAGGCGTGACAAACCGGGGGTTGTGGAATCTGTACGTGCGCTGATCCGGATACCCAGCGCGCTGTTGTTGACGGTGGCGTTCACCGCGATTGTTTTTGTCAACAATATCTACTGGTTTTGGGTGCCGAAATACCTGCAGGATCCAGAGGGTATGTTCCGCATGAGCAAGACACAATCAAGCGGGGCGTTTACCTATCATGTGGTTGCGGCCTTGATCACCATCCTGTGCGGCGGTTTCATCACAGACCGCTTTGTCGCGCGTGATCCAAAATTCCGTCTGCGCCTGCAGGCAGCGGCGATGTTGTTGGGTGCCCCGGCACTGTATATGGTCGGGATCTCCACGACGGCCGTCATGGTCTGGGTTTCCTGTGCACTTTACGGTGTTTTTCGAGGCCTTTTCGAAATCAATACCCACACCTCGCTTTTCGATGTGGTTCCGGCGCGCTATCGTGCGACGGCAGTCGGGTTGCTGACCATGACCGGCTTTCTCGTGGGGGGGACGGTGGGACCGTGGCTAGTCGGGTTTCACATGAAACGTATCGGCACGGAGGCGGGCATGCAACTTGGTTTTACACTTATGGCAGCGGCCTATGTTATCGGAGGCGTCGCCATGCTGATTTCGCTGTTGTTCACCTTCCAACGTGACCGGTTGGATGCGGATGGAGTTAAGGCACATGAAAATCACCGGAATTAAGACGTTTGTCTGTCATGCGTACCGGACAAATTGGGTGTTCGTCAAAGTTTTGACCGACGAGCCCGGGCTTTACGGCGTCGGTGAGGCCACGTTGGAGTACAAGGAGGCCACAATTGTCTCGGCCTGTCAGGATCTGGAGCGCGACATGCTGGGCAAAGACCCGCGCGACATCGAGGCGATCTGGCACAGTAACTACCGCGACGCCTACTGGCGTGGCGGACCGGTGCTGATGAGCGCGATCTCGGCGGTCGACATCGCGTTGTGGGACATCCTGGGCAAGAGCCTGAACGTGCCGGTCTGGCGGTTGCTGGGCGGCCAGATGCGCGACCGAGTGCCGTGCTACGCCAATGCCTGGTTCGCGGGCGCGAAAGAGCCGGAAGAATTCGCGGCCAAGGCGGCGGAGGCAGTGGAGACGGCCGGCTGGAAGGGACTGAAGTGGGATCCGTTCGGTTCGGCTTACCGGCAGCTTGAGCCGCAATCGTTCCGCAAGGCGGTGCGCTGTGTCGAGAAGGTGTACAAGGCCGTGGACGGCCGTGCGGAGATCTTGATCGAGGGGCACGGACGGTTCGATCTGCCGACGGCGCTAAGGATCGCTCATGCGTTGGAGGATTTCAACATCCTCTGGTTTGAGGAGCCGATCATCCCCGACACGATCGAGGCGATCGCGGATCTGCGCAGCCGGGTCAAGGTGCCGCTCTCATTCGGCGAACGGCTTTACAGCACCTGGCAGTTCCGCACGCTGCTGGAGGCGCGCGGCGCGGATTTCGTGCAGCCGGATGTCTCGCATGCGGGCGGCATTACCGAGCTGCGCAAGATCGCGGCGCTTGCCGAGACGCATCACATCCCGTTCTGTCCGCACAATCCCAGCGGGCCGGTGGCCAACGCCGCCACGCTCCAGCTTGCCGCATCGCAGCCCGGCTTCTTCCTGCTTGAAACGATGGCCAGCGACGTGCCGTGGCGGCATGAGGTGTGCGACGAGTCGGTGACGTTGCGCGATGGCGAGATGCTTATTCCGGCGGATCGTCCGGGAATAGGGGTGGACATCAACGAGGAGGCCATCGCGAAGCATCCGTATCAGCCGATCGGGCTGCGTCACTACAAGGGCACCCTGACCGAAATCCGTCCGCCGGATGCGAAATCGTACTTTTAGCCTCAATAGAACAAGATGGGGTGAGGGGCCTTGCTGAAACGCGAAATGCTGCACAACGTTAAGGCGACTGAGGCCGGTCAAACACTGGCCGATCATTTGACGGCGCGTTTTACGTATCATGACCGTGCGGCCTGGTGTCAGTTGATTGGCGAGGGCCGTGTCACGCTGAACGGCTGCATCGTGGACGCGGAGCGTCGGCTCGCTGTTGGGGATCAGATCCGGTATGACGCATCGGGTATTCCAGAGCCGCCGGTGGACGATTCGTTCTCTCTGGTGTCGGAGGACGACCAGGTGCTGGTCGTGAATAAGCCGGGCAACCTTCCCTGCCATCCGGGGGGACGGTATTTCAACCACACGCTCTGGGCGTTGCTGAAGACGCGCTGTGGGGTGGGCCATCCGATTTTTGTGAACCGCTTGGACCGCGAGACCTCGGGCGTGGTGCTGGTCGCCAAAACGCGGCAGGCGGCGGTTCACCTCTGGCGTCAGTTTGCCGCGCACCAGGTGGCCAAACGTTACACCGTTTTTGTAGAGGGGCTTTTCCCGGATCACGTTGATGCCAAGGGTTGGTTACTGCCCGACGCGACATCACCCATTCGCAAAAAAAGGCGATGGATATCGTCAGACGTGGCCGCGCTGGCCCCCTCGCCAGAGGCCGAATGGTGCGAAACCACTTTTCATCGCGTGTCGTATGGTCACGGGATCAGCCGCGTGACAGCCGAACCGCGTACGGGGCGTCTGCATCAGATCCGGGCGACTTTGTGTGCGCTCGGCTTCCCGGTGGTTGGCGACAAAATCTATGGCGTGGACGAGACCGCTTTCTTGCGCTTCTGCGCGGATGCGCTCACAGAAGACGATACCAGGCGATTGCGCATGAAGCGGCAGGCGCTGCACGCGGCGTGGCTCCGCTTCCGTCATCCCGTCACGCAGGGGCGGATCGAAGTTGAGGCACCGCTGCCGTCAGACATGGCTGCGTTGTGCGGGGGATGTCATTCGCCGTAGATTTCGACTTCGGTGTAATGGTTATAGGGGTCTGAGGTATTGCCGTTGCTGGTGAGGCGCACATAACGGGCGCGTACGCCGTGACCGGGGATCCGGCGGCCGAAATGATCCTCGAAATATTCCTTGTCGGTGCCGCGGCCGAGTCGAGCGCTGTTGTCGTAATCGTTGTTAAAGAGCGTGACGACGCCCGTTTCAAACGTGGGGTCATCCGAAACCTGGACGACCGTATCGCGGTAAACACACTGTTCAGGCCGTTCGCGCCAGATACAGACCGCGTGGATCGCGGCGTTCGTGCCAAGGTCGATTTGAATCCAGCGTACGCCCGGTGCGAGTTCAAGATAGGCAGATGGACTGTATTGCTTGTTGCCGTCGGTGACCAGCGCGAGATCGCGCGGCGTCACAGTTTCGTCATTGCAACGTACCGGGCGTCCGCCCGACAACAGACGCGTACCCGCCGGTACAAGCAGGGGCGGGGGCGGCACATCGTCGCCCCGATACGGCTCCTGGTGAGGCGATCGCACATCGATCGGTGTGCCTTCAAAGGTCGGACGTGGCAATGCCGGCGTCAACAGCTTCATTTGCCGCGCTTCGCCTGAAACCGTCACCGCGCAGGCCGCCATGATCCCTGCGGACAGCAGGCGGCGCAGGAAGCGCGTGGAGACCGTCCGGTCACGCGTTGGGAGGTTACCTGTCAAAGCGTGTACCATTTGTTCGGTGCCAAGCCCTGTGTCACAACGCATACTGCGGGATCTTGAGGGTCTCGCCGTCACGCATCGCCGACTGGTGCGCGATAATGCCGGCGACCGTCATGTTCAGCGCGCAGGCCACGTCGCAGACCGGCCGCTGTTTGAGCAAGATCGCGCGGATGAAGTCGTCGGTCAGATAACCGTGAGAGCCGCCGTGCCCGCCGCCCGGCACGCCGGGCGGCAGCGGCGGCTTCTCCTGCGCGACATTCGAAATGTCCGCCTGACCGGAATAGCGCTCTTCAAAAGAGCCTTTCTGGCCATAGATGCGTCCTTTTTCGCCGTATGCGCCGGGCATGTCCCAGCTCACGGCCATGCGCGCCATGCCGCCTTCGCTGGTACGCAACAGCGCGATCTCGGTGGCGAACGGATTGTTGTAGCGGTTCTTTCCCGGCTGGTTGTCGGCCAGCAGGCTTGGCATGGCCAGACACGAGACCGAGGTGAAAGAGCCGCCTGTGACGCAGGTGTAAAAGCCGTTCGAGTGGGTCGGATAGTACTGCGGCGGCAAGCCAACGCGCCAATCCTTGTAGGACCCGATGTGCTTGTCCATGTAGTGATAATACTCACCCTCGGTGTAGATCAGCTTGCCGAAGCCGCCGGCCTTGTAGATCTCACGCATGGCGTGGCATTGCGGACGGAACGCCGTGGTTTCGAAGAGCGCGTAGACCAGCCCTGTCGCCTTCACCGTCGCCAGCAGGTCACCCGCCAGCGCCAACTGGTCCTCGCCGAACACGGCCGGCACCGCCGAAGCCATGTGCAGACCGCGCTTCAGACCCTTGATGCAAAGCTCGGCGTGGCTCGGCGCGTCCGTGGCGATGAAGACCGCCTCGATCTCCTTGTCCTTCTCGAACATCTCCTCGCACGAGGCGTAGGTCTTTTTGGCGCCAGTCACCTTGGCCAGCTCCGTGCAGGCGGCGGGGTTCAGATCGGTCGCTGCGACGACCTCGACATTCGGGTGGTTCTGAAAGCCGAACGCCGCACCGAATTTACAGACACCATAGCCGGCGATGCCGACCTTGACCTTGCGTTCGGAAAAAGGCGTCCACGCGGTCGCTTTGACCTGGCCCGCAGCTGTCTCGTTAAACCCCTCGATCTTGGGTGCCGCCGCTTGCGCACCTGCCCGCGTTGCGGCAGCGGCGAATCCCGCCGCACCGATCATTGCTCCTCTGAAAAAAGCCCTTCGCGTAAACGGATTCATGCTTTCTCCACCTTTATGATGTGATGCATCAGAACAATCCGACAGGTGTTACAGATCCGACTTGTCGGACAGATACACCATCACGGCATGATAAGTAAGTTTACCATAACAGCGCGACCAGCGACAGAACCATCAAGGCGAAAATTGCCCACCAGATGGTCACGTTGTGCCAGCCTTTGCCCAGATCGTTGAAGATGTTGATCTTGCGCCAGTTGATGGTCAATTCATCGGTCACCTGTTCCGGCGCGGGCGGAGCCGTCATCAAACTGACAACGACACAGGTCACGGCGCAGACAAACCAGTTGAGGATCGCCTGATTCGAATACGGCTCCAGCCAGCGCGGATGCGCCGGACAGAATTGGATGAACAGCTTCATCGCGATGCCGAAGGTGAAGCCGAGAAACACCGCCGTGGCCGCTCCCTTGCCGTTGATGCGCTTGAAGAGAATGCCCAGCAGGAACACGGCCGCGAACGGCGGCGCGAAGAAGGCGTACAGGGTCTGGATATAGACGAACAGACTGCCCCCCAGCCGCTCGATGAACATCGCGATCAGCATCGCGAGCAACAGAAACGCGACCGTCGAGACACGCCCGACAAAAATCAACTGCTTGTCCGTGGCGTTCTTTTTCAACTGCCGCTTGAAAATGTCCATTGTGAACACGGTGGATGTCGAGTTTAACACCGCGTTGACCGTGGACTGGATCGCGCCAAACAAAGCCGCCAGGAAGATGCCGCGGATGCCGGCCGGGAGCAGGGTTTGCAGCATCAGGATATAGCCCTTGTCCGCCTCGGGACGGATCTCCGCCCACGGCAGTTTCAGGACCTCGGGATGCGCGGCGAACAGGATCAGGCCAGGGACCACCACGATCACCGGCAGGAAGACCTTCATGTAGCCTGCCAACACGATACCCATGCGCGCGTGCCACGAATTTTTGGCGCCTAGCACACGCTGGATCATGAACTGGTTGATGACGTTGTACCAGATGCTCACCGAAAGGAAGCCGACTACCAGCCCGCTCCAGGGGGTGGTCTGATGGGTCAACGGCTGGACGACCGAGAGCCGTCGGTATTCGCTCATGCCGACAATGTGAGGCGCGTTCTGGGCAACCACTTCCTGCCAGATTCCCGCTTGGGCCTGGTTGCGCTCGATCATGACTCTGAAACCGTCGATCAGCGAACCGGAGTCTCCGGCGAGCATGTGCAGACCCAAGATGGTGGCCAACAGCCCCAGCACGATGATTGACAGCCAGAGATCCCAGCCGAACAGTTTCTGAATGGCTAAACCGCCGCCGTACAATACGGCAGCCAGAAACGCCACCACATTACTGATGATCGTCACAACGGCAAAAAACTGGCGTACCGTGGAATTAAACCGCTTTTCCATGAATTCAGGCGTGGTGAAGACCCGAGCCGAAAGCAGAAACGGAATGAACAGCCAGATGAGAAACGTGAAGCTGATGACGTTAGCCCATTCCGACATCGCCACGCAGATCCCGTACACGAAGGCCGCGCCGATCATACCGATGAAATGTTCGGTACTGATGTTGGAGGCGATGAACGAGCTTCCGACCACATACCAAGGCAGGCTGCGGCCGGCCAAAAAGTAATCGGAGGATTCGTTTTTCTTTTTACGGCCGACCCAAAAGCCGATTGCGCACAAAATCAGCAGGTATCCGGCAAACGCAGCCAAATCCCAGGCATTCAGCGCAAAGTCTTGTCTATTGATCATCTTACAGCTCCTGGATTTGAAGGCCCGTCATGCGCCCGAACGCATGAATCGCTTCGAGATGGTCGCCTAACACTAAAGCGCTGTGATGTGTGCCGCCTGCACGCGAATACGCCTCCAGGAATGGTGCCACACCACCGCGCGGGCGTATCCAGATGCGGATAGCATCGCGCATCGCCGGATCGATGGCGTCGCTCTCGTCCAATACGTCGACCAGAGTGACGATCAGCGTGAAGGTGTCGTCCGGCCCCGGCGCGAGGTTCACGAGCACGGCCGGCCCCGGACGGGCCGCGCAGGTCAACACGGCCGGATCACACGCCCCGCCGAGAAAGAACGGTTTCGAGATGACGCGGGGTTTCTCGCCGGCGACTGCCGGATTGATTTCGCCCATGTGCGACAGGAAAAGGCTGTCGCCCGCCCAGTCGGCACAGAAGATTTCGGTGAACGTCACGGCACCGAAAGCACGCGCCAACGCACCCACCAATGAGGCGGTCAGCACATCCCCCTCGCCGCCGTACCCGATGCCGCGCGACATGGCTTTGGAAATCTCCAGAAACGGCATGGTGCCTGACGGGCGCGCGTTGGTGGTGAAAGCTTGGAAGTTGACACTGAACGCCTGATAACCTCCGTCATCCAAAACTTTCCGCAGACCCAGACCGACACGCACGGAACGCGCGTGCGCGTCATCAGGCAGTTCGCAACGGAAACGCTCGCGGTCTTCCGCGACCTCCCGCAGGATGTCTTCGGGTATGATTTATCGCACGGCCGCATCCAACTCGTCCAGCCCGATCTGTTTCACGTCAACGCCGAGTTTGTCCGCCAGTACCTCTTCCGGAACAGAAAAATCGCCCATGCCATTAAACGTCTCGCCGACCCGCAAGGCCCGGGTGCCGCGCAACGAGCCGGCCGCGACCGCGGCGCGCACCAGATCCGCCGTCCGGTCAAGCAGGCGCGGATCGGTGTCGTGACCGGCCACAATCTCAAACCCGCGTTTGCGCCGGCGCAACATGGAGGCGAAGTCCATGACGCCATGCACGCCGTGGTTGTACATGATGCGTGAAGGCTGCACACAACGTCCGAAGTCGGCATCCATCGTGGTGTCGAGAATGACGATCGGCAAATGGGTCGTGCAGCATGCGTCCAACGCTTCCAGCGAAGGTGAACATGCCAGATGCAGCGTGATGATGCAGTCCGCTCCCTGCCGCTCGAACGCTTGGATCGCCGGGCCGAATTCGTCGGCCACCCGGCAGATTGGGGCGGGAAGCACCTGAATGCCCCGCGTTTCCAACGCCTGTGTGATGCGTTGCAGAAATTCAGCAAATCCTTTACGGCGTTCTGGCTGTAGATCGTCGTAAAGCTTCAGATAGAAAGGGAGTAACCCCGCCACCGGTTTTTTTGTGCAGGACATGATTTAATGCTTTCCATAGTTGCGTTTCGCGATGCCGCGGAACAGGTGAAAGGCTGTGTTGTAAAACAGGTTTTCGATCTCAAGCCGTGAGAGTCCGGCACGCTCTGCCGCCAAACGGATACCCCGGAGCTGTTCGTAGTAGGAAAAGGTGAAGCGCACCGCATGGGCGGCATCGTAGATGGCGGAGCCGATAGCGTAATCTTCACCCATCAAATAGGCGTACTGGTTATTGATCTCCACCGATTTGCCGCGCAGAAACGCGATGGGCGCGTCGGAGCCGAAAATGATACGTTCGCGCGGAAAGTGACGGAAAGCGTACTCCAACACACCCTCGTGATTGACCATCGCAGTGTCGATATAGGCGTTGTCACAGGCCGCAATACCATCCAAAAATCCGGTCACGTTACGCATGTAATACGCACGCCCGATGTGCGCGAAGATGATCGCGGTGTTGGGGTAACGCCGGCAAAGATCAACCATCTGCTGTTGGTTGACCGGATCGGCCAACCGTCCTTCCCGCGGAATATGCAGGGTGATGGCGAGCCCGCGCTCATCCGCCGCCGCCATTTGCGCCTCCGGCAGCATGTCGAAAATCGTGATGTCGTTCTTGGGTTTTCCCTGCACAAAAGTCAGATAAGGCTTGTAGCCGATCAGGCGGTTGCGTGTCACACGGTCGATGACCGTTTCGGCGGTGTCCGACGGCGCGACCAAAGCCATGCCGAAACACCGTTCGTTATCGACGATACGACCGCAATAATTCGCCGCGCGTTCGAGATCGGTGTCGAAGGAGGGCTGCCCAAAGGCATTCACCGCAAAGGTTTGGCCCGGCAACAGGTCGGCGGCCCACGCCAGCATCTGTTCGTAAGGGAATACGCAACCAAACTTCCGATACACACTTTTTTCCGCAAAGTTGGGATTCGGTACCAGGCAGGCCGCATCAAACAGGTGCACATGGGCGTCGAGTATTTTCTCGGGCAGAAACCCGCGCAGCTCTGTGTCATAAATGTGACGATCCGCTTCAGTCAATTCCACACTCACCCGTCTATCCTCCACATGGCCCAAGCAGCCTGTTCATCCGCATACACGCCTGCGCCGATACCGGCCAACATCGCCGCGCCGCGTGCGCCGGCCGCCCGCCCGCCAATCGTGATCTTCAAGCCCGTCATCGCGGCAACGATGGAAGGCCACACCGGACTGCGCGACGGGCCGCCCACCATGACCGCGCGCCGATGCGCGAAGCCGGCGGCCCGCAGGCTGTCCATCCGCTCTGCGAGCAGCCGCGCCGCGCTTTCCATGACCGCGCGGCTGACATCCGCAGCATCTGCCGTAATGGGTCGCCGCAAGGGTTCGCGCAGGTCAATGACCACACCGCGCGCGCCGGGAGGAGATGCGGCCGCCAACTCGTCAAACACCCGCAGTCGCTGTTCCGGCGGGATGTCCGGCGCGATGACCTGATCGATGTAGGCCGCCACCGTCAGTCCGATGCGCGGCACCGAGAACATGCCGGCCCACGGGCCGCCCGAACCCGACAGGAACGGATCG
>Ga0116190_1002427_pt1 | contig 14870 bp, 20 predicted proteins | sample AD_JPNTR4_MetaG_FD_89808 | JGI IMG/M metagenome (GOLD analysis project Ga0116190, IMG submission 89808) | Active sludge microbial communities of municipal wastewater-treating anaerobic digesters from Japan - AD_JPNTR4_MetaG | ecosystem: Engineered > Bioreactor > Anaerobic > Digestate | place...
CAATGAAGCTCCCATTGGCAAAAGCAGCTGGGAGAGTCAGGGTAACATCATTCGTCTGCCCGTAATTGGAAATGATTGTTCCGAGGCATTCCGACATTAAAAGATTTCCCGTGGCTGTTTTGATTACAGTTTCCGGAATTGGTATATATGTGCTGTTGATTGATTCAAGCGATGGAGTAATTAACGTTCCCATATTAACCACCTCATTTATTGTTTATCGTTTTTAAATATTTTCCCCATAATTCAAGTTCTGCTTTTGTCAAAAAGCCCTCTGGAAAAATGTCCGGCCTCACTTCAAAGAGGAATCGTCTGTTGCGGTAGGCGAGGGCGACGCTTGCCCGGACGCTTTCATCTCTCCAGAGGGCTTCGATTTTCCCGTTACCTGTCCCTGTCCAGTCAATTCAACAATCTTGTTCGTCAATGTGAAAAATTCGATAGGCTTGACTTCGCACAATTTGACCGCCATCTCCTCCGTGCAGGTCGGCTCAACGCTTCCGTATTGCAAAAAAGCAATACGTTTCGCAATATCAGCCGGAGTATCGAACTTGCTGATCCCCAGAAGACTTTTTATCGCTTCCGATTTCTCTTTGGAATTGTCGCTTACCAATCCTTCAATGACAGCTGAAATGTTTCTGTTGCGGTCAACGGCTTCGTTCGCACGCCCCATCTCCTGCCCGGTCAGTCCACGCACTTTCCATACCGCCGGTTCGCACTCGCCGAAAAATTCCTTCAAGTCAGGCACTTCAACCTCCGCAACCACCGGAACAAATTTCGCCTTCTCGAATTTTTTCACATCAAACGGCATAAGTCACCTCCGCTAGCCGACAACTTCTGCGAACGCTTGTTCGCATGAAATTGTGCAATTCGCCGTGATATGGTCGCCAGCCGGGAAAGTTCTCGAAATGCCGAGTTTCCCCTGTCCAAGCAGATAAGGCAGGTTGTTGAGTCGGTTCTGATAGAACTTGAAGAACAAGGTCTCGTTTTTCAGCTTCAGAATGCCATCGCTGATTCCGTCTTCAAGGTATGCCGTGAACGAACCCTGACCGAGTGTCTGTGTGCTCGCCCCAAGCGTTGTTCCGTAAATCTGCTTTGAAGTAACCGAATGGCTGACTTCGGCAGGAACAAAAGCATCGCTTCTGGGAATGTCCGTGAATGACGGCGTGTAATATTGGGCATAAACGGCTTTAGGAGCGGGAACGACAGGAGAAGCCGCCGAATGAATCAGTGGCAAAGCAGAATCAAATTCGATTCCTGCTTTTCCGATGATTCCTTCCTCAACATTGAACCGTTTCTGCTCCCATGTCGGATAGTCATATCGTTCACAATGCGTCCCGACAACCTGCTTGATTTCATCGGTGGTAATCGGATCAGACGACTTTGAACTCAACCATACTTGAGCGATTTCAATTGCGTCCAGCGCAATATACGGCGCACCGCCGGCTCCACCACGGGTATCAGAAAACGAACTTCCTTCTTCGCCCTTCACCGCTGACAAAGTTCCGTTCGCCAGCACACAAATCGAATATTTCACATAGGCCGAAACAGTGGGCCTTGCGATTGTAACATCCGACTGTGCGGCAACCGTCACCAGATCCCCCGCAAGATAGCATGTCAGAGCGGCGACATCCACCTTGTCGTCATCGCCCGACGCAGCCGGCGTTACTCTCCCGCCGGTCGCCAGCCCGTTCGGTTTGATGTCCGGCTGATAACCCGAACGATTGCTCCACAGTTCATCATTGGACAAGAAATTCTGATGGTCGCCCGAATCGGTCAACGCCGTGAACTGCACTAAATTCTGTCCGCTTTCATACTGGATTTTTGCATTTTCAGCATTCATTTTTATATTCCCCCTTGTTAAAAAATTTTTTTATTTTTACGGCAAAGCCGTCCTGCAAACCGTTATGTATCGCCTCCGGTGTTCCGGACTTTCATATTTCTCCACAACAGGCCAATACTTCTTCATCTCATTCGCCCAGCCGTCAGCATCCATCTTGATGGAAGTCAGGTCCATCCCAAGACGAATATCCGGCCAGTCATAAACTTCCATAATAAGATTCTTGCAAGTTCTTCTCATCTCCTTCTGTATCAGATTAAGCTTTGTGGGGTCAACAGTCATCAAAACATTGATGCAGATTCCCCATTCAGCAACGGGAACTGACTCCGGCAAATCCCACAACGGAGCAACCGTCAGCGTCAGTCCATTCCCGATTAAATCCATCGCTTCTTTCTCGACTGCATTCTTCGCAAATTCAATCATGTTCACTTTGTAGCCCATCGAAGCAAGCTTCACGTCAGCCCTTCCCGTCCCCGCTCCGTAGTCATTTATCATCACACCTGACGGAATGGTTGACGTGATAAACGGGATCAGCCGTTCCGCTGTCGAACCCAGCCGGTAATTCCCTCTTTCCCATACTGCTTCAAAGATTTTTGCATTCACCGCCACAACCTCTTTACCCATCCACCGCAATCCGGCGGTTTCGGCGTGCCGTGAAACATAACAACAGAACAATCCGGCACTTCATTGCCCGCAAGGTTATGCAACTTATAGCTCTTTACAAGGTCTTCAGGCAACAAATCGCATTCTCCGTAAAACACCTGATTGATAAATTCCTGATCACCGAATCCGTTTTTCGGTTGAGGATAACCTCTCTCAACGAACGTATCCCATATTTTGACTTGCGAACCAATGCGAAGCAATACAACGGAAGAATTTCCCCATTTCTGCCTTACGTCATTTTCATTGTAAGAATACACCGGATAATCTTTCGCCAGCGCAAAATCACTTGAATAATTGCATATCGGTTCGAGCCGTCCGGTAATGACAACATCAAGGTCGAGAAACAACAGTTTTTCGGTGTCCACGCCGTCAATCTTCTGCTTATACAGCCCCATTTTCCCCCACCATCCTTCAGCATTGTAAGGCAATGGGAACATATCCACTTCCTTGTTGATTCCCAGCCTGTTATCGGTAAAGCATACAAATTTAAAAGGCTCGCTCATGTTTCTGGACACCATATTGTATAAACGATTCACATAAGTCGCATTATACTTTTTCCCTTGTTTCAGACAACAAATCGTTATCATCTGTTCACCTAAAACAAATAAACAATTCCCCACCCGTCTGTTTCAATAAGTTTCTTTGCTTCTCCGCCATACCATTCAAAAAATTTTTCTCTTGGTATTCCTTCGCCGATAATTTCTTTTTCAGGGCAACAAATAATCACGTTGTCAGCAATTCGTAACGCTTCCCTGAAAGCGTCTTCCTGATTCGGGAACAAATGATGAAACACCCGCAAGGCAATAAACAGCTTGTATTGTTTATCTTCAATCGGCCACGGCGTAACCTTCGCATCCCAATCATAGGTTGGACAACTTTCCACGGCTTCCCAGCCGCTTTTTGTCCAGTCCATCGTATGGCTTCCCGGAACAATCTGATTCCCCAATGCTCCCAGCTCAAGAACATCGGCTTTCCGGCTTAACTTGACAGACTTCGCAAGCTCGATGGCGATTTCATGGTAACACCACCGCTTCTGGTAGCTTTTCCATTGCCCGCTTGTCTTCGCATTCTCAACATACTGCCCGTATGTCAGCATTTTCATTTTGAAAACCTCTCTCGATAATATAACTGTTTTCCGGAACGTATTTTTCGCCGATAGCCCCAAGAATAGACAACCGGTGCTTCCCGTCCATGACAAATAATTTCCCGTCATGTTCGGCCAGTTCAATCATTGACACATGAGTCTTCCTGTAGCCGTTATTCACAATTGACAGATAAAGCGGATACATCAGCTCCCGAAACTGTATTGCGCCTGCCATCCGCACGATTTCAATTATTTCATTTTCCTTGTCTTTATTAAAAGGCAATTTCATCTTCACTCTTACCCTGTCAACATAAAGCTTTGTGGTCATTTCGTGTCTTCTGTTCGGCGACGCATAAACGGCAACCAGAAAATCTATCAATATTTTCTTCCCCGCTTCAAAATCGCCACGATGAATCGCCTTGTATCCCTCATACAATCTGCCGCCAATTACTGGCATGTATCTTTCGGTTGAATAATAAATTTTTCCTATTTCAATTTTCCTTTTCATTGAGCCATTCCTCTGTCGGACATCCCAGCAATTCCATCACAAATCCGCTTTGCGCTCTCACGGTATCTCTGATCAAGTCCTGCACAAAAGTCCATCCACGCTGAAACTTGATATACCGTCCTTCCCTCAAGTCAACACCCGCAAGGATAATCTTCCTGTAGCCCAGCCTCAACCCGACTTTTACAGCGAGCATCGCCGAACTTCCAGAATAACCGAGCTTGTCAGGATTGTCGTCAGCCAGTTCCGGAAAGACATAATCAATCCCTTCAAACGCTTCCTGTGAAAACGTGATAACATCGGCATTCAGGCCACGCATTTTTCTTCTTTCAATGAATAACGGCAAATCGAATGGTTCATACGACACAAAATATTTATATTTCCCCACCCACTTGTCGGCGGAATCCATTCCGATGGCCATATAATCAGGGCAAATGCCTGTGATGGCGTTTATATCCCTGATGTCGCTCTCTGCCGAACTCGCCGCACCGACACAAATCAAGTGTTTTTTCTTTGCGATTTCCTTCAGCTTGTCAGCCATTCTTCAGTCAAGCCTCCCAGAAATTCTTTCGTCCATCCCGACATGGATTTTACCTTGCCGAGAACAACGTCTTTCTTCGCAACCCAGCCTTCACGGAATCCCTCGTAACTCTGGTTCTTCCCGTTGCTTCCGGTCAAAGGACATCCGCACAAAATGATTTTGTCATACCCCATCTTGATAGCAACAAGAACACCCAATAAAGCCGATGAACCGGACGGCGGTTCGTAGGGTTCGACAATGTCAACACCTTCAGCTTCCACATGACTAATCACTTTGTAATCAGTATTGCCGACTGCCGCCCGCCTTTCCTTTATCAACGGAATATCACTTGGATGATATGTCGCAACAAACCGAATGTCCCACGGATAAAGATGGACAGCATCAAGCCCGATGGCCATGAAATCAAATTCATGGTAGTTCAAAATCGCCTTGATTTCGTCAACAACCGAATTGTGAGAACCGGTAACAATTATCTTTTTCATAGCTTGTAAGGATTCCCGATCTCTGTTGCATACTTCACGGAAACGTTGATATACGCCCCGACAGTATATTCCTCGTCCTTAAAATCGCTCACGCCTCCGCCGATATACTGCAATGAAAGAATCGTGTCCGGTTCAGGCGGCGAACCTGTCCTTCTGTTCCATTCAGGACTGGTAAAGCACCTGATTAAATCTCCCAGAACTTGCTCTGCCACAACGGAACGGTCGTCTCCTTCCGTCAAATAAACAAAGCCCTCGATTCTGACCACCATTGAACGAACGCTTTTCCCGTATTCGTTCACCGCTTCTTCCGGCAATGCCCAGACGACAATACATGGTGTTTCATTCGGCGATATTGTCTGACGGTGACGTAATGCCGGTTTCAGTCCGAGTTCGGTGTTGTATATCAACGGCGAACTACTGCAAATAACCTTCGCCCTCTCGATAAATTGTTTGATGATTCTTTCTCTTATCGTTTCCATTTCCACGCTCATCCGGCGACATTGATCTCGTAATTCAATTCCCTTGTCAACGCTTTCTGTAACCTCTCTCCAATCTTCTTCTCTACCGGCTGCCACACGGGATCGGATGCCAGAATCGTGACGTGGCTCGGAGCATAGACAATCCTGATTGGGAATCTATACTCTTTCGGCATCAACGGCCACGGTTTCTTTATAGGACGACCAACCTGTTTCATCCTGTTGGTTCTAATGAAAATCCCTTCATGTGAACTTTTCATCCTCGCAACAAATGAACTCGTTATCACTTCTGCCGGCTTGTGAACGTAAAATTTCACCTGAACCCCTGCTGATTTCTGTTTAAATGTAAAAGCCTTCGCAGGTAATACCCCTTTCACCGTAACGCTTCCGGAAAGATTGTCCCGTGTCGCAAGAACAGTCTTGATGTTTTTATCCAGTTCTGACTTTTTCGCCGCAAGCACTTCACGAATCGCCGATGACACATCAGTTTTTGTTCCTTTTATCGTGTCATTAAGCGTTCTTGACAACACCTTATTGGGAACATTATTCATTTTGCCGAGGAATCTGCTCACATCGGCAAACTGCTGTTCATTGAATTGAACAGCGAACGAACGTTTTTCAATAGTAATCCCGCTTGGCATTGTCAATCCACTATTTCCTTTGCCATCATCACAATGGACAGGCCGTCATTCTCAACCGGAGCAAGCAACGTATAGCTTTTCCCCTTATCTGTGTAGGTCACAATATCTCCACGTGCCGGAATTTGGCCTATCTGTGACAAAAGCAACTCGATGGTTGTTCCCTTCTCCCATGTTTCCGATTGCAACCCTGCCGGTTGCATCACGACATCGTAGTCAATGAACATTTTACACGTAAGCGGAGTGCCGTCTTGTGGAATATAGACGGCATCTTCGCCCGCCGTGTCAAACACATCGCCTAACGATTCTTCAAAAATTTTCCGCAGTCCCATTGTCAACTTCCGCTCGTCACGATGACATTGTATGTCACGCCAGTCTCCAAGCTGGATGGCGTAAAGCGAAATTCGGACACGAAAGCGTAACCGGAAATCACTTTGATCAAATCCGATGATGTCAAGTCAATCGGACTGTTCCCCAGTTCCATAAACTTGGTTGCCCTCGGTGAACGTATTTCCACTTTAAGCGAACCGGAACTCGGAGTCTTGCTCAACTCTACTTGAATTTGATGCCTGCTCGCCCAATCTCCGCTTCCCAGCTCCACCGTGAAAGCACCGTCAGACTGCGTTTTGCCAACTACTTTTTTAACTGTAAGTGCCACAGCGATACCCTCCCTTGTTAGGATTCAGGCTCGACTTCTTTGCTTCCTTTCACCAGCAAGCCCGGGCGATAACAAATCGGCAGCGGATTGCTCTGGACGTGCAGGTCAACCCTGCGGCCCATCGGTTCGGGAACTTGTTTCGCATACAACGGTTTGCCGAGCGTGTTTACGGTTTCAATGAAATCCGCAGGGGCGTAAATTGTCGCAAACGCGGACATAGTTCCCACAGGGAAGAAATGAGCTTCGCCATCCGTAATGAACTGCCTTGTCACGCCGTCTTTGTCCGGGGCGGAGGCACGATATTCTTCAAACGTGATGCCGCCGAAAGTGAATCCCTTGCGAGGATCTGGATATTGCCCGTTGTTCGCAATAATCGCCGCATTCGACCAGTTCGTGTAATACTGCGACACGCTCCCGTGAGCAATCAGCGCATCAAAGAAATCAGCCGAGCAGAGGCAATAAACTCCGGAATACACCTCGCCCTTCAGATTGTCCTCAATGTGGCGGACAACCTCTTTGCATTTCGCAAGCACATCGGTATCGTCAGTTTCTAAATCGAAATAGACAACCTTCTGTGTGATTTCAAACTCGTTGTAAAGGTTATAGAGAACCGAACCATCGGCATCCATAATGACGCCCTTCAAAGCACCCATCCGCAAGTATTCCAGCGTAATGTCAAACTTGTCTTTCGCCGTCTGCAAATGGTCATTCATTACAGAAGCTAGGGTTTTGAGTTCCGTTTCTGAACCAAACTCCCTTATGCCTTCATATTCCGACGGCAGAATAACATCATCCATCGGGATGTGAGGAATCGAAAAGGGACGGACTTTACGCTTTCCCATCTTGTTCGACACACCGACAGAACCGACAGGAGCGGTCGGCAACAGGGTCAGCACGCCGTTTACTTCTTCAACGGCAATGGTTCTAGTCCGGACCCCCTTTTCAGGGAAAAGGTTCATCTGGTTCAGCCGCCCGTATTTGGTCGGCAACAAATTAATGGCCTGTGTCAGGGACATCATGTTAAACGCATCTTGTGCAAAAGGATTGATAATCATTTTTATTAACCTCCAATGTATATTTTTTTGTTACGCTTCATCAACAGGGATGACATTGTTCTTCGCCAATTCAGCGAGAGCATACGCTTTCTGCGAATTTGTTACTGCCGGAGAAGTGGTCGGATAAACAAGGTTCGCCGCCACAAACCGTGCATCCCGGACAACAGCGACACCAGCGGTGTTGCCGCTAGTCGCATCAACGTCGCCAACAAGGATTCCGTATGCTTTCTGCGAACCGTCAACGGCATCGAAGTCAATCCCTTTAACATAGCCCGAACCGTCAGCCACCGTAATGGTCCAGTAATCACCAACGGTAATGTTCGGCGAACCATCCGTCAGGGTAAAATTAATCTGGTCGCTCGTATAAGCACCGAACGCCGTGGCAGACGGCAATACATTGCCATCAGGGTCGGTAACGCTGCACTCTACAGCAAGCGGCGAAGCTGTGAAGCTCGTGCATTCAATCGTATAAACACCCTTCTTCGTCTTCGCCCCGCCGGTAACGGAAGTCACCGTCGCCCCTCCGGAATTGTGCTCTCCGGCTGTTCCTGTCGTTGGAATAGAATAAAGGATTTTACCGAGGACAGTTCCCATCGCCAAGTTCTGCCCGGACAGCACAACAACGTTTTCTCTTGACCATCTCACCGTTTCACCCTGCTCGTAGCGAACGATGTCTCGGAAACTGTTTTCTTCCGTCATGACCGAACCTCGTTCGCACGCAATCTTACGATGAAACGCACTCGTGATAAACATTCCCAACATTTTCAAACTTTTCATTTTTTCTCCCTCCACGGTTATTTTTTTATTATTACAACCTGTCTGGTTGCTTCTTACTTCTTCGCTTTCGCTCTTTCTTTCGCATCTTCAATCAACGGATTGGAATCCCCTGTCGAAACCGCACCGACTGTTGACCGGATGGTGTTCGTGCTTCTCGCCTGTTCCGCAATGATTGCTTTTTTCGCATCTTCAATCGTCATGTTGTTGAGCAACATTGTCGGCAACATATCGGCCCTGCCGGCTACAGCACACAAATCAAACAGTTCAGACATACGTTCACGAAATTCTTTTTCCGCTTCGGCCCTCCCTTCTGCTTTCCCGTGGATCAGGACGGCATCGCTCCACGCAGACAATGCGTCATGAGTCAACACCACCTGACCTTCACCAATTTTAGGCATATAGCCCAGCTCGCCGAGTGCGGCATTGATGTCAACGCCGTTCCCCTCCGCTTCAATCATGGATTTAATTTTTTCTGCAAATGCTTTCATCGAATAACTACCTCCTTTATTGTTCCCCGTTATTTTTGTTATGGCCTGACTGAACGACAGCACGGTGTCAGCCAGTCCTGCATCAACCGCCTTCTTCCCCCTGAAAATCCCGCTTTGCATTGCGTATATGCTGTCAACGGAAATTCCCCTGTTCCGTGCCACCGTTTCCGCAAATAGTTTGTATTGTTCATTCACTTCGGCCTGCAATCTGTTGCGGGCATCATCGGAAAGCGGAGCATGGCTCGACAATTCCACCTTTCTGTCACCGGCATAAATCATGTTATATTTCAATCCTTCGTTTTCGTCGAACTTTGTCTGATCGACATGGATGGCGACAACGCCTATCGAGCCAATGCCCGCCGTTCTCGGCAAATAAACCTTGTCAGCCGCTGACGCTATCGCATAAGCCGCCGAATAAGCCATTTCATTCGCAACAGCAATGATAGGTTTCTTTCCCCGTGAATTGTAAATCTCATCCACCAAGTCAAAAAGACCGGCGACTTCACCGCCAGCTGAATTAATGTCAAAGATAATCCCGTTGACTTCCGAATCATTCAAAGCGGCATTAAACGCCTGCCTGATGTCATCATAGGTCGTCGCCCCAAACATAAACGACATGAATGAATCATCTTTATGTGTAAGAATGTCGTTGATATGAATAAATGCTATGCCATTGGTCACGTCCATCATATTATTCACGGTTCTTGAAAACTCAATAAACGAATACGCCCTGCTGTTCATCAATGACAGATAGGATTCGCAAGCGTGCGCATCCATCAACAACGGCTTTGAAAATAAGCTGATTGATAACGTCTTGTCGTTTTTATGTCTCATTTTGTTCTCCTTTGTTCTCTTGTGTTTCGGGAACAATCTTTCCCTTGCCATCAACTATTTCCGGATTGGTCTGATACACCAAGCCAAGTTCTTTTTCACGCAGTCTGTCCGCAGCATTCTCTCTGTCAACCGATTCAACATCCATTCCCTTCGCCGCAACAACCGCCGCCCGTGACGTGAACCCTGCACGGACTTCAAGTAAATTCGCCGCCGCATCCACTTCGGGATTGACGGAAGGCCACCCATCCGCATACCAATTCACATTTCTGTATTTCCTCGGATTCCTGAAATAATCGGCATAAGGCAATTTCTTCGTCAGGAAAACAACATTCAGCCACTCATTCACAACCCTTCGGCAGAACTGGTAAACGATAATCTCATGCTGGAGCTGTGTCACTCTGCGCTTCAAGTCATTGATGCCGGCCCTGATTGACGAAAAATTCACATCGGACAGGTCTCCCGTGAGCTGTTCATACGTCAGCCGCATTCCTTTCGCTATATCCCGCAACTGCTTCTTCATCCATGAATCATAATTTGCACCGACATCAACCGGCTTTGAGAACTCGACTTTCAATCCCTTCGGCAATTTCGGGAAAGTCCCCGGCTCTAATGCAACAATTTCATCATATCCGGAATCCGTCCCCGTTGTTGATCCAAGTTCGCCCATCCGCCCAAACACCGCATCCGAAGACTGCGGAGCATCCTCATAAATAAACCCGCCGAACATCGCCGCACCCTTCTTACGCACCAGCTCTGCGTCGTCATACTGGTCAAGGTCGTGGAGCTTCAACAAAACAGACGACATCCACGGTCTTCCTCTCATCTGTCCAGCACGCAACGGCTTGAAGACGTGAATAATCTCGCTCGCCGGAATGCGTTTGCGTCCGATGTTTTTCATATTGAAAAAATGTTCGTGAGGATGTTCTTCGTAAAGCCAATATGCCACCGGCACGCCGTAATCATCTATCTCGATCCCCATGCGAACTACATTCCCGTTTTCCATCACCGCTTCATATGTTTCATCCAAATGGTCTGCCTCTAAAACCTGTAATTGCAACGGAACAGACAAGCCCTTGTTATCATAGCGGCGAACAAAACGAATCAAGCTTTCACCGGCATCCATCAATCCACGCAAAACAAGACTCTGTAAACCGTAAAAACTTAACCGCCCGTAAACATCAGCTTCTTCCACCCATTGATTCCACAGGTCGAGTAATTCATTTTTGATGTTTCTGTCTTCAATTTCCCATCGGGGCGATATTCCAGTGCCGATGACGCACGCCACATAATCGTCAATGCCGCCGTCCGCAAGAGGATTGTTCCGGATAAGTTCCCGTGACCGTGACCGAAGCGTTGACAAATTATATGAAAGAGAAGTATTCACGCCGGACAGCGACGTTCCCCATGATGCCATTCTCCGGCCTACAGAAGCCCCTTCATAATCCGTTGCAGCATTGATCGGGATTTTTCGCCCGTATTGGTCTAATACTGACAAATATTTCATGCTTATATCCCTTTCGACGTTGTAATCCTCGCAAAAAGTTTCGGTCTTGTCGTCCCTTCGTTCTCAAGAACTTCAGCCGCAACCCTGTCTCTCAACTCCTGTAAATCTGATAAATCGGTCTGACCGTAAACGATTTGCTTATTCCCCATCGTCAAGGAAACCTTGCGTGTCCCGCTAATGAGGCTTTCAATCGCTTCGTCAATTCTATCGAGCAAAGCGGAATCGTAGGCCATAGGAAATCTCCTGTTATTTTTTTTAAAGATTACACTATCAGCTAAAAAAAACAATATCCGCTATATACAGCCATATATACGTATTGAAAAAAATGTGACCGCCTCACGTTCTTTTCATCCAGTTTGATTGTGCTGGAGGCGTGATAATCCTTTGCGGTTTTTCAACTTCAGGATTCGCTTCGCCGCATCGGTATGATGCAGGGTCTATCCACCGGCTTTCGATGTATTCGGTCAATGACGGCATGGAAATTCTGATCGCCTGCGTCCCCAGCTTGATAGCTTTCAGCTCGCCTGTGCTGATCAGATGGTAAATAAACTGTATCGTGCAATCCAACAGCTCTGCTGTCGTCTTCACGGAGATAAACTCGATTTCTTTCTTGTCTTTCATCTCTCACCTGCGCATCCAGTTTGACCTTGCTACGGTGTTTTTAGGTTTCGGCTTTTGAGCGACGGCATCCTTCCCCTGTTGCATTGCCACAATCTTCGCTCCGTAAAAATACTTCAGCCCCAACATATCAGCCCCCATAAGGTTCATGACCTCCAAATCAAACGCTTCATTGCGTTTTCGCCCCTGCTTCAACTGCCAGACTTCATGTGTCGCCCCCGTTCTTCTGTTTCTTACAGTGATTTTTTCTTCAGCGGTCAGCTGATTCAGATAGCTTGTGCTGATCCCGCTGTAAACGTGCCATTTGGCAAGTGATGTTTCATTGCCTTCCGTTAATCCGACACGCCGTGCAAAAGCGTCCTTCCAGTAATCGGTGTCAAAAATCCACAAGGTCAGCCCGTCTGTCATTCGCCTCCCGTCGGGATACATATCAATCTTTGAGGCTACGTATGGTGTCCGCATGGGATGCGATGATCCTTTTGTCGCCTTGCAGACGTGGCGATACATCCGCACAAAGTCATAAACCTCGTCTGTCCTGTATCCGGCATCTATAAGAGCGAGTTTCGCTCCCATTCGCTTGGTGCTTCCGGCAATCGGATATGATGAGTTAATAACAACATCGGCAAGTTCAATGAATCCCTCAACCTGCCCTTCACGGATAAGCCAGCTTTCCAAATCCTGTGACCATGCCCTGACGACATATTGCAAATAGTATTTCTGCACGTCCACTGTAACGATAATTGCAACGGCTTCAGCCGGCACAATTCCCGGTTCGTATTTTTCAATCAAGTGTGTTGCAGAATCCGGAATGCGCTCGGCAAGTTGTTCACGCACCGGTTCTCCGAGATAGAGATTGACGAAATTCATGTATTCTTCAGGAGAATCTTTCGCCTTCAAAAAGGCGGCGGCCATTTCGCCCCATTTAACCCACGGAGAATAAAGAGCGTTGATGTGAAAGGCAACGCTTTTCGCCCGGATGTCCATGCTGAAGGGATGGTCATATTGATCCCGCCATTCTCCGTTTTCCACCATTGCATTTTTATGATGGTCATATATTTTTTTGTGGCAATGCTGGCATTCATACCAAGTGTTTTCATAAACTTCATCTAATTCATATTTTTCACCTTCCTCGTGCCACCGCAGATGATAGTCCGCAAGTTCCTCTCCCCAGAACGTCAATACCTGATACGCTCCGCAGTGCGGGCACGGAACATAATACTTGAAGCGGAGCGTCGCCTTCAGCCACGCCTGCCAGATGTTCCCTCCGGTGACTGTCGGTGTTGATACTTTCACAATTTTCCTGTTCCAGAAGGTTATCGTTCTGGCAACGGCAAGGCCAATCGGCTCGCCCTCCCGCCCCGCATAAGCCGGGAATTTATCCACTTCATCAAGGAACAAATAGCGGACGGGACGTGTTCCAAGTGATGGCGCAGAGTTCGCCCCGCCCAGCGATAGCACCATCCCGGTGAAATTCATTTCCAGCAAATTGTATTCGTCATCATTGGTTGTCTTGCGCTCGGCCAATGACGGAATGGCATCCACCATCGGCTGAAACCTATTACGGGAAACATACTGGGCGATCTCGACGGTCGGCAAAACCATCAGCATCGGCGCCGGTTCTTCCTCAATGGCATATCCCATCATGTTGTAAAGAGCTTCCGTCCCGCCAACCTGCACGGATTTGCAAAAACAGATCTCCTCGATTTCCGGAATGGAAAACACATCCATGACCGCCTTGAGATACATGGCCCTGCTCGTCCTCCATACGCCGGCCTCGGCTGATGTCCTTGGCAGCAGTATCCTTTTGCTGTCTGCCCACTCACTGACCGTCATGCCTGACGGCGGCATGGCAACTAGACGCTCTGCTGTTGTCCATCTGACGGCGTGTTCATTATCTCTTCCAAGGTCTCCCGAACATCCGGCGTCCATCGTCCAGTCCTCGCATAACGCATTAACAAATCATGAACTTCCTTGTTGATAATGGCCTTCATTTCATGCTTCGTTTTCCCATCCAGAAGCGGAGGCAAAGTATTGCCCCACGCCCTCAAACTTGTTGTGATTTCCTTGATCCGACCGACCCATTCCCGGTGGACATCTTCAATGGAAATTAACTCCCCCATCAGTTGTTTTAGTAAACATTCTTCACGTTTGGCACGGTATTTTTTCAGCTGAAGATCTGCTTTTGCCTTCAGCGTGCTGATGTCTTCATCGTCTGCCGATATTTCATATCCCTGCTTCCTCTTGAAGCGGTCAAGCTCCTCCCGGAGAAAGTCCCCGTTCGCCTCCTGTCTTATGCGCCCCTTGCCGATATGATAAGACAGCGTCCTCTTTGAAATTCCAAGGTAATCCGCCGCCGCCTGATACTTGAATCTCTGCTGTGCAAGAATCTCGATCTCATCCCGTGCGGCTTCAAGTTCCTTACCGATTTTTTCAAATGTTCGTGTCTCTGATGCTGATAACGCCTCGCCGTTATTTATTTTTTTTAAAAGGCCGAAATATATCTTTTCTTTCGCCTTATCACCGTATTTGAGAAGGTCCTGTAAGACTTTAAGCTCTTGTTTGGCACTATCGTTTTTTGATTCCATATTTTTTCCTGCTGATGTTGAAATTTTTAGTTACATGGCACGATTTTTTCATACTCGGTTAAATATTGCGGCTTCCGTGCCCGTATAAATTTATAGGCTCCGGGAAGAACCTAAAGAATTTTATCCTG
>Ga0116190_1002430_pt1 | contig 14829 bp, 12 predicted proteins | sample AD_JPNTR4_MetaG_FD_89808 | JGI IMG/M metagenome (GOLD analysis project Ga0116190, IMG submission 89808) | Active sludge microbial communities of municipal wastewater-treating anaerobic digesters from Japan - AD_JPNTR4_MetaG | ecosystem: Engineered > Bioreactor > Anaerobic > Digestate | place...
GACAATCATTGTACAATGCATTGTGGATTGCCCCACAATCACTCACATATGTAGGTTCATATTTTTATGATATACGCAGAACAATGATACGGGTAAAAGCCGATTTTCAAGGAAAAACGATTATTCCGTATTTAGGTTGGATAGCAGCTTTACAGTATAGAAAAATTAGTATTGACAGACCTAATTTTGCAAAAATAAATAGGGGAAAATCAATTGAAAATTATATACCTTCCGACTCTATATTATATGATAAGTATGTCTTATGGAATATAATTCCAAAAGAACAATCATCGGGAGGTATAGTTACCAATGCTAAATGTGGGTTATTGTATGATACGCGTGATGTAGAATCAAATCCTAGTCGCGGAATTTGGACAGAAGCGGTGTTTACGGTGTATCCTCAATTTCTGAATTCCTATACAAGTTTTGGAATATGCAATATAAGTCATCGTCAATACATTACATTGGTTCCTCGTCGTGTAATCTTTGCATATAGAACAATATTTCAGTCGCATGTTTTTGGTAAGGTACCATGGTATATATTGCCTGATATTGAAACATCAGTACTTACTGCTGCTACAAATGAGGGATTAGGCGGAGCGGCAAGTTTACGTGGAATTTTGCGTAATAGAATTGTAGGAAAACAAACTATATTTGGTAATTTTGAACTTCGATATAAATTTGTTTCTTTTCGAATAAAAAAACAAAATGTATATATAGCTACCAATCTTTTTTTATGACGCCGGAGTTGTATTACAACCCATTAATATTGATTTTTCAAAGATTCCTTTGTCTCAACAACAATTGTATTTTTCAAATTCTTACACAGCATTGCATTCATCGGCAGGGGTAGGTTTTAAAATAGCAATGAATCAAAATTTTATAATTTCTATTGAACACGGCAAAGCGTTTCAGGAACAAGATGGTAGTAGTGGATTATATATTCGTTTAAATTATTTGTTTTAAAAAAACGATAGTATTTTGGTATTCAATTGATTATATGTGTTTTGTTAAGGTATAATAACACAAATATCGTATAATAAATTCTGATATTACTCAATTATTAGATTGGTTGCGAATCATAGTTTGTATATAGTACATTTATGGAAACAATAAAATACTACTGCTATGAAAATTGCAATGTTTAACACTAAGACGTATGATAAAGAGTTTTTTGATAAAGCTATCGCAAAAACAAATCATACAATTCAATATTTAGAGGTTTCTCTAAATCCTACAACTGCTGCTCTTACTCAGGGATTTGATGCAGTGTGTGTGTTTGTAAATGATTATTTACAAGAAGAGACTTTGGAACTTATTGCAAAACAAGGTATTCGATTAATTTTATTGCGATGTGCAGGATTTAATAATGTTAATATTGAAAAAGCGCGAGCGTTAGGAATGAGAATATACAGAGTTCCGGCTTATTCACCACAAGCTGTTGCAGAACATGCGGTTGCTTTAATTTTGACACTGAATAGAAAAACGCACAAAGCATATAATAGAGTGAGAGAACATAATTTTTCTCTTGAAAAACTTACCGGTTTTGATGTATATAAGAAAACAGTAGGGATTATAGGTACCGGACAAATTGGAGTTGCATTTGCTCAAATTATGAAAGGTTTTGGGTGTACTTTACTTGCTTATGATGTTCATCAATCTCAAGACGCACTAAATCATGGAGTTCAGTATGTATCTTTTGATGAAGTATTACAAAAATCCGATATTATTTCGTTGCATTGCCCACTTAATCCAACTACTAAGCATATGTTGCATAAACAACAGTTCAAAAAAATGAAAGATGGAGTAATGATAATTAATACAAGTAGAGGTGGGCTTATTAATACTATAGATGCTATTCAAGCTCTAAAAGTTGGTAAAATTGGTTATTTGGGAATAGATGTATATGAACAAGAAGAGCATTTGTTTTTTAAAGATTTATCAGAACGTATTATTGAAGATGATGTGATAGCCCGATTAATGACATTTCCAAATGTTTTGATTACGGCACATCAAGGTTTTTTTACAAATGAAGCATTAGAACAAATTGCAGAAACAACAATTGCTAATATTGATTATTATATTTCAAATACTAAAACTAATAATGAAGTTATTGTGTAAAATTACGGTAACAATTCAATAATATCTTGTGTGTGATATGAAATAATGCAATCAGCTCCGGCACGTTTGATAGATGTAAGTATTTCAAATACTATTCGTTGTTCGTCTATCCAACCTTGTTTAGCAGCAGCTTTTACCATAGCATATTCACCGCTTATGTAAGCTCACCATTTTTAGGATAGGGTTAAATATTGTGTTAAAAATTCGGAATTTATGTTTATCAAAAATTTAAGCATTTTCTTATATTTAATTAATGTAATTTAATATTTTGTTATTTGACCAATAACAATGTTTGTGTCTTTTATTTTTCTATGTTTAAGAGTTATCTAACAAAACCAATACATTGCGGAATGTTATTAATATATCCTTTTAAAAAAAATATGCCACTTTCAATATTACATAAATTAATATAACAAGATGTTTGAATTTCAATTTGTTCAAATATACAACGTCCATCAATAGTATAAATTTTAATATTTTTTAAAGGTTTATTATCTAGTAATATTACAGTAATGCCATTTGAATCAGGTTTAAGAAGAATGAAATCATTCTTGTTAATTGATGGTTCATATGTTGTAATTTGTTCATAATTAACTTTTGTTTTAGTATTGTTGATATAAGGAAGCTGTAATTCTAATAATTCATTACCATTAACAAATAAAAATGAATTATTCTTATTTGGAATCATGTTATTTAGGTTTATGTTTGAATAACAATATTCTGTATTCCATGTTTTACCGCCATCATTTGTATATGCAAGATATTGAGGGTGAGGAATTTCTGTTGAGTAAACGGTATACGAAATAAAACAATTAAGATTATCCACAGCAAACATACTTAATCCATACACTTGATTATTATTGGTTGGGAATGGATGTGTAGAACATTTCTGCCATGTTTTTCCCCCATCAAACGTGCGTTCAAAAGGATATCCATTAGTCCATCCTTGTAATGAGTCTGTAAAAAAATATGTACGTTCTGAATAAGGAATTCCGGGTATTGCATAATTATAATCAAACCGTTTTATCCATGTTTTTCCACCGTTATTGGTAATATAAAGTCTACCGTTAAAACTTGAAATCCAACCAAAGTTTTCATTTAAAAATTTTACTTGATCATAACCGATTAGTGAGTCGGGTAATGGTCTATTTATCCAGGTTTTGCCTGTATCTGAGCTAATTAATAAAGTATACCCCCCTGAAATATATTCATTGCTTGGGCCATAAACTTTTGCATCGCCATAAATAAAAATATGTTTTTCTGTTGTTTGAATTTTCATCGGAATAAAATTTGATACACCAAGCGACTTTATTTCCCATGTTTTTCCGTTATCTTCCGAAAAAAATAAAGAATCTTTTAATGGATTTTCATTATTATAACCAATTATAAATCCTTTATTGTCAATAAAACATGATTGACTTAAAGAATAATTAAATTTTTGCGGATGATAATTAAATGTTCGTCCGGAGTTATTTGAAACGTATAAACGACCTTCATCAGTCGTAATAAGATATTGATTTTCTGATATAGCAATTGATGATAGAGTTTCTAAACCATTCCAATAATTAAAAGGCTTATTGTTTGATATGTTTAAGCCATATTTTGAAATCGTATATTGATATAATCTTGTAGGAGTCCATGCTGTATTTGTAGTTGCATCAAAAAAAGTTGTGGGGTTATCATTCATGTGAGTATACCCTGAGGAATTTTGCCATGATTTACCCTTGTCTTCGCTCATAAAATTTTGAATATACCACTTACCGGAATTATCAAAATATACACCTTTTGTAGTAATGTCATTGTTAGGGTATGGAATATTATGCGTAAAGGTCTTCCAACCATCATTGGTTGTATAAACATTAGGTCCAACACATAGCAAGCCATTTAACGAATCCTCCATACTAAAAACAGGAGAAGCAGTTGCAGTATATTCAGCATACCGAGCTGTTAAACGAATAGGTTCCCATGTTGCTCCGGCATTAACGGTTTTATATAAAAAATTTGAACCGCTTGAATGTGCCCTAAACTGCAAAACAGCGAATGCTGTATTTTTTGTTGTATAAGCTATTGTTTTAATATTTGGGGTAGATTCTATAATAGGTAACTGTTGCCATGTTTTACCGGCATCTTGTGTTCTGTAAATACGCCCTTTTGAAGTATAAGCCATACCATATTGAGCATCGTAAAATGCAAAATTTTTAATAGCATAAAAGTCATTAATACCACTAGCTTGTTGCCATGTCTCACCTTGATTTGATGTATAGAAAATACGCCCATTATCGGTTCCAACCAAAAAATGCACACTATCCAATACATGAATAGCAGACATTCTTCTCATATAATCTAATGCTATTGCTTTTTGTGTATTCCCGTTATTGGTAATATATAAAAGATAGAAACCTTCTGGCAATAGGGTTAATACAGAATTTGCATCAATACGTTTTATTATATATTCTTTTGATGTATTATTTGAAAAATAAAAATTATTACTAGAAAATACGGTTTTAATATCAAGCTGCGTGTACCCTTTCTGTATCTGTATAAATAAAAACAAGAATAAAATAATAATACTATATCGGGGAGTAACTAACGTTGTATTCATTTGCAATTATTTTTTTTATTGGAACAAAGATTTTTCATATAAATCATACAAATTATAAGATTCTTCCTCAATGCCGTTATTATCTGTCTTTTTAAGATATAAATTAATATTTTTGGTTGTACCATTAAAATAAGCAAATGCGTATCCCTCTATGGTATAATACCGGTATACCTGATTACCTCCATCCTCTACAGAATCAGCATTAACACAGAAATATTGTACAGGTATAACGGCTGTATTATTTTCTATTGTTGCATTAAAACTACAAACAAAAGGCTTTGTTATTTCAAATAGAATTTGAGCATCAGAAGTGTCGCCATACATTGAAATTGTGATATCATATCCAAATGTTTGCTCATAAAAATCTCCGGTAAAAAAGTTGGCTGATAAAAACTGACAACTATCACCGGTATAACCGGGATCGCATTTGCAACCACCATAAACAACTTCACCATGTTTATTACAGTTACATAAATTAAGTTCGGTTTCTTTTGATATTGTTGTATTTTGCCCTACTGATTGTTCATTTGTTGTTACATTTTCTTTATCACATGCATTAAGAAAAGAAACTACAAAAAATAAAATAAAGATAGTTTTTATACGATTTAACATACAATTTATTATTTAGCAATTGATTCTGTATATTCTATAACATAATAATCTACTTGATACAAAGGCTCATAAGGTTCTAACATTTTAGTTGCACTAATAACGAAATATAATTTGTTTTGCCTTCCTAATGGTTTAATTTTTAAATACATATAAGCAGGTATCATCTTTTTCAACCCATCTATAGGTAAAGCATACCATTTGTTATTGTTTAAATAATAAATGCTTTCCAATTGTGTATCATTGTATTTGGCAAAATATGGTTTACCATTGGCAATACCTATGAATTTACCGGTTGATTTGTATGAATGTACCATCTCCTCAATAATACCGGTTACATAAGATATTCTAAAATACTGTTTTAACCCGGATACCGACGGCAAATAAGTAATTGAAAAGTAACAATAAGAATTATCTTCATCAATATATTCAATTTTTTTATTTGCACCTTTCTCTAATTCTACTGATGAAGTTATTGTCCAGGTAGAGTCATCAGTTACTTTAGCAGCTTTTATACATGTCACCGAACCATTGTCTTCGCTAACCAAAAAAACACATCTTAGATTATTTGTATCTGAACCACAAAAATAAATATCATGTAACATGTTAGTATGAAATGGGAAGTATCTTAAATCTGAAATTTTACGTGTAGAAAAATTATAAGCACAAGCATCATATTGCCAATAAGGACATTCAAAATACACATTGCCTTGTACGAAACCTCTGCAGTTGACTTCGTTAGTATAAAGCCTTTCTTCTAATTGTGTTGCTCCTTCTTTAAAATAATAGAATGAAGTTTCACTAGGTTTGGGTGGTCAACCAAATACATCTCTTTTATAGTCTATATTTATTGGAAACCATATATACCCGTGAGAATACTGCATAGGTCCGGCCTTATAACAAAGAACAGATAAATTAAAATCAAGCGCATGCAAATCAACCATTTTTATACTATTTGAAAAGACTGCTTTACCGGAATTGGTTAAATTTAATGACAAAAACCTATCGTACGTACGAATATAAAAGGTATTACTATTACTTAAAACAGCATCATCAAATTCTGTAGAATAATGAGACCTACCATAATTACCACGTTCTATAGTTTCATATTTTTCAGAACGTAATGTCCAGTTCCCACTTGTCATTATCGCCGTATTATTTTTTATATCAATCTTTTCTTTATTACAGGAACAAAAACATATAACCAAAGATAGTATAAATACAAAATTTAAAATTTTACTATGCATAAATAAATTTATATGAATATAAAATCAAATATAAAATCAAATATAAAAAAAAATGATAAGACATTAATGTAATCCGTTATGCATTTATAAAAAAAGTAATAAAAGATGTGCATTGAAATATAATAATTCGTATATTTATTTGTGAACTAAACAATTAAATAGATGTCTCAACTTTGAGGCAAATTATGAGAAAATTTTTGGGGAACTTACAATCAAATTTTTTGCAAAAATCGTAAACAAAACAAAAAATTTCTGTAATTTTATTTTACTTAATATAGTATAACATTTGGTTTAAACAATTGAAATTCACAATTTTAAATAGGCTAACTTTCCCTATATTTACCAAAATTTTAAGTATTTTTCTTACGTCGAACTGACGTTAAAATAAATATTATCTAACGGTACAACGGGTTTAATGAATATTGTTCTAAAGGTAGTGTAAAATTACGGTAACAATTCAATAATATCTTGTGTGTGATATGAAATAATGCAATCAGCTCCGGCACGTTTGATAGATGTAAGTATTTCAAATACTATTCGTTGTTCATCTATCCAACCTTGTTTAGCAGCAGCTTTTACCATAGCATATTCACCGCTTACATTATAAGCAAATACCGGAATGTTGCACGATTGTTTTACAGTGTGAATTATATCGAGGTAGCTTAGAGCCGGTTTTATCATTACAATATCGGCACCTTCTGCTATATCTGTTTCTATTTCGCGAATAGCTTCTCTACTGTTTGCCGGATTCATTTGGTATGTTTTTCTATCGCCAAATTGAGGTGAACTTTGAGCTGCATCGCGAAATGGACCATAAAATGCAGAAGCATATTTTACGGCATATGATAGAATAGGAATTTGTTCAAATCCAGATTCATCCAAAGCCGAACGAATTGCCAATACACGGCCATCCATCATATCGCTTGGTGCTACCATATCAGCTCCGGCTTGAACTAACGATACCGATTGTTTTGATAATGTAACAAGTGTCATATCATTTTGCACATCATTGTTTACTATAGTGCCACAATGCCCATGTGTAGTATATTCACAATTACATACATCGGCAATGATGTATAATTGAGGAACTGCTTTTTTTATGGCATATATTGCTTGTTGTACTATACCGTTTTCTGTACATGCACATTCGCCTGTTTCATCTTTGTGTTCGGGTATTCCAAATACAATTATAGATTGAACACCAATGTTGTATAATCGTTTACATTCTTCAATGGCTAAATCTATTGAAAATTGATATATTCCCGGCATTGAAGCTATTTCTTGTTTAACATTCTTACCATAATGAATAAATACAGGCATTATAAAATTTGAATGGTGCAATTGTGTTTCTTGTACCATATTGCGTAAAGTTGCATTGTAGCGTAAACGGCGAAGTCGAGTTATAGGAAACATACTAGTTACTATTAAGTTGTTGTAAAACTGAAATTATTCCTTGAGAATTATATTCTTCTGCTTGTATAAAAGAGGTACAACCATATTTTTGTAATCGTTTGCTTGTAGATGGACCTATACTAATAATGGTGCAATAATTCCAGATAGGTAAATTATTGCTTGCTTTCATACAATTTGTAACTCCCGAAGGACTTGTAAATATAATATAATCAAATTGTTTATGTTCTATTTGAGTGAAAATATTTGTATCAATTGTAGAAGGCATAACAGTATTATAAATAATACATTTTGTAATAGAAATATTTGGAGAAACTGATAAGGTAATCATATTTTCTGTAAGATTTCCTGTTGGAAAAAACACAGAAACAAATTGTCCATTAATATAATTAGAAAATTCTTGAGCAAAGTCTTTTCCGTTATTTTTACTGCATATAAAATGTGGTATATATCCATAATCTGTTAATTTTTGAGCAGTTTTTTTTCCTACACAAGCCCATTGAATGTGTTGTGGGATGTGTTTCGGGGTAATACTGTCAAAAAATGTAGAAACGCCATATTTACTGGTAAATACAACCCATTGAAATTGAGATAAAGACCCGAATAGCTTTAAAATAGTATCGGTAATTTCAATTTTTTTAATTTCTATCATTGGTGATGCCTTTACAGTAGCTCCATATAGTGAAAGTATTTCTGCTAATTCTTGTGAAGTTTCGGCAGCACCGGTAAGTAAAATTCGAGTATTATGTAAAACAGAATTAGTCATGTTGTATGGTATTCAAAATTTCATGAGCTCCCGCATTATAAAATGTTTGGGCTAATTGTTTTGCAACTGTTTGGGCTTGCTGTAAATCTCCCGAATGAGAAAATGCAAGTTTTTTGGACCCGTCAACTGATAAAATAGCAGCTTGTAATGTAATAGTATTTTGAGAAATACTGGTATAACAACCCAATGGTAATTGGCAACCGCCATTCATTTGTTCTAAAAATGTACGTTCAGCTGCAGCCATATACCATGTTTTAGAGTCATGAATAGTTTGAAGTATTTCACGAATATGAGTATCGTTACTACGGCATTCTATACCTATTATACCTTGACTTACTGCAGGAAGCATTATAGTAGGTTCTATAATGTGGGTAATTTCATGAGAATAATGTAATCGTTGAAGGCCTGCAGCAGCCATAATAAGAGCGTCGTATTGTCCACTTTGCATTTTATGTATTCTGGTATCAACATTACCTCGTATATCATGAATAGTTAATTGTGGGTTAAATGCAAGTAATTGAGCTTTGCGACGGAGTGATGATGTACCAATAATATCATGTGGAGTTAATTCATGAATAGTTTTACCTGTTTTACTCAGTAATGCGTCTCTACATTCAGCTCGAGGTAATACTGCAGCTACACATAATCCTTCGGGTAGTTGGGTTGGTAAATCTTTTAAACTATGAACTGCAATGTCAACTTCATGCCGGAGCATAGCAGTTTCAATTTCTTTGGTAAAAAGATTTTTATCTCCAATCTTTGATAACGCTACATCAAGTATTTTATCACCGGTAGTTTGAATTATTTGTAATTGAATGGTAATATGCGGAAAAGCTTGTTCAAGTAATTGCTTTACTGAATTTGATTGCCAAAGTGCAAGTTTACTTCCTCGTGTTCCTATTGTAATTTTCACTATGTTTTTGTTTTAGCGTTCAAGTCTAAATAAATCATTAATAACTTGTAAATACAATTCTTTACGACCATTATCGGTAATTTCTTTGAGATTTTTTATTAATTCACGGCTGTATTGTTGGGTTAAATATCCTGCAAAATCCTTTATATTTTCTTTTACATCTTTTGAATTATCAACAATGAACCCATGAAATTCATCACGATATATTTTTTGTAAATGAAAATTTATGGCACGTATAGCAGGTTGTAAAGCACGAAACGAAAGCCATTCCATAAATTCTTGAACAAGTTCGTCTATTATTGGTTGTGCATGTTCAATTTGTTCGGCACGCTTATCTTTATTTGTATCAATTACATGTTGAATATCATCAACGCATATAAGTGTTGTTAGACTATAATCTCTAATACTTTCTTCTATATTGCGAGGAACAGATAAATCTATATATACTTGAGGTATATTCTGTCTTTTTTTTAAAGAATCTATGATACTTTGTTTGGTAATAAAAGTATGTCCTGCATTGGTTGCTGTTATAATAATATCAGCTTTATGTAGAGATTCTAATAAATTATGGATAGGAATAAATTCTGCAGAGTATGTATGAATCAATTTTTCTGCATGTTCAGGGGTTCTGTTAGATATTAGAATATTTTGAATGCCTTTTTCTACGAATCCTTGTAATGCTAATGTGCCGGTTTCGCCTGTACCTATAAGCAGCAAGGTTTTATCAGAATAATCAGTTACATACTTATTGCATAATTCAATGGCTGCAAAACTAACCGATGTAACACCTGTATTTAATTGAGTGTGAGTACGTACCTTTTTACCTGCTTCAAAAGATTTTTGAAAAAGACGCATTAAAACGGCATCTGTTAATGCTAATTCTGTACAATAAATATATGCTTCTTTTACTTGACCAATAATTTGGTCTTCGCCTAATATCATTGAATCTATGCCTGAGCATACTTTAAATAAATGAGATACAGCATCGTCGTTTATATAAGTATAGAAAAAGCGTTCTGCAGCAAAATCAATTTTTTTAAAAGCTATCAAACAATTAAATAGAAGTATTGAAGCGGTAAACCCATCGTGTTTTTGTTGTGAAAAATATATTTCTGTTCGGTTACAAGTAGAAATTACAACAATATCAGAAAAATTAGCTTGTTTTTGGAGTTCCTCGGCAAATGTTGGTATTTCGGAATTTGAAAGTGCAAATTTTTCACGAATTTCCAATGGGGCAGTTTTATGACTTATACCAAGAATTCCAATCATGAAAAGAAAACTATATCAGTTGATAATTATACAAATATAAAAAAATACTGTACATGAAATTTAGATTTACATAAATTGAACAACAATTAAAGTATTCAAAAATGATACATCATCAATTATAGCGATTGGTATTTTTAATTCTATGAAGATAAACAAAAATAAAATATTGTAAAAGTATAGGTTTAGTGCCCGCATCCACAACTACCACTACCACAACCTCCTGAGTTTCCTGATCCGCAACAATCATCATCATCGGAGCAACTGCCGCTACCACATCCGCCACTACCGCAACCACAACCGCCTTGACCATGTAATCCGTAAGCAAGTTCATCTGCTGTAGCTTCGCGAATAGATTCTATTGTTCCTGTAAAGTAGAGAGTAGTACCTGCTAAAGGATGATTAAAGTCTATTATAACTTTATTTTCGGTATTATTTACTTCTACAATTTTACCATTGAGTGGATTACCTGAATTATCTCTCATTGGAATTATTTTTCCAATTTGCAATAAATCTTCACGTAACACGCCATCAATTATGAAAATATCTTTACTTACATCTACTATAGCAGATTCGTTTACAGTTCCATATGCTTCATCAGGACTAAGAGTAAATTCAAATTTATTACCTGATTCTAAACCTGCAATGTTTTTTTCAAAATGAGGAAGCATTATACCACTTTCAAAAACAAATTCAAGTGGACGAGCAGTTGTACATTCTTCTAAAATTTCTCCTGAATTGTTGTCTTTACGCAAAGTATACGTGAGAGATACAACATTATTTTTTTCTATTTTCATTATACTACAATGTTTTTATTTATAATAAATAGACATATAAGTTTTATAAACATTACATGAATACGTGCAAATGTATTATTTTTTATGAAGTACTGTTTAGAGTTTTTATATTATTTTCTTAATTAAAAAAAATAGTACTTGTATAGTATTTTTTTTAAGTAAAAATCATTTTGTAATATGTAAAAAACAAAAACAAATAATTTGAATTATTTAGATATTTTGTTATGCATTATGCACAACAATTTGAGGAAAAGGTATTTGAATACCTTCTTTATCAAATGCAAACTTTAAACGTTTTCGCATTTCGCCGCTTACTTCCCATTGTTTGAGTGGTTGTACATCACAATTTATTTTGAGAATAAGTGCAGAATCAGCAAAATTATCTAATCGTATAAATTGAGGAGGAGTAATAATGCGTTCTTTCCATTCGGGGTCTTTTGACAATTCAAATCCTACAGCATTGATTACCGAAATAGCTTTTTCTATATTAGTATTATATGATACCGCTACGTCTAAATTGATACGTGAAAAGTCTTTTGATAAATTAGAAACACGTTTAATATCACCATGAGGTATATGATGAACAATGCCGGAATTATCACGCAGGGTAGTCATGCGTAACGAAATATTTTCAACCATTCCTCCGGTATTGTCTATGCGAATTACATCACCTACACGATACTGATTTTCTAATATTATAAATAGCCCCGAGATAATATCGCGAATTAAATATTGACCACCAAAACCTAAAGCCAAACCAACTATTCCTGCTCCGGCAAGTAATGGTGCAATATCTAAGCCTATTTCTTTAAGTACCATAAGAGATACTATTACAATAAGAGCAATTTTTACAGTTGTTGTAAATATGCTTATTAATGTTTCTTCACGTTTCAATTCTGCTTCGCGAGATGAATATCTGTCGCCAACTACGGCTATACGAACGGCTCGGTCAATAATTTTATAAATAATTTTATTTATAATATATGATACTACAATTATTGCAATAATTTTAATACCATGACTTAATAACCATGGAATAATTTTTTCTGAAAATTCAACTAATTTTTGTTCAACTGCATTCATAATCCGTCATTATTTATTCATTATTACTATTATATTCTATTGGTATGGTAACGTAAAAAGCCGAACCTTTATTTTTTTCAGATTCTGCCCAAATTTTTCCTCCTGCTTTTGTTATAATTCCTTTACAAATAGATAATCCAACACCTATACCATTATACATGCGAGTATCTAATTGATCTTCTTGTATAAAAAAGTCGAATATTGAATGTAAATTTTCTGCATTTATACCAATGCCGGTATCTTTTACACAAATTTGGAACATACCCAACTCATTTATAATGCATTCAATACTAAAATGTCCTGCTCCTGTATATTTTATTGCATTATCTATTAATTGTTTTATTACCATAAGTAATTCTTTTTCACCAACAGGAATTTCTATTTCAACAGGTTCGTTGCTGATTATTTGAAATTTTAAATTCTTTTTTCTTCGTGCAAGAATTTCTTCGCTTATGGCTAATATTTGTTTTTTTAATGTTTTGAAATGAATAGTGGTTGTTGATTTTTCAAGCCTGTCATTATGAATTTCTGAAAGTGTAAGTATATTGGTCATTATATCAAGTAATTCTGCAATACTTTTTTCAATTGTAGCAGCATATACTTGTGTTTTTTCATCATAGGTTTTTGTTTTTGTAATTAATTGAGTAAATCCTAGAATACTAGTTAATGGAGTTCTAATTTCATGTGAAATAGTTGATAAAAAAGTGGATTTTATAATATTACTTTCTTCTGCTTTTGCTTTTGCTGTTTGTAATTCTTTTACAACTTTTTCAAGCATATTAGTACGTTCGGTAACTTTTTGTTCCATTAATTTTTGTAAATTTTTTAATTCCTCGTTTGTTTTTTGAAGTTGAATACTATTCCAATAGTTTTTGCGGTCGATAAGTTCAAAAAAGTAACTTGAAAAAGTACTTAATAAATAACTGACAAATAAGAAAAATGAGATTGTAATAAATACATCTGTAGCAACATATTTAAATGCTAGAGTATATATTTCAAAAATGAGTAATATAGCTAGTAAAATACTTGTAGATCTGAAAAATGAGATTTTTAAAAAATTTTGACCAAAAAAGAAAAGTAAAACAAATCCCATATTATACGTTGAAAAACTATTTTGTTCTGCAATAAGGTTTATTGTAAGAATACTTATAGCAAAAAACAATAATCCAATTGTAAATAATGTATGATTTTTAGTTGCAATAGATGAATGTAGGCTGAGTATAAAAATAATAACAGATAACGGAATTGTAAATCCATATCGAATAGTTTGATATAGAGTACTGTCATGTGATGAATTAAAAAAGTCAAGTATTCCAAAAATAGCATATAATCCTATTGCTAAAAAAATGCAAAGGCGATTAGCTGTGATATAGGTTTCTCTATAATGGGCATGATATTCTTTTTCTATAGTAGCATCTCTAAAAGCTAATGTAACAGGATGTAAATATTCATAAGTTTTTTGAATTTCTTTCATGTTTGGTTACATTTTCATAAATAATTCTGCAATGTGAATATCTGTGTTGGTTGTAATTTTTATATTTTTCTCATCACCTTTGTAACAAAATACCGTATTCCCTGCTTTTTCCCATACGGTGGCATCGTCGGTACAACTTGTATCAAATCCTATCGTATAGGCGTCTAATAATTTTTTTGTGTCAAATATTTGAGGGGTTTGTACTCGTTTTATATGTTCTCTATGAATTACATAATTGGTATCTTTTTCTACATATCGCAAAGAATCAACTGAATCAACAACAGGAATAGCGTTGGAATGAGTAAATGCGTGCGCAAATCCTTGAGCTATTACCTCATATGAAACAAGAGGTCTCACACCATCGTGAATTGCAACAAAACCGTGTGTGGTAATATGTTGTAATCCGGAAAGAACCGAAAAATATCGTTCGCTTCCACCTTCTGCTATTATATGTGGAACATTGCAATTATAATCCTTACATAATTGATTCCAGTAAGCAATTTGGTCTTTAGGAAGAACAACAATGCATATAATGGATTGA
>Ga0116190_1002434_pt1 | contig 14816 bp, 13 predicted proteins | sample AD_JPNTR4_MetaG_FD_89808 | JGI IMG/M metagenome (GOLD analysis project Ga0116190, IMG submission 89808) | Active sludge microbial communities of municipal wastewater-treating anaerobic digesters from Japan - AD_JPNTR4_MetaG | ecosystem: Engineered > Bioreactor > Anaerobic > Digestate | place...
CTAAAGGCGATGACTGCGACGAGCGGTCCCGGTTTTTCGCTGAAACAAGAGAATCTGGGGTTTGCTATAGAAGGCGAAATACCTTGTGTCGTTGTCGATGTGCAGCGGGTAGGACCTTCAACAGGGATGCCTACGTCAGCTGCGCAGGGAGATGTTATGCAGGCAAGATGGGGCGTTCATGGCGACCATGAGATAGTCGCTTTATCTCCGTCCTCTGTGGAAGAGACCTACACTCTCGCTGTTGAGGCGTTCAACATAGCAGAAGAATTGCGCACGCCGGTCATCTTGCTGATGGATGAGATGATAGGGCATTTGCGGGAAAAAGTATCTTTGCCAGACAAGTCTGACCTGGTCATAAAGAACCGAGAGAAACCAACCGTTCCTCCCGAGCAGTATAAGCCTTTTGCATTGAACGAAGGAAAGATACCGGGAGTACCGCCTCTGGCGGCCTACGGGGATGGATACAGATTCCACGTAACAGGTTTGACCCACGGTGAAGATGGTTTTCCCACCAACAATCCTTTGGTAGGAGAGAAGCAGATTCTGAGGATTAATGAGAAAATTCGCCAAAGGAAAGGCGAATTATGCAAGGTAGAAGAGTTTTATCTTGACGATGCAGAGATTGTCGTGTTTGCTTATGGAGGAACTGCAAGGTCTGCTAAGAAGGCAGTGAAAGATGCACGTGCCCAGGGAATAAAGGCGGGGCTTCTTAGAGCCATCACCATTTGGCCTTTTGTTGAGGATGCAGTTCTAAAGGTAAAAGGCATGGCTCCGAAGGCTATAATTGTTCCCGAGATGAACCTGGGTCAGCTGGTTCTGCCCGTCAAGAGAGTCATCGGCGATAGCTGCCCAGTAGTGTCAATAAACAAGGTTGCAGGCCAGCTTATCGAACCTGATGAGATCCTCAAGGTCATGAAGGAGGCGATGTAGCATGGCTCTTCCCCTAGAAAAGTACTTAAGAGTGAACAAGATGCCCCATATTTGGTGCCCCGGCTGTGGCCATGGTATCGTTACGCAAGCGATTATCCGCGCAGTTGATGAGCTGGGGATCGATACCGAAAAGACGGTTGTCGTTTCGGGAATCGGATGCTCGTCCAGAGCGCCAGGATATATGAACTTCGATACGCTTCACACCACTCACGGCAGGGCTATTGCTTTTGCCACCGGAATAAAGATGGCTCGACCGGAGCTGCGGGTAATTGTGATTACCGGAGATGGTGATGCAGCCGCAATAGGCGGGAATCACTTGATCCACGCAGCGAGACGCAACGTAGATCTTACTGTGATTTGTTTCAACAATAATATATATGGAATGACCTCGGGTCAGTATTCTCCACTTACTCCTCAAGGCAGTTACGCGACTACTGCTCCATACGGTATGTTGGAGAGGCCTTTTGACCTATGCGAACTGGTTATGGGCGCTGGCGGTACCTTTGCGGCGCGCAGCACTACGTACCATGCAAGGCATCTGACGAATATGATAAAGGAAGCTATCTCCCACGATGGCTTTGCCTTTGTAGATGCTCTGTCTCAGTGTCCGACGTACTATGGAAGGCGAAACAAGTTAAGGACACCTTTGGATATGATGAACTGGTTCAAAGATCGCGCAGTGCCTAAGGCTTCCTGGGAGAAACTGAGCACCGAAGAACGAGACGGGAAGTTCCCAATCGGCGTGCTCGTAAAGAGAGAAGCTCCTGAGCTTACGCGCGTGTACGCTGAGCTTGTTGCTAAGATAGAGCAAAGGGGTGAAGCTTAATGAGATTGGAACTCCGGTTTGCGGGTGAGGGAGGACAGGGACTCATAACTGCAGGGATAATTCTTGCGGAGGCTTGCGCTGAGTACACTGATCTAAACGCGATTCAAACTCAATCATATGGGCCTGAGTCAAGAGGCGGTGCATCTCGTGCAGATGTTATAATCTCGACCGAGGAAATAGACTATCCCGAAGTTAAAAGCCCTGATATTCTGCTGGTGATGGCGCAAGAGGCTGCCGACAAGTACGCATCAAGCGTCAGACCCGGCGGAACGATAGTTGTCGATTCAACGTATGTAAAGCTCCCTCACAAGGAAGATGTAAAGATCGTGGAGTTTCCCATCAGTGAGAAAGCAAGAGAACTTGGACGCGAGATCGTAGCCAACATCGTAGGCCTTGGCCTTATTGTGGGGCTTACAAACGTGGTGCCGCAAGAAGCGGTAATCGCCGCTATCTTGGACCGAGTTCCGAAGGGAACGGAAGAACTGAATAAGAAGGCATTCTCAACTGGCCTAGAAGCGGCCAAAACGCTTTGAGATAGTTTGCGCAGAACGGGAGTTTAGGAAATAAAGGGGGGTTACACGATCTTGATAGATGAAGCTAAGAAAACATGGGAACAAGGGACCCTAGCCAAGGTCCTAAAAAGGTATCCGGAAAGGCAAGAGGAATTCAGCACCGATTCTGGAATTCCGGTCGAACGCATCTACACTCCAGAAGATCTTAAGGAGTGGGACTATCTTAGCAAGCTGGGGTTTCCAGGCGAGTACCCCTTTACTCGCGGAGTTCAACCTACCATGTACCGAGGCCGCCTGTGGACAATGCGGCAATATGCAGGTTTCGGCACAGCTAAAGAGACAAATGAGAGATTTCGATTTCTCCTTGAGCAGGGGCAAACAGGTTTGAGCGTAGCGTTTGATCTCCCTACTCAGATGGGATACGATTCCGACCATCCTTTGGCTGAAGGCGAAGTTGGGCGTGTGGGAGTGGCCATAGATTCTCTTGAGGATATGGAAGTTGTATTTGACGGAATTCCTCTGGATAAGGTTTCTACTTCGATGACCATTAATGCGCCGGCCGCAATCCTCCTCGCCATGTATCAGGCAGTAGCAGAAAAACAGGGAGTTGAGCCCAGTCGATTAAAAGGGACGGTTCAGAACGATATATTGAAGGAGTATATTGCCCGTGGCACTTATATATTCCCACCTGGACCTTCGATGAGGCTGGTTACGGATATTTTCGAATACTGTTCTCAGAGCATTCCGTCGTGGAACACGATATCCATTAGCGGATATCACATAAGAGAAGCAGGAAGCACTGCAGCCCAAGAGATAGCATTTACTTTGGCTGACGGTATCGCATATGTCCAAGCGGCTATAGATAAGGGTCTAGACGTTGACGAATTTGCAGGTAGGCTTTCTTTCTTCTTCAACAGCCACATGAATTTCTTCGAAGAGATTGCCAAGTTCAGGGCTGCCAGAAGACTTTGGGCTAGGATCATGAAGGAACGTTTCGGAGCGAAGGAACCTAAGTCCATGATGTTGAGGTTCCATACTCAAACAGCGGGTTCCTCGCTTACTGCCCAGCAGCCAGATAACAATATAGTTCGAACGGCTATGGAGGCATTGGCTGCAGTGTTAGGCGGCACCCAGTCGCTACACACGAACTCAAAGGATGAAGCGTTGGCATTACCCAGCGAAGATTCTGTGCGCACGGCCATAAGGACGCAACAAGTCATCGCGTATGAATCTGGAGTTGCAGACAGCATAGATCCTCTGGCCGGAAGCTATTTCGTTGAGAAACTGACAGATGAATTGGAGCGGTTAGCTTCTGAATACATCAAGAAGATCGACGACATGGGTGGCGCAGTGAGGGCTATAGAGAATGGGTTCATGCAGCGTGAAATACAAGACAGCGCATACAGGTATCAAAAAGCCGTTGAATCGAAAAAGCGCCTTGTGGTTGGCGTTAATTGCTTTGAAGTCGAAGAGGAGCAGCCTAAGAATCTTCTGAGAGTAGATCCTGCTATAGGAGAGAGCCAGAAGCAGCGGCTCGCTGATCTTAAGTCCAGGCGAGACGGCATAGCTGTTGCCGGCGCTCTTGAAGCCGTGGAAAAAGCGGCAAGGGGCGAAGATAACCTGGTTCCTCCAATCGTCGAAGCAGTCAAAGTCTATGCTACTATAGGCGAAATCTGCGACGTCCTAAGAGGCGTGTTTGGGATGTACCGACCTAGTCAGGAGCTGTAAAGGCTAAGAGGTTGAGAATCTTTTCTGAAAGGACTGATGCCTGTGCTAAAGAAGATTAATCACCTAGGGATCGCTGTAACCGATCTCGAAAAAGCAGTAGAGGTGTTTACCAAGGCCTTCAATCTGAAAGTTGGCGGAATTGAAGAGGTTGAATCTCAGAAGGTTCGGGTTGCATTTCTTCCAATTGGAGAAAGCAGAATCGAGCTTCTTGAACCTACCTCGGAAGATAGTACTATTGCGAAGTTCTTATCTTCCAGAGGCGAAGGTATCCACCATGTGGCGTTTGAAACAGATTCTGTAGTCGAATCTCTCAAGATTGCCGAATCTCAGGGACTCAGGCTTATTGACAAAGAACCAAGGCCAGGAGCCCATGGAACAAAAGTGGCGTTTCTGCATCCGAAAAGCACGTGCGGGGTGCTCATTGAACTGGTCGAAGAATCGGTTTAGCGTTTGCCAATGAAGACATCAAAGGGAATCCCATTATGGGATTCCCTTTAATTGTTTCAGCGCAAGGAAGGAAATCAGCTCCTTTCCAAAGAATATATCTGACGTACAGCAATACATCCTTTAGTGTGCGGCCTGACAAAATCCATACAGAGGGGGCTTTGTATAGTGGAGCGGTCGCCAAAGATTGTGGAGTACGTTTGCCTTGCTTGTGGCGTCCAGGGGTTGATTGAGATTCATGAGTTGCAGACACAGGATCCCGATGATAATGACCAGAGGGTTGCATTGATGTTGAGGTGCCCTAGGTGCAATGGACAAGTTCTTTCCATTGAGCGTGAGGGCGCCTCTAATGTTCCGGCGGTAGTACATGCCTAGATTGTAAAACGTGGTTTCTAAAGACCTCTTTCCTGAGGCTGCCGCTGCTTTTAAAAGCAGCGGCAGTTTATATATCTGACGTCTATTCTCCTGGGTACCGGCAACCTATTTTTCAAAATATTCTTCGAAAAGATTAATGATCTAGCAGGAAATAAAGATCTATATGGAGAATGTAGGTGCAAAGCGGTGAAAAGTGGGGTATAATGGTCCAAATGAGCGGATTTGTTGGAGAATACCTGCATACGCTGGATAACAAAGGCAGAGTGGCTCTGCCCGTAAGGTTCAGAGAGACTCTTGGTCCTAGGTTTGTAGTGGCGCGAGGTTTGGACAAGTGTCTGTTTGTTTATCCATACGATGAGTGGAACAGCGTTATCGATAAGCTCAAAGCCATACCCATGAATCAGAAAGACGGGCGGAATTTCGCAAGATATTTTTTGTCAGGTGCTCAGGAAGTCGAGCCCGACAAACAGGGTAGGGTTATCTTACCTCAGAATCTCAGAGAGTACGCCGGATTGAACAAAGATGTGTTTATCCTGGGGGTTGGAAGCCGGATAGAGATATGGAATAAGGAAGCCTGGGATGATGCGAAAGAAGATCTAGGCGAACGGTTTTCGGCTTTAGCAGAAAGCGTCGTCGGAATATGATGGCAGAGCGACCTCACCATAACTATCACGAGCCTGTAATGGTCTCGGAAGTTGTCAGTTTCGTACTAGAAGTTCAGAGGAACGTTGTTTTTGACTGCACAGTTGGCGACGGAGGACATTCGTTAGAGATCTTGAGAAACAGCCCGTACACTTTCGTTTTCGGGATAGATGTAGACAACGAGGCGGTTTTGACCGCTCAGAGCAGAATCGACGAAGAATTCTGCGGTCGTTTTAAGGCGTTTAAATGGGATTACAGGCAACTGGAAAGACTCTTGTCAAAACTAGGTGTTTCTAGGATAAGCGCGGCCTTGTTTGATCTTGGAGTCTCATCTAGGCAACTTGACAGGTATGAACGGGGTTTCTCTTATAGGACCGATGCTCCGCTAGACATGAGGATGAATCCATGTTCGCCGAAACGAGCAGCAGACATCGTGTCCGAGGCTAGTGAAGAGGAACTGGAGCGCATCATAAGAGAATACGGTGAAGAGCGTTTTTCCCGCCGTATTGCCAGGGAGATTGTATTTAGGCGAACTAACGAACCGATTCTGACCACACAAGACCTTGTTGACGTCGTAACAAATGCACTGCCTGCAGGAGCAAGGAAAGACTATATTCATCCTGCTAGGAGGACTTTCCAGGCATTGAGGATTGCTACAAACGATGAACTATCAAGGTTAGGCGAAAGTCTGTCAGTAGCGTTCTCTCTTTTGGAGCCAGGTGGCGTTCTCATGGTGATAACGTATCACTCACTTGAAGATAGGATAGCTAAGGTCACCTTCAAAGAATTGGAAGCGAGGCATGGTGGTACCATTAGGACCAAGAAGGTATTGCGGCCAAGCGAAACGGAGGTACAAGGCAATCCTCGTTCTAGAAGCGCGAAATTGCGGGTCATCCAAAAATAGGGAGAAGTGGTATCTATGATAAGAAACCTGGAGTTAGATTCGAAAAAGTCTGTCCCTATTGAATTCTTCGGGATTTTGTATTTCGGTCTTTTGGTTGCAGTTGGGCTAATGTTAGTTTGGCAACCTGCTCAAGTAGCTACCATGAATCAGGAACTTATGGCTCTTGAGGAGACTCTAAAAGACCTTAAAATGCGCAATGAAGATCTGAAGCGAACAGTGGCGACTATGGAATCATTGACATTTATAGAGGCACAGGCCAGGGATGTTTTGGGCATGACTGACCCTATCCAAGTGAGGGCAGTGGCAGTTAACATAGACAATAGCAACGCAGTTGCTAAAGAAGACCCGGATCAGCTGACAGCAGACGAACAGGCGCCGGGCGGCTTGTTTGCTTGGATCAGCCGTGTGGCTGAGTTTATGAGAGATAATCTGATTGCTGCTAAGGAGCGGCGTTAGCAGTTCTATTCGGAGAGAAATATGATGGGGAGAGCGGAAGTCCGGAAACGGCTGAAGGTAGTTTTGTCTTTTTTATTCGTTTGTTTCGCGCTGATATTGGCACGATTGGTTTATGTTCAGATCATATGGGCACAAGAGCTAAGCCAAATGGCGTTGGATATGAGAATGAACGACATACCAATACAGCCCAAGCGCGGAATCATCGTTGACAGAAATGGGCACGAACTCGCATTCAGCATTGATGTCGAATCTTTATATGCTATTCCATCTCAGATAAAGGACCCGGTCCACACGGCCGAGGTCCTATCCGATGTTTTGGGCATGGATTACGAAAAGGTGCTTGCAATTCTGACGAGAACCAGCGGCTTCGAGTGGATCAAAAGGAAACTTCCGGATGACATAGTCCGCAAGATAAAGGAACTAAACCTCCAAGGTATAGGGTTTACTCAGGAATCCATGAGAGTTTGGCCGAAAGGGACATTGTTGGCCCAAGTTCTGGGCATAGTAGGCATTGATAATGATGGGCTTGAGGGTCTGGAGTATCAATATGACGATCTGTTAAGAGGAACCCCCGGTAAGTTCACCGTTGAAGTAGATGCTCTGGGCAATATAATACCTCAATCAGAAAAAGGGTATATACCTCCTTCAGACGGGAAAAACCTTGTTCTTACCATTGATGAACCCATCCAATTCATAGTGGAAAGAGAACTTGACAAGAGGATCGCAGAATCCAATGCTGCGGGCGGCGTTGTGGTGGCGATGGACCCGTCAAATGGTGAGATCCTTGCCTTGGCGATTCGTCCGGGATATGACCCTAACAACTACGATGAGTATCCTGCGGCCAACCGAAGGATAAAGGCGGTTACAGATTCTTTTCCGCCCGGTTCTACTTTCAAGCCTGTGACAGGAGCAATAGGGCTAGAGTGTGGATCTGTAAAGCCCACAGATGTGTTCTATTGTAACGGCAGTTTAAAGGTAGGAGTAGAGATACTACACTGCAACCAGTCGATTGCCCATGGCAAGCAGACCTTTGTGCAAGTGATCCAGAATTCATGCAACGTAGGTTTCGTGCAAATAGCTCAGAAAATAGGTATAGAAGATTTCTACCATTACGCCGATCTTTTTGGGATCACATCATGTACAGGGATCGATCTTCCGGGCGAATCGGCAGGGATTATTGTGCCAAAAGATCAAGCCAGAGAAATTGACCTTGCGGTCATGTCGTACGGACAGACTCTTCAGACCACACCGATGCAGATAGTGACTGCTGTATCTGCCATAGCTAACGGCGGAGATATTGTTGTCCCACACGTGGTTAAAGAAGTCACTGATGCCGAAGGAAACGTGGTCGAGTCTGCGTCTTGCGAGCCGGTCAGACAGGTGATCTCCGAACAGACGGCGCAAGAAATGCGCTTGGCCCTGGAGAAAGTTGTCTCAGAAGGTACCGGAAAGTCAGCTTATGTGCCAGGATACCGCCTCGCAGGCAAGACTGGTACCTCCAACAAAGTAGTAGATGGAAAGATAGCCCAAGACAAGTACATATCATCATTTGTTGGGTTTGCACCTGCTAATGACCCGCAAGTGGTGCTTCTGGTAATGATAGACGAGCCAAAAGGCGACTACTATGGTGGCGTTATCGCCGCACCAGTATTTTCATCGATTATGCGGGATATGTTGCGCTACCTTGAAATCCCACCCCAAGAGGAAGTCCTAGACATTGGAGGGCAGGATGTTGTAAAAGTTCCTAATCTAGTCGGAAAACCCGTTGACACAGCTTTGAATGAGCTAAATCAAGACGGTTTCACAGTACGCACTGAGGGTTCGGGCGGCACCGTGCTGGACCAGTTTCCGGTTGCCGGTTCTAAAGTAATAAGAGGCACGGATGTGGTATTATACACTGAAGGTGATGAGGAACCTGGCGAAGGAATGGTCAGGGTTCCTTCAATTGTGGGTCTTGGGATGACGCAGGCACGGGCAAAGCTCAAAGACAGCGGGTTGTCTTTGAGCGCAGAGGGTAACGGGTTCTGTGTTACTCAGGAACCTCAAGCCGGAAAGATAGTTCCGGTAGGTACTACCGTCAAGGCTGTTTTCAGAATGGACGTAGGCCAATAGCATAAAACCGGTCATTGATGCCCATATCTGAGCGGGGGTGGCTTTTATGTTGCTTTCATTATTATTGCGGGGGCTTTCCAACGCCCAACTTGTTCGAGATTGTGAGATAACTGGAATTTCTTACGATTCACGTGAAGTGAAGCCCGGAGATTTGTTTGTAGCAATAAAAGGCTACAAACAGGACGGACACGATTTTGTTGCTGACGCCCTTTCGAAAGGCGCCAGCGGGGTAGTTGTTGAACACATCGTTCGCATCCCTCAGGATAAGGGCATTGCCATAGTTGAAGACGCCCGATTTGCGTTATCGCACCTAGCGTGCGCCTTCTATGGGAATCCGAGCCGAGATCTTCTGGTAGTTGGCGTGACCGGAACAAAAGGGAAAACGACTACCTGTCATATGGTGAAAGACATGCTAGATAGCATGGGGTATTCTACAGGCTTGCTGGGCACGGTACATAACATAATCGGTGAAGAGGTGCGACCTTGTAAGCATACTACGCCGGAATCCCCGGATCTTTTGTCTATGCAAAGAGAGATGGTAGAAAAAGGCTGTACTGCTGTGGTTATGGAAGTTTCTTCTCACGCTTTGGCTCTTGACAGGGTAGCCCATGTTGAGTTTGATGTGGCAGTATTCACTAATATAGGTTCCGACCACTTGGATTTTCATGGCACTATCGATAACTACATTGACGCGAAAGGGAAGCTCTTTGAATCCCTTCCTCGGACACCAGCCCGGCCTGAGCGCAATCTTCCTTTTGCAGTGATTAACAACGACGATCCTTTCAGCGACTACTTCTTGTCAAAGGCGCCGGAGATGAGCATCACTTACGGTTTGGAACAACCATCTGACGTACGTGCAACTGACGTGGAGGTAGGCTCTCGCGGAAGTTCTTTTTCGATTTCCTATGGCGGAAAAACCATAAGGACACAGATTAACTTACCGGGTAGGTTTAATATATATAACGCTCTGGCGGCCAGCGCAGTATCTTTGGGATTGGGGTCAGACCTTTATGAAGTGGCGGAAGTCCTTCCTAGGCTTTCGGGAGTCAGGGGACGTGCCGAACTCGTGTCAGGTACCGAAGAGTATGCGGTTTGGGTAGACTATGCTCATACCCCGGAAAGTCTCAAAGACATCCTAGATACCGCTCGACAAGTTGCTGATAACAGAGTCATAGTCGTCTTTGGTTGTGGCGGTGATAGAGATAAGTTTAAGCGTCCTGTTATGGGCAGAATTTCTGGCGAAATAGCGGACGTGGTCATAATCACCAATGACAACCCAAGGACTGAAGACCAAGAAGAGATCCTTGACCAGATAGAAGTAGGTGTAAATGAAGCCAAACGAGCAAAGCCTGGTCTTGTTTTTGAGCGCATAAGCGATAGGGGAAAAGCGATTGCCAGGGCAATTTCGTTTGCCCAAAAGGGGGACGTAGTGGTGATTGCAGGAAAAGGGCACGAAACCTATCAAATACTTGGGGACCGGGTGGTTAGCTTTGACGACGCCGAAGTAGCCCGAAATGTAATAGAGGCGCTTAAAGACTATTCAGGGCACGAAAAGCCTGGGTTAGGGGAGTTTTGAAGTGAAGTATAGCCTTTTGGAGGTAGCCGGGATTGTTGATGGGGAGATCTTGCAGGGGGACCCTTTTGCAGAGGCCGAGAGCGTGAGCATTGATTCGCGAACGGATGTGAGAGGGTCTTTATTCTGCGCGATATGCGGCGAAAGGGTAGATGCCCATGATCATATCAATGAGGTTGCTGCAAAAGGCGCAGTTGGGGCGATTGTTGAGAAACCGGTAGAGGTCCCGGACCCTAGATTTGGGATCGTTTTGGTACAGTCTACTACTCAGGCGCTAGGGAAACTGGCTGCCGATTACCTAGCACGCATGCAAGTTGATGTCATCGGTATAACCGGCAGCGTAGGCAAAACAAGCACTAAGGATTTGGTGTCTTCCGTTCTCAATCAGCGTTTCAAGACATACAAGAACCCCGGAAACATGAACTCCCATATCGGTTTGCCGTTGGCCGTGATGCAGATGGAAACGGGTTACCGATACGCGGTTTTGGAGATGGCCATGCGAGCTAAAGGAGAGATACGGGAGCTTTGCGGAATTGCAAAACCGAAATTTGGTGTTCTAACAGACATCTCTGAATCTCACATAGGAGTCTTGGGAAGCATAGACAAGATAGCTTCCGCTAAAGCAGAAATTCTGGAAAGTCTGCCTGATGATGGCATAGCATTTCTGTGTTGGGACAGCGAATTTGTGCGGAAGGTGAGTGACCGAGCCAAGTGTCGAGTAGTCAGCTACGGGTTACGTGACGATGCGGATTGTAGAGCATTCGATATACACAAAGTAAACGAGTCTACATATCAGTTCAAAGCTGGCTATCTTGGTAAAGCAGAGGAATTTATCCTGCATATGCCAGGTTTTCATCAGATTCAGAACTCACTGGCAGCAATAGCCATAGGGTATGAACTTGGGCTTTCTACGGACGAGGTTCGTTCGGGTCTTTGTAATGTGGACCTGAGCCCGATGAGACAAGAAGTAGTACATACAGAAAAGGTTACAATAGTAAACGATGCGTACAATGCTAGCGTGAAATCAACCAAGGCGGCGTTGGACCTTCTACACGATATTCCGGGGATCCGCAAGATTGCGGTTTTGGGCGATATGCTAGAGATGGGGGAATATGCGCCTAAAGCACATTTTGAAGTGGGAGTATATGCGAGGAACAAGGCCGATATCTTGATTGCGGTAGGGCCCTTGAGTATCCATACTAAGCAGGGTTGGGACCATGCCAGATCTCAAGGGACTGACGAAACGGCTTTTTGGTTCTCAGACAAGGATAAAGCTCTAGACTTTATAAGTCACCTGCTTCAGCGTGGCGACGTCTATTTGGTGAAAGCTTCCCGGGGAATGCAGTTTGAATCGATAGTCGATGTTCTTCGGGAACTAGGCAATAGCTGTGATTGGGGATGATGGCTATATGGATGGCGGAGAAATATCTTTGTCTTTACTATTGGGGCTCTCATTATCTTTGGTTTTTGGTAGATTCCTCATACCAAGACTTGAGGAACTTAACGTTGGACAGCAGATAAGGCCAGAAGGTCCCGAATCTCATAAGAAGAAATCGGGGACCCCCACTATGGGTGGTATCATATTCATTTCTGCGATCATTGTTTCAAGAGTCATTGTGTATTTGTACAAAAAGACAATCCCGTCTAAAGAAGAACTACTCATACTCGGTCTTATGGTGTCTTACGGTCTTATAGGTTTCATAGATGACTATAGAAAGGTGAAATTGGGGCGTTCTTTGGGTCTCAGGGCCAGAGAGAAGTTCGCTTTGCAGTTTCTTTTCGCGGTGTTGTTCTTGTGGGGTATGCCCGAGATGAATGCCAGGGTAACTCTACCTTTTAGCGGTAGTACCTGGGACATGGGATGGTTGTATCCGCTCTTTGCGCTAGTCCTCATCTTAGGAACGGCAAACGGTATGAATTTCACCGATGGTCTTGACGGTCTGGCAGCAGGCGTTGCGTCTATCGGACTTCTGGCATATTTCGTTATAATCACGTTCATTATTTCTCCTGGGTACGGGAAGGCGATGGGCGGTTTGAGTTCCTTAGCTCTTTGCTCAGTAGGTGCTTTGCTAGGGTTTTTTTACTACAATCATCACCCTGCAAAAGTGTTTATGGGGGACCTCGGTTCTCTTGCCCTCGGGGGTCTTCTTGCCGGTTTTGCTATCTGCACTCGAACCGAGATGGTGTTTCCTTTCATCGTTGCAGTGCAGTTTGTAGAGGTCGTTTCCGTCATCTTGCAAGTGGCATCTTTTCAGCTGTTTGGGAAGCGGATTTTCAAGATGACTCCTATACATCATCACTTTGAACTGCTAGGTTGGAACGAACGGAAGGTAGTTCTCCTTTTTTGGTGCTTTTCCTTTGTCATGGCAATCATAGGGGTGGCATCCTTACTCGGTATCTGAAGCAAAGGTGGCCTTTAGGGACATGAAGAAAGTTAAAAACGCCAATACTGTACAAAGAGGTAATCCAGACTATACCTTGTTTTTTTCAGTGCTCACCCTTTTGGCTTTGGGCATTGTCATGGTGTTTTCTGCAAGTATGCCACGATCTCTGCGGTTTTATGATACTGCCTACTATTTCATTAAGAGGCAAGGAATGTGGGCCGTTCTTGGCCTGATTTCGATGTTTTTTTTCATGAACTTTGACTGTTGGCGATACAGAAAAGTAATTCCTCTGGTGTATGGGGTATCCCTTGTGCTTTTGACTGTCGTTTTAGTGCCTGGCATAGGTCAACTAAGAGAGGGTTCTAGGCGATGGCTAGGTGTTGGGAATTTGGGGTTTCAACCGGCGGAATTGGCCAAGACGACTACAGTGTTATTTCTCGCAGATCAACTTGGAAGGAAGAGAGGCGGTGTGCGGCTCGCCAAAGATCTTGTGCCGTATCTTTTGCTCGTAGGAGCTACGGCGGGGTTGATCTTGATGGAACCTGACTTGGGAACCTCAACGATCCTTGCTGCTAATTCTGTTCTTGTTTTGTTCATCGCAGGTGCCAATGTTTGGTATTTGGTTGGGTTGGCCGCACTAGCCACACCGATTGTCTATAAGGTTATAATGGCCGAGGATTACATGAGAACGCGTCTTTTGGCGTTCCGTAACCCTTGGGAAGACCCGCTGGGGTCCGGGTACCAAGTAATCCAGTCGCTATATGCTTTTGGCAGCGGGGGGTTGTTTGGCCAAGGTATAGGTTTGTCACGACAGAAGGGGTTTTATCTTCCACAGGCCGATACCGATTTCGTGTTTTCGGTCATTGGAGAAGAACTGGGGTTCTTTGGGACGTCCCTTGTCGTAGGGCTATTTGTAATCATAGCGTGGAGAGGATACACTATTGCGATGAACGCCCCTGATAGGTTTTCTTGTCTGTTGGCAGCCGGTCTCACCTCGGGGGTGGTCATTCAAGCTGCAGTGAATATGGGCGTGTCTACAGGTGTTCTACCCATTACCGGGATAACCTTGCCTTTCATAAGCTATGGCGGCTCATCGTTGCTTATGTCGCTTAGCAGTGTAGGTATATTATTGAATGTTTCCAGATATACGGTTGATAGGAGTTGACTGCCAGATGAGATGTATAGTGACCGGAGGAGGTACAGGTGGTCACATTTACCCTGCTATAGCTGTTGGAAAGAGCATCCGGAAGATCGTGCCTACTTCTTGTGTACTGTACATAGGTACAGGTTCCGGTATGGAGAGTTCGCTGGTACCTAGAGAAGGTTTGCGTTTTGAAGCGATTAGATCGTCTGGCATAGTTGGCAAATCGCCGATTGTTGCTCTAAAAGGAGTCTGGAATGCGGCCTTAGGTGTAAGCGATGCAAGACGGATTTTCCATGCATATCGTCCGGACGTAGTCTTAGGTACCGGTGGCTATGTGTCGGGGCCCGTTGTCTTGGCAGCAAGGCTCATGGGCATCCCATGCGCGATTCAAGAACAAAATGCTATTCCGGGGAAGACAAATCTTTACCTGTCAAAGATGGTAGACGTCACTTTTGCGGCATGGGAGTATTCGCTTCAGTATTTCCCCAAGTCGGCTAACGTGAAAGTGACCGGAAACCCAGTAAGAGAGATACTGTTTTCAGTTTCCCGCGATGAAGCACGGGCGTTTTTTGGCTTAGACGAGCGTTTTACGTTGCTGGTCTTAGGAGGTTCGAGGGGCGCCGAGAGTATCATAGAGGCCGCGATAACCATAGCCAGCGAGATGGATGACAGCATACAGATGCTACTAATAACCGGTTCACGATACTATGAAGAAACGGTTAGCCGCCTTAATGCTGTTGCCGAAGCCGACGGGTCGGGGGCAAGGACATCCAACGTCGTGCTGAG
>Ga0116190_1002436_pt1 | contig 14801 bp, 10 predicted proteins | sample AD_JPNTR4_MetaG_FD_89808 | JGI IMG/M metagenome (GOLD analysis project Ga0116190, IMG submission 89808) | Active sludge microbial communities of municipal wastewater-treating anaerobic digesters from Japan - AD_JPNTR4_MetaG | ecosystem: Engineered > Bioreactor > Anaerobic > Digestate | place...
AGTGATATTACACTGAATGACATGATCTGTTATTGTGTCATAAAAGCCCTGAAAAAATTCCCGGAAGTCAACAGTCATTTTCCAGGTGATAGAATTAGAACCTTCACGGACGTGCATCTCGGGTTGGCTGTTGACACGCCGCGAGGACTCATGGTTCCTGCAATAAGGAATGCCGGCAGCATGAGTCTGCAGGTTTTATCCGGAAAACTAAAGGAAGCAGCAGAGGCCTGCCGCCGGGGAAGTATCGACCCCGAATTGCTCAAAAGCACAGCAGCCTCTTTCACCGTTACGAATCTTGGAGCATACGGCGTGGAAATGTTTACACCAGTTTTGAACCTGCCGCAAGTAGCAATCCTGGGTGTATGCACAATAATCCACCGCCCTGCCGACCTTGGCAACGGTGTGATGGGCTTCATCCCGGTAATCGGGCTATCACTCACATACGACCACCGGGCAATAGATGGCGGCCCTGCAACACTCTTCCTTAAAGAGATAAAAGAACAGATTGAAACATTTAACCTCCCAACCTTGCTGTAAAATCATAGCATATCGTAACAAAGAACATTTTCTCACTCAACATTTTGCAGGAGGGAAAGAAAAAAGAGAGAAACAGGAAGCTAACCAGATTATATTTGAATAGAAATGAGAAACAAGAACTGAAGAATTAATATGAAGGAAAATAGTAATGAATAAATACAGATTGAATTAATTTAATTAAAGGATAAAATCAGGAAAATGAAATAAAGCAAATTTATATGCCAAGAACACAAAACATCGATCCAAAGGAGGTCAGAAAACCAGGGTTCATCACTTTCGGAAAAATACCTGTAAACCAGTACAGCAAAACCATTGCAGAAGAGAGAGAGAATTACTCCGATGCCGATTTCATAAGGATTTATCGCGACATGGTGATAATCAGGGAGTTTGAAACGATGCTCAACAGTATCAAGACCAAAAACGAATACCGTGGAATTCAGTATAACCATCCTGGTCCGGCACACCTTTCAATCGGTCAGGAGGCTGCAGCAGTAGGCATGGCCTATACTCTCGGAACCGACGATTATATTTTTGGTTCTCACCGAAGTCACGGCGAAATCATTGCCAAAGGTCTGTCGGCAATAAACAAACTGGATGAAGAGGTACTCTATTCGTTAATGAAAAACTATTTCGGCGGAAACACTCTTAGAGTGGTAGAAAAAGACTTTACAGGTGATATAAAAGAGCTTGCAGTTCATTTTCTTCTCTACGGAGCTCTGGCTGAGATATTTGCCCGCGAAACCGGCTTCAATAAAGGCCTCGGTGGTTCAATGCATGCATTCTTTACCCCTTTCGGTATCTACCCGAATAACGCTATAGTAGGAGGTTCGGGAGACATATCAGTGGGTGCTGCCCTTTATAAGAAAATTAACAACAAACCAGGTATTGTTGTCTGTAACATCGGTGATGCCTCAATGGCATGCGGACCGGTATGGGAAGGAATATGCTTTGCAACAATGGATCAATACAGAAAGCTCTGGAGCGGTGAATATCAGGGAGGGCTTCCATTGATTTTCAATTTCATGAATAACTTCTATGGCATGGGTGGACAGACCTACGGAGAAACGATGGGCTTTGGCATTCTGGCAAGAGTGGGTGCAGGTGTGAATCCCGACATGATGCATGCTGAAAGAGTGGACGGCTATAATCCCCTTGCCGTGATAGATGCCTTCCGCAGGAAAAGAAAGATACTTGAAGAGAAAAAAGGGCCTGTTCTTCTCGATACACTTACCTATCGCTTTAGCGGTCATTCACCTTCCGATGCCTCATCGTACCGCACAAAAGAAGAACTCGAAGCATGGATGCAGGAAGACTCCATAACAGCCTATGGCAAATCACTCACCGAAGCTGGAATCACCAGCCAGGAAACACTCGACGAAATAAGGGAGAACACAACAGAACTTATTACCCATATCCTCAGGCTGAGCGTTGACCCGAAACTCTCGCCCCATATCAACCTCGAAGCCGACAGTGATGCCATTGGTAGAATGATGTTCTCGAACCAGCAGGTCGAAAAATTTGACAATCGCCAGCCCGATACTCTTATGCCTCCCGATGAAAACCCAAGAGTTAAAGCAATAAAAGCGAAAGAGAGATTTTATCTCGACAAAAATGGCAACCCTGTATCAAAAGCAAAGCTGTATCAACTTCGCGACGGTATTTTCGAAGCAATATTTGACAGGTTTTACAAGGACCCCACCCTTGTTGCCTGGGGTGAGGAAAACCGTGACTGGGGAGGTGCCTTCGCGGTTTATCGCGGACTTACAGAAGCACTTCCATATCACAGATTGTTTAACACTCCCATTGCAGAAGGTGCAATAGTTGGTGCAGCTATTGGCTACGGAATGTGTGGCGGCAGGGTGATAGCAGAAATAATGTACTGCGATTTCCTTGGCAGAGCAGGTGACGAGGTGTTCAATCAACTTCCTAAATGGCAGGCAATGAGTGGCAATCTCATTAAGATGCCTGTTGTGGTACGAGTATCGGTTGGTTCAAAATATGGCGCACAGCATTCACAGGACTGGTCGTCACTTGTGGCACATATACCCGGATTGAAAGTTGTCTTCCCTGCCACACCTTACGATGCAAAAGGTCTGATGAACAGTGCCCTCAACGGAACTGATCCTGTTATCTTCTTCGAAAGCCAGAGAATATACGATGTGGGCGAAATGTTCCACGAAGGCGGCGTACCCGAAGGTTACTACGAGATCCCACTCGGAGAACCAGATATCAAAAGAAAAGGAAACGACATAACAATACTCACCATAGGTGCAACACTCTATACCGCAGTAAAAGCTGCTGACATATTGAAAGAAAAATACGGACTCGAAGCAGAAATAATTGATGCACGTACACTGGTGCCCTTCAACTACGAACCAGTAATTGAATCGGTAAAAAAAACGGGACGGATCGTTCTTGCAAGCGATGCGTCATCAAGGGGCTCTTTCCTCAAGGAAATGGCACAGACAATAACAGAGCTTGCATTCGATTACCTTGATGCCCCTCCCGTAGTGGTTGGCTCACGCAACTGGATTGTGCCGGCATACGAGATGGAGAAATATTTCTTCCCACAGACCGAATGGATTATTGATGCCATTCACTGCAGAATCATACCCCTGAAAAACCATAACCCTGTACACATCTTCTCCGATGAAACCGTAATAAAACTTAACCGTGAAGGTGTTTAGCAAAGATTCATATCTTTGACTGCTGTTATGGACTATTCAGATAAATAAAAACCCGGAGGCATGAAAATTAGGATAAACAACAATTATTTACTGTCACACTTCCCGCCGCCGGATGAACTCCTGAAAATATTCTCAGGTAAAGATCTTCCTGAATACCGCGAAGTAAACGCTCATATCCATACTCCATTCTCTTTCAGTGCCTTCCCCGGTATGGAGATGATTTTCTCCATGGCGACCGAAGAAAATATCAAGGTTCTGGGAATAAACGATTTTTACGTTGCCGACGGATTTGAAGAATTCTTCAAAGGCTGCATCAGCAACGGAATCTTCCCTCTTTTTAACATAGAGTTTATCGGCCTGATGAAAGAGTGCCAGCAAAAGGGAATAAGAATCAACGACCCGAACAATCCGGGACGAATCTATTTCTCAGGCAAAGGACTCGATTATCCGTTTCACCTCGATACTCAACTGCTGGCTGAACTTTCAGCAGTGAAGGAAAAAACCCAGGAACAGCTCCGACAGATGCTCGACAAACTCAATGTTCTGATTACCAGATCAGCGACCGGTCTTAGCCTCAGCTTTGAAGAGGTTAAAAAGAGATTTGCGAGGGAACTGGTAAGGGAAAGGCATCTGGCAAAAGCTGTAAGAATACTTGCAGCAGAAAACTTTGCCACTCAGGAGGAGCAGTTAAAGTTTATTGAAACCCTCTACGGTGGCAAAAAATCAAAATTTGATATGAGCATGCCTGCAGCTCTCGAGAATGAAATCCGCTCAAATCTGCTAAAGGCTGGAGGTGAAGCTTTTGTTGCAGAAGATGAAGAATCTTTCCTTGAACCTGAGAAAATTATAAAAATTATAAAAAGTGCTGGTGGAATTCCCTGTTACCCTGTATTGCTTGATGATGCTCGGGGAAACTTCACCGAATTTGAGAAAGATTATGACAGTCTGTACCATTCATTGATAAGTCTCAACACAGGATGTATTGAACTTATCCCCGGAAGAAACGACCATGATATTCTCAGAGATTTTGCAGAGTTCTTTTACAGGAAAGGCTTTATAATAACCTTCGGTACCGAGCACAACACTCCTGAGCTTGAACCATTGACTGTTAGCGCACGGGGTCACAAAGAGCTCGATCCTGAATTGAAGAAAATTTCATGGAAAGGTGCATGCGTAATTGCTGCTCACCAGTATCTCAGGGCTAAGGGAAAAGAAGGTTATTTAATAACAGGTGAGCCTGATATGGAAATTCGTAATAGATTTGAAGAACTTGGCCGGTGCGTAATAGAGTATTATTTAAAAAATTACAAGAATGAAACCTGAAATTGCCGAACTACTGGAAATATCCCGCTTTTATGGCAGCAACAAGGATTATGTTATAGCGGGTGGCGGTAACACTTCTTTTAAGTACGAAAAAACTCTATGGATTAAAGCAAGTGGTTATCCACTTGGCACCCTTACAGAAGAGGGACTTGTTGCCCTGGACCGTGAGAAACTTAATATTATCTCCCTCAGAGAATATTCCGATGATCCATTAAAAAGGGAAGAAGAGATAAAAAGTGACCTTTCAGCAGCAGTTTATGAGGAATACAGAGGGAAAAGACCGTCGGTTGAAACATCACTGCATAATTTAATAAGATACAGGTTTGTAGTTCATCTTCACCCGGCAGTTATTAACGGGGTGCTTTGCAGCAGAAATGCAAAAAACCTGTGTACAAAACTCTTTGGAAATGAAGCTCTGTTTGTTCACTATACCGATCCGGGTTATACGCTTTTCAAAAAGCTTGAAGATGAGATAAACCTGTGGAGAGAGAAAAACGATAACGACCCGAAAATAATCCTCATCGAAAACCATGGAAGTTTTGTAAGTGCTGATAGTGTTGAGGAAATACATAATATTTACGACAAGATAATACGTAAAATATCATCTATCTACGAACCATTGCCTGACACCACTCCATTACCTTTTAATCCTGTGCTGGAGAAAGTCTTTCCTGCAATAAGAATGATATTATCCGAAAAGAGGCCGAAAGTCATCAGGCACCGGTATAATGCTCTGATAGATATGTTCAGCACCAGCCAGCAGCAGTTCCAGAAGATTTCTCACCCGCTTACACCTGATATGATTGTGTATTGCAAACCCAGGTATATTTACATAGAACAATCATCATCTGCCGAAAGGATACTTGAATCTTTCAAAAATCAACTCGAAAGGTTCAGAAACGAATATGGATTTGACCCCAGGGTGATAGTTATCAAAGGAATGGGTGTTGTTGCTGTGGAGGACAACTACTTTGCTGCAGAGCAGGTTCTTGATGTTTACGAAGACCTCGTAAAAGTAAGTTTTTATGCCTCCTTCTGCGGGGGGATTAAACTTCTCTCGCCAGAACAGGTTGACTTTATTGACAGATGGGAAGTTGAAAACTACCGCAGAAAAGTTTCCAGAGGTTCTGAAGAAGAATACAAACTGGAGAATAAGATTGCAATTGTCACAGGAGCAGCACAGGGGTTTGGTGCCGGTATTGCCGAAGCCCTATTCCGGCTGGGCATGAACATAGTTGTTGCTGACATCAATGAGGAGAAAGGCAGGTTATTTGCCGAAACACTCAATAAAAATAACACAAAAAACCGGTCATTTTTCGTAAAAGTAGATGTTTCGGACCCCGGCTCGGTAAAAAAAATGGTTTACACTGCAGTTGGGGAATTCGGTGGGCTGGACCTCATGATAAGCAATGCTGCAATACTCAGGGCTGGCTCGCTGGAAGAGATGGACCCGGATACGTTCAAAAAGATGACTGAAACCAACTATAACGGCTTCTTTTACTGCACAAAATATGCCTCGGAAGTAATGAAGATACAGAACAGAGAAAAACCTGAATACTTTACTGACATAATACAGATAAATTCTAAATCGGGGCTTAAAGGCAGTAATAAGAACTTTGCATATGCAGGTGCCAAATTCGGAGGTATAGGGCTTACACAGAGCTTTGCCCTTGAACTGGCTCCCTTCAGAATTAAAGTTAACAGTATTTGTCCGGGTAATTTCTTCGACGGGCCTCTGTGGTCCGATCCGGTTACCGGGCTCTTTGTCCAGTATCTGAAAACAGGAAAAGTGCCTGGCGCTAAGAGCATTGAAGACGTAAGGCGTTACTACGAAGAGCAGGTCCCGCTTGGACGCGGTTGCAGGGTCGAAGATGTTGTAAAAGCTATACTTTATGTGATTGATCAGGAATATGAGACTGGTCAGGCAATACCTGTAACCGGCGGACAGATTATGCTGAAATAACCTTTATCACCAGCCCCATTCCCCTTAAATAAACTGGAGAATTAACTTATTTTTTAATAAAATATCAGAGATGAAAACCAAGGCTGTCAGGATATACGGTAAAAGAGATTTAAGACTTGAGGAATTTGAGCTGCCGCCCCTTCAGGATGATGAGATACTTGCGCAGGTTATATCCGACAGTATATGCATGTCGTCGCACAAGGCAGCACTTCAGGGGGCCGACCACAAGCGTGTACCCGACGATGTAGCTGTGAACCCGACCATAATCGGACACGAATTTGCCGGTGTTATCCTTGAAGTTGGCAAAAAGTGGCGTCATAAATTTTCTCCCGGCCAGAAATTCTCCATACAGCCTGCTATGGCTCACATGGGGACACTCGATGCACCTGGTTATTCGTACCGCTATATCGGAGGTGACGCAACATATATTATCATTCCCAGCATTGTAATGGAGGCTGGTTGCCTCCTGCCTTACGAAGGTGATGCATTCTACGCAGCCTCCCTTGCCGAACCGATGTCGTGCATCATAGGAGCATTCCACGCCAGCTTCCACGTACCACCCGGAACCTATATACATGAGATGGGCATCAGACCAGGAGGCAAAATGGCAATACTCGCAGGAACAGGCCCGATGGGACTCGGTGCCATCGACTATGCACTCCACTGCGAAAGAAAACCTTCCCTGCTAGTGGTAACCGATATCGACGAGAAAAGGCTTGCACGTGCACAATCACTCTTTTCTCCTGAAAAGGCAGAAAAAGAGGGAACCCGGCTCGTTTATGTCAACACCGGAAAGATTGATTCACCAGTTATGTATCTCAAAAACCTTACAGGAGGTACTGGTTTTGATGATGTTTTTGTGTTTGCACCAGTAAGGCAGGTAATCGAGCAGGCCGATGCCATACTAGGCTTCGACGGATGTCTCAATTTTTTTGCCGGACCGGCCGACCAGAGTTTCAGTGCAGAAATAAACTTCTATAATGTTCATTATGCCTTTACCCATATTGTTGGAACTTCTGGCGGAAATACCGACGATATGCGCGAAGCTTTAAGGTTAATAAGCGAAGGAAAAATTAATCCTGCCGTTATGATAACACATGTTGGAGGCCTCGACTCGGTAATCGAAACAACTCTTAATCTTCCCAACATTCCAGGAGGTAAAAAACTAATCTACACAAACATCTCCATGCCGCTTGTTTCACTCTACCAGCTTGAAGAACTGGGAAGAACCGACAACTTTTACAAGGGCCTCCATGAAATTGTTGCCCGCAACAATTATATCTGGAGCCCAGAAGCGGAGCGATACCTGCTGGCAAACTCAAAACCTATATAGTTATCCCAACTCAAACATACCTCTGTGGCAAAATCAACTGCAGTAGCAATAATCTTTTCCCACTCCCTGTAGTCAAGCTCCAAAATATCTGATGGTTTAATATTTCCGTTGTAAAATGCAAATATTAGTCCTGCATTGAAATTATCCCCTGCTCCTATGGTGCTTACAGGCTCGATCTTTTTTACCGGAAATTCTCCCGAAAATGAAGGTGTCCTTACATAAACACCTTCAGTGCTATTAGTGTAAATAATACACTTACTAAATTCCTTCAATGTTTTCCAAACCTCATCTGCATTTTCCAAACCGAGTATATTTTGGAAATCTTCATGTGAGCCACGCACTACAGTGGAAATATTTATATTTTCCATTATCAGGGGTTTAAGCTTTCCGAGCTCATGAAGATGGGAGCTTCTGAAATTGGGATCATAAATTACTAGAGCATTGTTTTCCGAAGCACTCCTCAGCAGCTTCATCACGCTGCTTCTAACCTCTTCTGTAATAGCATATATAGACCCAAACAGAAAGATATCATCTTTCCCTATTACGGGAAGTTCAGTATTGAGGCGCTGTGAGGGATAATTTTTATAAAAGGTATAATGTGCATTGTTGTTTTCATCGAGAAATGCAAGTGCCAGCGCGGTGTTTCCTCTGGTAAACCTGTAAACGTATGATGTATCGACGCCATTACTTCTCAAAAAACTGTCAATCAATCTCCCGGGATCGTCGGCACCGAACTCACTAATAAATGATACCGGTAACCCTGCCCTCCCGAGTGAAACAGAAGTATTAAGCATGGCACCGCCTGCTTTTGCAGCACGGGGTTCCCCGCCACTGAAAATAATGTCAACAAGTGCTTCACCAACAGCAAAAATCCTCCTCATCACTCAGATCATCCGAAAATACGGGAAAGAAATGCAAGTGAAGTGCCTGCAATAATAAAGATTAGCAGATATACCGACAAAACTATTATTACCAGCACTCCGATATATAGCCAGTAAGCTTTTAGGTTTCTTAAAGCCATTGTTAATTCCTCCGAGCTTAGCTTCTTTATTGCTCTCGATGTGTGCTGCGAAAACCTTAAGAGATAATAAAACGGGAAAAAATAAATTATGGCAAAAATGACCATGAAAACAATAAGCATTATCCTTGCTGCACCTGCCATTAAACCGACACTTTCCATATCATCCACACTCTCAAATTCACTTAAGCCAGGTAATGAATTAAGCAACACACCGGCAATTACACAACCCAACAGCATCAACCCGATAAAGACAAACCCGAGAATTGCAAAAAACATGGTCCATTTTCTTGTTGTATCGAGATAGCTCAAGGCATCTTTCCCCAGTTCTATCTTTTTATCTTCCTGTAAATTTTCCATTATTAAGCATTTAATTTATCCAAATCATTTTTCCTTAAAAAAATTCAGTATCTGTATCAATCTCATACCTTAAACTTCCCCAACTTTAACCTTTTAACCTTAAACCCCGAACCTCGAAACATTGAACCCTTAACCCTTAAACCCTTGAACCAGCAAACCCGTTAACCCTTGAACCAGCAAACCCGTTACCAGCAAACCAGCAAACCCGTGAACCAGTGAACCCGTAAACCCGTTAACCAGCAAACCCGTTAACCAGTGAAACCCTAACCCTTATACAAAGGCCCATAAGTCATACATGCCCTGTAATCTGCTCCTTCCTTTTCCATTCCGAAAGCGTTCCAGGTACTAGGACGGTAAATTTTTTCCTCAGGCACATTATGCATGCACACAGGTATTCTTAGCATTGAGGCAAGTGTTATGACATCAGCTCCGATATGTCCATAGCTCGATGCGCAGTGGTTTGCTCCCCAGTTTGCCATTACTGAATATACGTCGACAAACGGACCTTTGCCTGTGAGGCGTGGTGCAAACCATGTCGTCGGCCATGTTGGGTCGGTTCTCTGGGTCAGAATCTTATGCATATCGGGAGGCAGTTCAACTGTATATCCTTCTGCCAGTTGCAAGACAGGTCCAAGTCCTTTTATCAGGTTTACTCTCATTATTGTGATTGGCATCACGCCTTTTGTATCGAACTGTGATGAGAAGCCTCCGCCCCTGAAGTATCCGGTATTTGCCGGGGGCCATACGGTTGCCTTCAGGCAGGCTTCAACATCCTTTTCAGTTATTTCCCAGAATGGTTTGATGACACTCTTACCACCTTTAGTCTGGCGTCCTGTGAAATCAAGCGATGAAGCCCCGGAATTTATTAGATGGATTATCCCATTTTCAGCCAACCCTGTCGGTTTCTTACCTGTAACCCGTTTTATAGCATCAGGGCTCCAGTAAGTGCGTATATCTGAAAACATCTGGGCAGTATTGGTAAGAAGATAACCGAATAGCATTGGAACGCCGTTCATGGCATCGTTTTCAGTTGCAACAAGGTAGGGAGGTCTTATGCCGTTCCAGTCGAATGATGAGCAGAGAATCGCTTCAAGAAAATCACCGTTAGGCATGAAATCAGTCCATTGACGCTGACCCTGGAAACCTGCGAGAATGGCATTATGACCGAGTGCTTCCTCACCGAAGCCTAAATCTTTCAACCTTGGATTCCCTACCATCAGATCGCGGGCTATAATGGTCATCTTAACTACAGTTTCCCAGTCTTTGTCCTTCTGTTCACGCGTTCTAGGCTTTTTGTTCAGGTCTTTTCCTTCTTTACAATATTTCTTTGTCCATGCAAGTGCCCTCCTGAATTCTTCCCTGTCGTATATCTCAAGATTCATCCTCCGGATAAATTCAGACATATCAACATATTCATTCCGCATTCCGAGGTAATCCTGAAAGAAATCTTCCCTCACTATTGAACCGGCTATGCCCATGGAGACAGAACCCATTGAGAGGTATGATTTCCCTTTCATGTAAGCAACTGAAAGCCCGGCTTTTACAAAGCGAAGTATCTTTTCCTTCACATCCTCGGGGATAGTCTCATCACCTGCATCCTGCACATCACGGCCATAAATTCCGAAGGCTGGAAGTCCCTTCATGCTATGGCCGGCAAGAGCTGCGGCAAGGTAAACCGCACCCGGGCGCTCGGTGCCGTTAAACCCCCATATTGCCTTCGGTATCAGCGAGTCCATGTCAATTGTTTCCGTGCCGTAACACCAGCAGGGCGTCACAGTGAGACTGACACCCACACCCTGTTTGCGAAACTTCTCAGCACACATTGCTGCCTCTGCTACACCACCAATGCATGTGTCGGCAATAACACATTCAACAGGCGAGCCATCCGGATACCTCAGATTCGATGAAATCAACTTTGCCGCATTCTTTGCCATGTTCATGGTCTGCTTCTCAAGAGCTTCCCGTACACCCATCATTCGCCCATCAATAGCAGGACGAATGCCTACTTTCGGAAAATCACCGATAAGACGTATATATCCCGAACTCTTTTTTGTTTTCTCTATCGCCATAACAAGATATTTTTACTGGTTTTAACTTTTAACAAATATAATTTTAATAATTCAATTGTTTATTTTTCTGAATAAATTATTGAGTTTCATTATACCTGTTATTTGTGCTGTAGAGATTCATTGAAGAAAATTATTTTATATCCTGCACGCATCAAAATGAAAAATATAACGTCTTTATTGTGAATTTAACAACAAAAACCTGAATCAGATGAAAATCAGTAAATCTTTAATTATTACCGCACTGTTACTTATATTGACTTCCTGTGTTGACGGGCAGTTTTACAGGACAGTACGGGGTAACGGCAACGTGGTAAAAAAAGAAAGGCCTGCTTCCTACTTCGATGGTATAAGTGTCAGCACCGGCATCGATGTGTATCTCAGTCAGGGTGACGGGGAAAAAATTATCGTTGAAGCCGATGAAAATCTTCACGATTACCTCGTTACAGAAGTAAAAGACAGAACTCTCAGAATATATTTCGACGATGTAAGCATCCGCAGTGCCGAAAGAAAGAGAGTCTATGTAACCATGAAAGATGTGACGAAGCTCAAAACAAGCAGCGCGGGTGATATTATAGGGGAGACGCCCGTAAAATGCGGGGATATTCTTCTTGAATCCAGCAGTGCCGGAAACATCAGGCTTGAACTTTATGCCCGTAATGCTAATGTTAAGATAAGCAGTTCAGGCGATATCAGCCTCACCGGTGAAGCAGAGACTCTTAATGCTGACCTCAGCAGTGCGGGTGATCTTAATGCATGGGACTTCAAAGTAAAAGATGCAGATATAGATGTATCCAGTGCCGGGGATGCCGACATTTATGTAACTCACAAACTGGTGGCACGTGTATCAAGTGCCGGGGATGTCAGATATGCTGGAGAGCCTGAAATTATTGATGTCAGAACTTCAAGTGCAGGAACAGTCCGCAAAAGATAAACAGTAGCAGAAAATTAATTTTTTATGTGCAAGCTGCCGGAGCAATTCCGGCGGCTTTTTTTATCTTTGTACAGCAAGGAGCCGCTTAAAACAACTTAAAATATTTAAAATGAAAGAGAACATTAATGTTAACGTAAACGGAGTGTCAGACTTTATCTCCCTTGAAGAGATAGCTGCTCACTCAAAGCTGGCGGTCAGGCACCTTGAAACTCTTCTTTCGGGAACCGGACCGGGCAACGATTTCCTTGGCTGGCTTAGACTGCCAGAAAATGCAGGCACGCAGACAGCAAGAATAGAAAAGATAGCGAAGCACCTGCGGTCAGTTTCAAACACTACTGTTGTTGTAGGTATAGGAGGCTCATACCTGGGTGCCAGAGCTGTTATTGAAGCTCTTTCACACTCTTTTCCACACCATCAGAAAGATAAAAACCACGAAATAATATATGCAGGTCATAATGTTTGCGAGGAGTATATGGCCGATCTTCTTGAAGTACTCGAACATCGAAATTATTCCGTTATAGTGATCTCGAAGTCGGGAACCACAATGGAGCCGGCTATTGCTTTCAGGCTTATCAAAGACCATGTTGAAAGGAAGTTCGGCAAATCAGTAGCAGCCGACCGCATAGTTGCAATCACTGATGCAACAAAAGGCGCACTGAGATCACTGGCCGAGCTTAACGGTTACGAAACCTTCGAAATACCCGATGATATTGGAGGTCGCTATTCAGTTCTTACTCCAGTAGGCCTGTTGCCAATAGCGGTTGCAGGAATAGATATCCGTGAACTTATTGAAGGGGCAAAGGCTGCTGCGGCTATTACCCGCGACAACAAAGATCCTCAGAAAAATCCAGCACTTATATACGCAGCTACCAGAAATCTGCTGCTTCAAGCTGGTAAACCTCTCGAGATTATGGTGAACTTCCATCCCAAATTGCACTATTTTGCCGAATGGTGGAAACAATTATTCGGAGAAAGTGAAGGAAAAGAGGGCAAAGGCATATTCCCTGCTTCAGTCGACTTCACAACTGACCTCCATTCACTGGGACAGTACATACAGGAAGGACAGAGGATACTTTTTGAAACCGTGCTTTCCATAAAATCGTCACCTGCAAAGGTTAAAATACCTGTGGAAAAAGACGATCAGGACCAGCTGAACTATCTTGCAGGGAAACAACTTGGTGAGATCAACAAAAGCGCTGAGATAGGAACCATTATTGCCCACACCGAAGGAGGGGTTCCGGTGATATCGGTTAACATACCTTCCCTTGATGCATATTATCTAGGACAGTTGATATACTTCTTTGAGATCTCATGTGCCATAAGCGGATACATTCTTGATGTGAATCCCTTCGATCAGCCTGGAGTTGAGGCTTACAAGAAAAACATGTTTGCCCTGCTGAATAAACCAGGCTATGAGGAAGCAGGCAAAAAACTCAGGGAAAAACTAAAACAATAACATATAAATTTTGAATTATGGGTCTGGAACTTAGAAAGAACTTCATGTGGTCGCTGGTTGTGCCAACCAGCATGGGTGTTCGAATTACGCCCGTAAATTTTCAACCTGTGCATTGCAGTGATACATACGTTATGCAGGCAACGAGTGCCGAATCGAATGTTGCAAGTGTATCATCGTACCTGGGGTTACCGGTAAAGGTGCTCACTACATTTGTTAAGGATAGTCCCATTGCAAGGTTCATTAAGGACAACCTTGCAAGCAGGCATATTGTATGGGAAGGTGTCGAAGTTGAGCAGGGAGGCCCGTGGGGATACCGCCATCAGTTCAACATAGCTGATACGGGTTATGGACCTCGAGGCCCAAGAGTCCACAATGACCGTGCCGGCGAGGTGGGCAGAACACTTAACGTAAAAGATTTTGACCTCGAAAGACTCTTTGCGAAAGAAGGAGTTCAGATACTACATATGTCGGGGCTTATAGCAGCCCTTTCTCCAGATACAAGTAACTTCTGCCTTGAGCTTGCACGCAAGGCAAAAAAACATGGCACGCTGGTATCATTCGACCTGAATTATAGAGCTTCATTCTGGAAAAACCGCGAAAAGGAACTTTCTGCTGCTTTCAGCGAGATAGCTTCCCTATCCGACATTCTTGTTGGTAATGAAGAAGATTTTCAGCTCAGCCTGGGCATTGAAGGTCCGGAAGCAGGCGGCAAAGATATCGCATCAAAAATAGAGAGCTTTAAGGAAATGATTTCACGAGTACGGAAAAGCTATCCTGGTGCGAAAGTGTTTGCCACCACCCTCAGGGAGGTGATAAATGCTAACAGGCACCTGTGGGGAGCTATTATGCTTGAAGGTGAAACATGGCATGTTATAGAACCGCGTGAGATTTTTGTGCTCGACCGCATTGGTGGTGGCGACGGCTTCGTAGGTGGATTACTCTATGCTATTCTTAAAGGCTGGGAACCTGAGAAATGGATTCAGTTCGGATGGGCAGCAGGAGCTATGGCAACAACCTTCATGACCGACTACTGCCAGCCAGCCGACGAAGAACAGATATGGAGCATCTGGAAAGGGAACGCCCGCGTCAGGAGATAATTTTCTTCCGCTCCAAAAATTCATCAA